>Ga0182014_10000367_pt1 | contig 58836 bp, 63 predicted proteins | sample 612S2DmetaG_FD_120489 | JGI IMG/M metagenome (GOLD analysis project Ga0182014, IMG submission 120489) | Permafrost microbial communities from Stordalen Mire, Sweden - 612S2D metaG | ecosystem: Environmental > Terrestrial > Soil > Wetlands > Permafrost | place: Sweden: Stordalen | collected... | reverse complement strand
CGCTTCTGTTGTGTGTCTGGTGGGAGCGGGGATCCTGGAGGCGAGCCGACATCCTGCGAATCGCCCCGTTCTTCATTTTGGCGTTGGGGATGTCGGCGCTAACCGTTGTCGAGCAACGTGGGCACATCCAGAAGGCAGGGACCGCGGAATGGAATCTGGGAATGGCCGAGCGGCTTGTCATGGCGGGTAAGGCGGTCTGGTTTTATGCGTCGAAATCACTCTGGCCGGCGCGGTTAACGTTCGTGTATCCGCGCTGGAAACTGGACGCGGGCTCAGTCTCAGACTGGCTGCCACTGGCGGGACTGGTGGTCGGGGGCGCGCTCCTGTGGCTATGGCGGCGACAGTCTTGGGCGCGGGCCGGGTGGTTTGGCTGTGGTTTCTTTGTGCTATCGCTGTTGCCGGTGCTGGGATTCTTTGATGTATTTTACTTTCGTTACTCCTATGTTGCCGACCACTTTCAATACCTGGCCTGCATCGGGTTGATCTCTCTTGCCGTGAGTACGGGCACCGCGATCTGCGAACGTGCCGGTCAACGGGGCCGCGATTGGGGAATGCTCGCCGCCGCAATCGTGATGCTGACGCTGGGATTGTCCACATGGGGGCAGGCCCGCATCTATCAAGACTCGGAAACGCTCTGGGGCGACACCCTGGCGAAGAATCCCCAGTGTTGGATGGCCCACAACAATCTGGGGGCGACCTTGGCGTTATTGGGCAGGACGCAGGAGGCGAAGGAGCAATATGAGCAGTCGCTGCAAATTAACCCCAAGAATGCCGAGGCGCACAACAATCTGGGAAACGCCTTCTTGCAGGAGGGTAAGGTCAGCGATGCCATCGGGCGCTACGAGCAGGCGCTGCGGATCAATCCCAATTACGCCGAAGCGCACAACAACCTCGGGGTCGCTTTGGCGCAAACGGGCAAGATCGAGGAAGCCATCGCACACTACCAGCAGGCGCTACGGATCAATCCCGGTTACCCTGATGCGCACAACAGCCTCGGGATCGCTTTGGCGCAAACGGGTAAGATCGAGGAGGCCATCGCACAGTACGAGCAGGCGCTACGGATCAGGCCCGATTTCGCCGTGGCGCACAACAACCTCGGGATCGCTTTGAAGCAAGTGGGCCGCGTGCCGGAGGCCAGAGGGCATTATGAACAGGCGTTGCGGATCAAGCCCGATTACGCTGAGGCGCATAACAATTTGGGAAATGTCTTCTTGCAGGAAGGTAAGGTCAGCGATGCCATCGGGCATTATGAACAGGCGCTACGGATCAAGCCGGATTACGCTGAGGCGCACTACGCCTTGGGGATGGCTTTGGAGCGGGCAGGTCACGTGTCGGAGGCCAGAGGGCATTATGAACAGGCGTTGCGGATCAAGCCCGATTACGCTGAGGCGCATAACAATCTGGGAAATGTCTTCTTGCAGGAAGGTAAGGTCAGCGATGCCATCGGGCATTATGAACGGGCGCTGCGGATCAAGCCGGATTACGCCGAAGCGCATAACAATCTCGGACTTGCCCTGGCCCGATTGGGCAGGCTGCAGGAAGCCGTGGGACATTGGGAGCAAGCGCTACGGATCAAGCCCGATTACGCCGAGGCGCACTGGGCCTTGGGGATGGCTTTGGAGCAATCGGGTAGCGTGCGGGAAGCAATCGGACACTACGAGCAGGCGCTGCGGCTCAAGCCCGATTTCACCCAAGCCCAGACCGCGCTTGCGCGACTGCAAGCTGGCCGGTGAGCGGTAAACCTCGGCAGCTCAAACCGCACGGTTTGCAAATCGTCCAACGCGGGTATCCATGGCATCCTGCCACTATCTGCCAAGTTCTCAATCGCCAGGAACTTCTTGAGGTATTTGTCGAAATGCTCGTTTGAGTAAAGGTACGCTGCCAAATTTGGGGTCGCCATCCGCGTGACCATCCCCTAGTCTTTCCCCTCGTGAACGCACGGAAACTCGTTCCGTTGTTGCTGGTGATCGCGGGGCTTCTGGCCTATCAGAACAGTTTTACCGCGCCGTTTGTTTTCGATGACACAACCTCGATCTTGGAAAACGACAGCATCCGCCACCTGTGGCCACTGTGGGGGCCGCTGTCACCGCCGCAGGGGAGAGGATTGACGGTCGAAGGCCGGCCGGTGGTGAACTTTACGTTGGCCATCAATTACGCGTTGGGTGGCGTGACGCCGTGGGGGTATCATGCGCTGAATCTGGCGATCCACATTCTGGCGGGGCTGACCCTGTTGGGGATTGTGCGGCGAACGTTGTTGCGACCAGCCATGAGCCGGCGGTTTGGGGCGGAGGCGACGTCCCTGGCGCTGGCGATCGCGGTTATCTGGACGGTTCACCCACTGCAAACGGAAGCGGTGACGTATGTGGCGCAACGGGCCGAGTCGCTCATGGGCCTGTTCTATCTTCTGACGATGTATTGTTTTGTTCGCGGCGTGGAGTCGGGCAAGCCGGGCCGGTGGTACGGGCTTTCCGTGACGGGGTGCCTGCTGGGCATGGCGAGCAAGGAAGTGATGGTGACGGCGCCCGCGATGGTGCTGCTGTATGATTGGATGTTCGTGGCGGGTGGCTTTCGGGAAGTCTGGAAACGGCGCTGGCGGCTGTATGCGGGGTTGGCCGGCACCTGGGCCGTGCTGGGATACCTCGTGGCGACCACGAGTGGCCGTGGCGGTACGGCCGGCTTCGAGAGCGTAGTGGCGTGGTGGCCGTACGCGTTGACGCAGTGTCGGGCCGTCGTCCACTACCTGAAGCTGTCGGTCTGGCCGTATCCGCTGGTGTTTGACTACGGGACTGCCACGGTCAACCATGTGGGGCAGGCCCTGCCCTACGCGCTGGTCCTGGCAGCCCTGATGGCGGGAACCGCGATTGCGGTGTGGCGCCAGCGCCCCATCGGCTTTTTGGGGGTCTGGTTCTTTGCGATTCTGGCCCCGACGTCCAGCGTGGTGCCGGTGGCTACCCAGACGATGGCCGAACACCGGATGTACTTGCCGCTGGCGGCGGTGGTCACGCTGGTGGCCCTCGGCGGGTTCGAGCTTGGAAGAAGCGTCCTGCGCGCGTGGCATCCAACACAGAGAATGATCGGATGGGGAGTGACCGGAGCGCTGGTGCTGATCCTGGCTATTCTAACAATGAAACGCAACGACGTTTACAGTTCAGAAGTTGCCCTGTGGCGTGACACCGCCGAGAAGTATCCGAGCAATCCCCGGGCGCACTACGCTCTGGGGATCGCCTTGGGACAGGCGGGCAGGGTTGGGGAGGCGATCAGGCATTATGAACAGGCGCTGCGGATCAAGCCGGATTACGTCGAAGCGCACTACAACCTAGGGATCGTTTTGGAGCAGGCAGGCCGCGTGCCGGAGGCCAGGGAGCATTATGAACAGGCGTTGCGGATCAAGCCCGATTACGCTGAGGCGCACAACAATCTGGGAAATGTTTTCTTGAAGGAGGGTAAGGTCAGCGATGCCATCGGGCATTATGAACAGGCGCTGCAGATCAAGCCGGATTACGCCGACGCGCACAACAATCTCGGACTCGCCCTGGCCCGACTGGGCAGGCTGCAGGAAGCCGTGGGACATTGGGAGCAAGCGCTACGGATCAAGCCCGATTACGCCGAGGCGCACTGCTATCTGGGGATCGCCTTGGGGCAGTCGGGCAGGGTTGGGGAGGCGATCAGGCATTTGGAGCAGGCGCTACGGATCAAGCCCGATTTCACCCAAGCCCAGAACGCACTTGCGCGACTGCAAGCTGGCCAGTGAGCGGTAAACCTCGGCAGCTCTAACCGCACGGTTCGCAAATCGTCCAACGCGGGGAGGCTGCCGCTCCTGTGTTCCTTTCGCAGCAGTTCCCCATAAACTCATTGACTTGCGGTCGCTGGGCTGCTAGCAGAAGAAACTCGCTGAAGCGAGTGGGCGGCGGGTCGTCTGTCGTACAATCCCCCTCCTCTCATTCAGTTGCTGGTCCCTGTCGTGCCAGCCTAACCCACTGGTGAGTTTTGGTCAGGTTGGACCGTGGCAGGGCTGTCGTTTTGGGAAGAGATCATCAGTTCAAGGGAATTTGGCATCGATAAAAACGGAACAGGAAAAAGACATGAAGATTCTTCGCGTTCTATTGGTCACTGTCCTGGTTGTTGTGGCTGGTCGAACGTTCAATGCCAACGCACAGACGGAGACGAATCTTCACTCCTTTGCCGGCCGCCCCAACGATGGACGCAATCCATCTGCCGGGCTGGTCCAGGGCACCGACAGCAATTTCTACGGGACGACCAGCGACGGCGGGGCGGACGGCGACGGCACCGTCTTTCAGATCAGTCCCAGCGGCGGCTACACGAATCTGTACTCCTTTGCCGGCCACCCCAACGACGGGGCCAATCCATATGCCGCGCTGGTCCAGGGCACCGACAGCAATTTCTACGGGACAACCAGCGACGGCGGGGTGAATGACGACGGCACCGTCTTTCAGATCAGTCCCAGCGGCAGCTACACGAGTCTGTACTCCTTTGCCGGCCACCCCAACGATGGAAGCTATCCACAAGCCGGGCTGGTCCAGGGCAGCGACGGCGATTTCTACGGAACCACCCTTTACGGCGGGACGAGCACCAATTGCAACGCTGGATGCGGCACCGTGTTTCGGATCAGTCCCAGCGGCGGCTATACGAATCTGTACTCTTTTGCCGGCTCCCCCAACGACGGAAGCTATCCACAAGCCGGGCTGGTCCAGGGCAGCGACAGCAATTTCTACGGGACGACCGGCGGCGGCGGGACGAACGACAACGGCACCGTGTTTCGGATCAGTCCCAGCGGCAGCTACACGAATCTGTACTCCTTCGCCGGCTCCCCCAACGATGGGAAGAATCCATCTGCCGGCCTGGTGCAGGGCACCGACGGCAATTTCTACGGGACGACCTTCAGTGGGGGGACGAACGACAACGGCACCGTGTTCGAACTCACTCTCGGCGGCGGCTACACGAATCTGTACTCTTTTGCCGGCTCCCCCAACGATGGAAGCTATCCACAAGCCGGGCTGGTCCAGGGCAGCGACGGCAATTTCTACGGAACCACCATTTACGGCGGGACGAACGGCGACGGCGCCGTGTTCGAACTCACTCTCGGCGGCGACACCAACTGCACGTTTTCGATCGGCTCAACCAACGCCGTGTTCGATGCGGCCGGCGGCTCCAACAGCGTAAGCGTGATCGCGTCCAATGGGTGCACGTGGACGGCCACCAACAACAACAGCTTCATCACGATCGACTCGGGCAGCCCCGGCACTGGCACGGGGACGCTTTATTACAGCGTCGCCGCCAACACGACCACCAACGTTCTCACGGGCACGATGACAATTGCCGGGCAAACGTTCACCGTCACGCAGTCAGGCGCATCCACCGTCGGCAACTGCACATTCACGCTGACCGCGACGAGCATCAGACTCGCGGCCAAGGGCGGCTCGAAAAACGTGCGCGTGAAAGTCCAGGGCACCAACTGTTCCTGGACGGCCGTGAGCAACGATCCATTCATCACGATCACGTCCGGCCACAGCGGCACGGGCAATGGCAAGGTCGTGTACACCGTCTCCGGCAACACGAACACCACGGCTGTGACCGGCACGATGACCATCGCCGGCCAGACGCTCACCGTCAAACAGGCGGCGGGCGGCTGCACGTTCAAGCTGAGCCCGAAGGATGCAAAATTCAAGGCGGCAGCCGCTCCTGCGACCGTGAAGGTGAAGCCCAACCTCAGCGATTGCGCGTGGACCGCCGTCAGCAACGATTCGTTTATCACAATCTATGATGGCGGCAGTAGCGTCGGCGAGGGAACGGTCAGTTACTTCATCACCCCCAACACCAATTCCGTCGCGCGCACAGGCTCGATGATCATAGCCGGCAAGACAGTCACGGTGACCCAGTCGGCCGAGAAGTGACCGGCCCGCGCGATCACGCGACGGGTTCGGTTGCCTCGAAAGTTCAAACCGCACGGTTTGCATAATCATTCAACGCGGGGACGCGGTCGGAACGGTTCGGTGTGATGGTTGTTGGTCACGCGGCGTGAAGCGCGCGAACGCTTTGATTTCATCGCTTCTGATGACAACGGCAAACGCGGAATCAAAAGAGCAGAAATGCCCTGCCAGCTTCATGAGTCCCCTGCTCTGCCACCGAACTGCCCGCGCACAGGCTACAGCGTAAGGCGAGCGACACCGCATGAAATTTCCACAGCTTTGTATTCGTGGCATGACCAACCCATGGTCACGGCGCCAAAGTTGTCACTCGCTTTTGTTATTCAACGGCCAGTCCCTCGCCGTTCGGCGCTTGCTGGCGAAACGTGTGACCACTCTCTATTCCGCACGAACGGTCAGCGTGTAGAGTGGCGCACTATCAGGAATCTCCCACTTCTTCGCATTGTGAACGTCCAGCACGGGCGCGAACTCATCGACGTTGCCGCCCGTGGGGACCACCAGAATCAGCGTCGTGTGCCCTCGCGGCTCGAATCGATCCATGAATTCAACCCGCCGGTTTCTGGCGCACCAGAGCTTGTGATTGAACGGCGGTCGTAGCGCCCTGTCGGTGGTTAGCAGCCAGTTCTCGTACTCCGGCAGGTAGTATTGAAAATGACGGAACCCGAAGAAATACGATTGGCCATGGTGGCAGATAACCGCTTCGTCGGGACGATACCTTTCCCGAATGGCCTGAAACCACCGATTCAATTGGCGATCGTGCTCGCGGATGTTGGCTGCCGTCAGCGGCAGATCGGCCCGCCACCACGCGTTTTCCCGCGGCGACAGTACGAACACCGCGACATTGATGACCGTGATCCCGCCGACAGCCATCAGTAGTCCGCGGCGACCTTGTCCGTCGAACGCGCGGTCGATCCTTCCAACAAGCCGGCAAATCGCCAGGCCCGCAAGGATCGCCAGACCCGGAAAATAACACAACACATAGCCGGGCATCACCGTGATCACAACGATCCCAAATGTCACCATCGGGACGACCCACATCGCGAGGAACCACAGTTGCTCGCGACGACTCGTAATGGCGGTGCGCTTGTCCCCCTTCCCTGTCAACCACGAGAGGAATTCAGCTCCCGTCAGCAGCCCCGCCCCGAGAAGCCCGACCCAGCAAGTCCCCAAAACGAATGCCAGGTTGCGAATCACGATCTCGAAGCCGCCCCCGCCAAAGGGTGTCAGTGGCGCGTCCATCCTGACCCGTTCCGGGTACAATCGCAGGTACACACCGAGCCCGCCCGACTGTTGCACCATGGGAATAAACCACGCCGCGCACAACAACCCGGCCACCAACACCCCAACTGCGAATTTGCGCCACCGCAGCCGGGGAAATCTCCAAAACGTGTACGCCCACACCGGGCACAACATCGGCGTCGTTTGCTGCCGAACCCCGGCCTGCAAGGCCAGCACCGTTCCCGCGGCAAACACCCACGGCCAACCGCCGCCGCGCCGTATCGCACGCCAGCAAACCAGGATCGTTGCGACGACCAGCACGGCATCCAGAAGGGTCGAGAACACTACCTCGCTTTGAAACCAGCACAACGGACTCGTTGCCAAAATGCCGCCGGTCACCCATCCAGAATCACGGCCAAACAAGGCCGTTCCCAGCAAATACCCGAGCGCCACCAGCGCCGCACCCGCGACCATATTGACCCACATCAGGCTCGAGTGCGGGTCTCCCACGAAAAGATTCACGATTCGCCCGAGCATGATGAACAAAAAATACCCGGGCCGATGCGGCAGGCTCAACGACACATCAAAATGCTCGATCGCCAAAGCAAATTGGGCGCTGTCCCAGTGGTAGGCGAAATGACTCCGAAACGGCACGCGGATCGCCAGGCTTACGGCAAACAGAATCGCGGCGGCCAGCCAGTCCCGCCGTTCGAACCTCTCGACGGCCTCACTCTTTGTCACCGCCGCAGACTTTTCCTGCATACCGTGAGCTTACTCTGCGTGGATTCAGGCTGGAAAGAGCAAAAGCCGTCTTCCGTATTGGTGGTTTATCCGACTGCGCCGACGGACCCTATTGGTTCGGGCTGGGGTACAGCATGTCGTTGAGACGCTCCATCTTCTCCCGCTGCTCCTGCTCATAGGCCTTCCCGCGACGCCGGATGCGGTTGGCGACAAGATCTTTGCCGACTTCCGAATAGGCGACCACCACCGGGTCATTGACCTTCAATTGCGCGAGCGTGGCATTCGCATTCGTAAAAACATCAATCTCGCATTCCGGAGGAACCCTGAATTTCTTCGACAACGGCCAGTGTTGTACCGTAATCGATCCGTTGTCGGCATCGATCTTGTCGATCGTCCCTTCAAACTCGAAACTCGCCGGCCCCGGCTTCCCCTTCGCCGCCGCTGTCATCCCGGCATCCGTCGGCTTGGTTGCCGCTGTGCGGTCCGCACACGACACCGCTGCAATGGAAAGGCTGATCCCGATAACGATGCACAGTGTCTGGCGTTTCATCCTCTGACCTCCTCGCGCGCCACGCTCCATGTGGCACCACCGGAAGTTTCGCCCGGTTCCCGTCATGCTTCAAGTCAAGATGCACCCGTTTCTCGCGATGCTCTTTTGTGTTTTCCTCGCGGTTCCATGCGAGCTTCAATGGGCTTCGCACGCTTGACCGGTGTGGAGGGAATCGTGCCCCAGGCTCGGCGACGGACGCGACAACGGACAACGCTGCCCGGGCATCCTCTATGAATTCACCCAGAAGAATTCATCAGCGGCAGCCCCTGGATGTTGAAATCAAACCGCAAGGTTCGCAAATCGTCCAAAGCCGGGAGACAATCATGGCCCGGATTTCAAATTAGGACACCGCCAACCTAGCTTGCGGGTTGACGTTGGCGCATCTCACTACGGGGCGCTTCAAAGGCCTCTTGTCCACCCGGCCCGAACGGCACGGTCAGTTTCACGCCGAAAAACGTCTGGCCAGTCTGCGGATCGTGCACCGAGACCACCGTCTGCAATTGCGCGTGGCTGAATCGGCCAAACACGGGCAGGTGATATTGCGGTTCGCCCGCGTCGCCTCCAAGAACACCCGAGCTGGCTTCCGCCGTGTCGTACTTGAATTCCAATTTCTTCGCCGCTTCCTGCGCCGTAAAGCACATCTTGTCCAGCCCATACTTGGCCGCTTGGAGCGCCTTCCCAAACCTTGAGGCGCTTTCTTCTCCCATGCCGTATTCCCGCTCGAAGCTCACCAAACGATCACCGGAAGTCCTGCCGTTGGGCTTGAGAACATCACCCCACGACGGAGCGGTGATGGAGATGGAATCGCCGATATTGGTCTGCGTAGAAGAATCTGCCGTCGCGTCCGAAGATTGATGAGCCGGCGAAACGTATTCTACCAGTGGATTGGTTTGGGCCGCTTGCGCGAACGTCCAGGGAATCAACCCAAGGCACAAAACGCCCCCCGCCAAGACCCCGACCATTGTGGTTCCTGACGAATGGCAAACCGCTTGCCATTGCCCGTTCATGCGCATCGCCCAAGACAACTTAATGCAGGTTACCGCGTGGTTCAAGGAGAGCACATCAAAAAGAACCGCGCCCGACGCCGGCGCCGAAGAATCAACCGCGGTAACAAGCTGATGACATGGGTGTTTCCCACAGTTGTACTTCCACCACTGGCAGTCCCTTCGACCGGGCGTGATTGAAAATAAGTTTCGCGATGTTCTCGGCGGTGGGATTCTCATCCATGACGTAGAACGCTTCCCCGCGCTGCTGTAGCATCGGCACAAGCGGGTCGTCCTTGTGCAGCAACATTCGATGATCGAGCGTTTCGTCGATCCAGTTCTTGATCGTCTCCTTGATCTCGGCGAAATCGTGCACCATCCCGCGCGCATCCAGTTTGTCGGCCTCGATGTGCACCTCCACCCGGCCGTTGTGCCCGTGCAAATGTCGACACTTCCCATCGTAGTTCAGCAACCGATGCCCGTAACAAAGCTCAATTTGCTTCGTCACTCGAAACATGGTTCATACCCCGGCAATCAATCGCCCGCCATCCACCAGCAATGTATGGCCGGTGATAAAATCGCTGCCTTCAATGAGAAACAGAACGGAGTTGACGATGTCCTGCGGCGAGCCGATGCGCTTGACAACCGTCGCATCAATCACTTCCTGCTTCTCCCGCTCCGTCAGGTCCGGCGGCAGCAAGATCGGCCCCGGCGCGATGGCATTGACCTGCACCTTCGGCCCGAGCGCCTTGGCCAGCGACTTGGTCAGGCAGATCACTCCCGCCTTCGAGACGCAGTAGGGCAGATAGTTCGCGTACGGCCGGATCGCTGCCCAATCGGCAAACGTGACAATCTTCCCGTCGATCCCCCGCGCCTTCATGCGCCGCCCGACTTCGAGCGCAAACAGAAATGGCCCTTTCAGGTTCGCATCGATGTGGAAATCCCAGTCCTCTTCCGTAAGTGTGTCGAACGGCGTCTTCTTGTACACCGCCGCGCTGGTCACGAGCACGTGGATATCGCCAAAATGCTTCACGGCCTTGCGGACCGCCGCGCGCACCTCGCGCGCATTGGCCTGGTTCGCCTTCACCGCGATGGCGTCCACACCGAGCGCCTTGATCTCCCCAACCACCCGCCGCGCGTCCCCCGCCGACGTGTTGTAATGCACCACGACATTGGCCCCGTGCCGCGCCAGGCCGAGTGCGATCTCCCGCCCCACCCGCTTCGCCGCGCCGGTCACTAGGGCCGTCTTGCCTTTTAGCTTCATCGCGGTCCAGCTTACTGGAGCCTCGCCGAGCCGCGCAAGGGAAAGAAATTGAAGAACTGCCGCCGAGCGGTTACAGTAGCCACATGAAAGCCAAACTCTTCGCTTTGTTCATGGTCTTCGCCCTCCTTCTCCCCGTTCGTGCGATGGCCGACACCGAGGACGCCCCGCGTGGCCACAATGCGCTCCGCAAACTTTGCCGCGGCTTCGCCAACGTCCTGTTCGGCATCGTGGAAATGCCCAATCAGGTCACCAAGGTCACCGCGGAACACGGTGGTGGCGCCGGTGTCACCTACGGTGTGAGCAAAGGATTTGTACGCTGGATGGGACGGGAGGTAACGGGCGTCTACGATGTCGTCACATTCCCGGTCCCCTTCCCCAGGGGCTATAAGCCGATCATGAAGCCGGAATTTCCCGCGGATGACTATGAGCCGTAGCCTCTGGCTGGCTCTGTGCCTTTTCGGAATCGTCGCCGGGGCGCGTGCGCAGCAGGAGATCGCGGCAGGTGACGCCGCTCTCGAACGGTTTGATCTGAACTCGGCGCTGAAGGCCTACCGCGCCGCACACGTCCACGCGCCCGATGATTACGAAGCGACATGGAAACTCGCTCGCGCCCTGATCGACATGAGCACCCTGTCGAAAGACGCGGATCAACAGAAGCAGTGCTGCGTCGAAGCCGAGGGATTGGCCCGAACCGCGGTGAAGCTCAATCCGGAGGGTTCGAAGGGGCACACGTACCTCGCCGTCGCCGTCGGCAAGCTTGCCCTCTACGAAGGCGGCAAACGCAAAGTGTCACTCGCCAGCGAAGTGAAAAAGGAAGCGGAGCGCGCCGTCAAACTCGACGACAAAGAAGACCTGGCCTATCACGTCCTGGGTGTCTGGAACCGCGAGATGGTCGAACTCAACTGGGTGCTGCGCAAGTTCGCCGAGCTACTCTATGGAAAGTTTCCGTCCGCGTCTCTCGACGAGGCGGTCCACGATCTGGAGCGGGCCAGCCAACTCGCCCCCCGCATCGTTCCCCACCGCGTCGAACTCGGTATCACGCTGGCCTCCGCCCACCGATGGCGGGAAGCCAACGACAATCTGGAACGGGCGCTCGCCATGCCCCGGGCATGGGTCACCGATGACTATTATTGGAATCTGGCCCGCCAAAACCTTTCGCGGGTCAAACCCCATCTGAATTGACCGACCGATGCCAAACCCGCCCGCGCAAGTTCTCAGCGTTACCGATCTGACGCGACGCGTCAAGGACCTGCTTGAAGAGAAGTTTCCCAGCTTGTGGGTCGAAGGCGAGATTTCCAATCTCCGCTCGCCGTCTTCCGGCCACGTCTATTTCACGTTGAAGGACGCCAACGCGCAATTGGCCGTCGTGCTGTTTCGTGGCGTCGCCGCCAAGGTCGGGTTCGCGCTTAAAGACGGACTGCAGGTCATCGCGTTCGGCGACGTCAGCGTCTACGAGAGAAGCGGACAATATCAACTCGTCGCCCGCCAGCTCCTGCCCAAAGGTCTGGGCGCGCTGCAACTCGCCTTCGAGGAACTCAAGCAACGCCTCGCGAAGGAAGGCCTGTTCGACACGGCGCGCAAGAAACCGATCCCCACCCTCCCCCAGCACATCGGCCTTGTTACCTCACCCACGGGCGCGGCGATCCGCGATTTCCTTAACATCATCGGCCGCCGTTTCCCCAACGTGCACATCGTCATCAATCCGGTGCGGGTGCAGGGCGAAGGCGCCGCCAACGAGATTGCTGCCGCCATCGACGAATTCAACGCGTTGCATGCCGCCGGCCGTCTGCCCCTCGACGTGCTGATTGTGACTCGGGGCGGCGGCTCGCTCGAGGATTTGTGGGCATTCAATGAAGAGGTGATTGCCCGCGCACTGGCTTGCTCGAAAATCCCCACCATCTCCGCTGTTGGCCACGAAATCGACTTTACCATTTCCGATTTCGTGGCAGACCTTCGCGCTCCGACCCCCAGCGCCGCCGCAGAATTGGTCGTGAAGGCCAAGGATGAATACACGCGTCAGATCAAACAGTATGGGGCACGGCTGCAAAAAGACCTGCGGCTCCAACTCGCCGAAGCCCGCCAACGTTTCTCGACGCTCGCGTCCAGCTACGTGTTCCGCCGCCCCACCGAAACCATTCGACAATACCAGCAGCAGCTTGACGATTATGCTCATCGACTCCGTCGCGCTCCCGGCGCGACCGTTGCGGCGCACCACGCCCGCTGGAAAGCCGCCGCCGGAAAATTCAAATTGCTCAGCCCGCAAGCCATGCTTGTCAATTGGCGGCAACGTCTCGGCTCACACGAACAACGGTTCCAAGCGGCTTGGGCGCGGCGCACGCAGGCTATGCGCCACCGCCTCGGCCAGGCCAGCACCAAACTGGATCTTCTCAGCCCCAACGCCACGTTACAGCGCGGTTACAGCATCACAGTCCTTCCTGAGACCGGACGCATTGTCCGCAGCGTAACCCACGTCCAACCAGGCACTAACATTTCGACCAAGGTGCTTGATGGTACCTTCGGCTCTGTGGTATCATCACAGCCGGACGCAGAATGAAACCGAAGAAGAAGAGTGCCGCGCCCGTTCTGGACAGGAACGGGTTGACGTTTGAGCAAGCCATTGATCGCCTCGAGAAAATCGTGGCCGACATGGAGGCCGCCGAATTGCCGCTCGAGGATGTCCTGAAGAAATACGAGGAAGGCACCCGTTTGGTCCGCTTCTGCAACCAAAAGCTGGAGGAAGCGGAAAAGAAGATCGAGGTTCTGACCAAGAAAGCCGATGGAACCGCCGCTTTGGAACCGTTCGAGACGGTGCCGGACGACAGCGAAGACGACAAGTCCGAAGATGAAGGGGGCAAGCTGTTCTGACTCACAAGGAGAGCGACATGGGACGTTATCTTGACATGATTAACACGCCGGCGGATGTGAAGCTGCTCACGCTGGACCAGCTTCAAACGCTGGCACAGGAAATCCGCGACGAGTTGATCACCGTGCTCAGCAAGACCGGCGGCCACCTCGGTCCGAACCTTGGGGTCGTGGAACTGACCATTGCCCTGCACCGGGTATTCGAATCACCGAAGGACCGGTTTGTATGGGACGTCAGCCACCAGGTGTACGTGCACAAACTCCTCACCGGTCGGCGCGAGAGTTTTCACAAGATTCGCCAGTCGGGTGGTCCGATGGGATTCGCGTACCGCTCGGAGAGCCCGCACGACTGTTTTGGCGCCGGCCACGCCGGCACGGCGCTTTCGGCGGCGCTCGGCATGGCCGCGGCCCGGGACCACGCCAAGACGGACGAACATGTCGTCTGCATCGCGGGCGATGCTGCGCTCACCAATGGCATTACCTACGAGGCGCTCAACAACATTAAAAACTCCACCAAACGTCTGATCGTCATTTTGAACGACAACGAGTGGAGCATCGCCAAGAATGTCGGCGCCATGTCCGAGTATCTCAACCGAATTGTGCGCCACCCGTCCTACGCTGCCGCCCACAAGCGCATGGAGCATTTTCTCGGTCGTTTTCCGCGCGTTGGCCCCGAGCTGGCGCAAATCGGTCACAAGGTCGAAGAGGCCGTCAAAGGGATGATCGTGCCCAGCTTGCTGTTCGAAGAGTTTGGCCTCCGGTACATCGGCCCGGTGGACGGCCATAATACGGCGCTGCTGATCGACGCGCTGCAATGGGCCAAAAGACAGGATGTGCCCGTTCTCCTCCACATTCTCACCAAGAAGGGCAAGGGGTACGAGAAAGCCCTCGAAGACCCCCAGACGTTCCACGGCTGCGGACCGTTCGACATCGCCACGGGCAAGTCGCCGGCGAAGAAAGAAGGCACCCCGCCCAATTACCAGGACGTTTTTGCGGACGCCATCGTCCGGTTCTGCGACGTGAACAGCAAGCTCGTTGGCATTACCGCCGCCATGCCCAGCGGCACGAGCCTGGGCAAGTTGCAGGAGGCAAAACCGGATCGCTATTTCGACGTCGGCATCGCCGAGGAGCATGCGGTTGTTTTCGCTGCCGGTATGGCGACCATGGGTTACCGGCCCGTGTGCGCGATTTACTCGACGTTCCTCCAGCGCGCTTACGATTGTATCATCCACGACGTCGCGCTGCAGAACCTGGACGTGATCTTTGCCATGGATCGAGCCGGCCTGTCGGCCAACGACGGCCCCACACACCATGGCGTATTCGATATTGCTTACGCGCGGTGCGTGCCCCGCGCAATCCTGATGGCGCCCAAGGACGAGGATGAATTGGTCGACATGCTCTGGACCGCACTGCAGCACCACGGCCCGATTTTTGTCCGTTATCCACGCGGCGCCGGCGAGGGCGTTCCCATCAAAGAGCGACCAGCCATCCTGCCACTGGGCAAAGCCGAGGTGTTGCAACACGGGACAGACGTCGCGGTGATCTTTTACGGCGCCGTCTCGAAGATGGCTCATGAAACCGCCGCCGTATTGCAGGCGGAAGGCTTGTCCGTTGCCCTCATCAACGCCCGATTCTGCAAGCCCATCGACCGTGACGTCATCGAGAAATACGGACGCATCTGCAAGGTGTTGTGCACGATCGAAGACCACGTGCTGATGGGCGGATTCGGCAGCGCGGTGCTCGAGACGCTGGATGACCTGCGTATTGATACGCCGGTGGCCCGTGTCGGTTGGCCCGACAACTTCATCGAACACGCCAGCAGCAACAAGGATTTACAGGACAAGTACGGACTGAATTCCAAGACGGCCATCGCCAAGGTGAAGGACTTGCTGCTGGAAGCCTCCGAAGAGCGGGTCAAACCACCGCAGTTTCGCGTCTTGGGGGCCACCGCTCGGACGGCGTGATACACTTGCCCCGTCCCCGCGATGTGAACCTCATGGTTGCCGCCACGCGCGCCCGGCTCGATACCCAGCTTGTCGCCCGCGGTCTGGCCGAGAGCCGTGAAAAAGCCAAGCGTCTGGTTCTCGCGGGAGCCGTGCGCGTCAACGGCCAACTTGCACACAAGCCCAGCGACCTGGTTGATGATTGCGTCACCGTTGTCGTCGAGGCTCCGGAGAAATATGTCAGCCGCGGAGGGTACAAACTGGAAAGGGCACTGGACCAGTTCCATATATCGTGCGACGGCCTTGTTTGCGCCGATATCGGCGCCTCCACAGGCGGATTTACCGATTGCCTGTTGCAGCGCGGCGCGGCGCGCGTCCATGCGGTCGACGTTGGCAAGGGACAGCTCGACTGGAAGTTGCGCCAGGACCCACGTGTTGTCGTGCATGATGAACAGAATGCGCGGCATCTCGTCGCGGACGATTTGGGCGGCCCTGTCGATCTGGTGTCGATCGATGTATCCTTCATCTCACTGACGAAAGTGCTGCCATCGGCCGTCTCCGTATTGAGGCCCGGCGGCACGCTCGTCGCCCTCATCAAACCGCAATTTGAAGCCGGAAAAAAGCTCGTGAAAAAAGGCGGGGTTGTGCGAGACTCGCGCGTGCACGAGGCTGTGACCAACATGATCCGGGAGTTTGCCACACAGACGCTGGGGTTGACGCTGCTGGGAGTGACGGAGTCTCCTTTGCTCGGCCCGGCAGGCAACAAGGAATTTCTCATCGCCCTGCGCAAATCATGAAATTGCGTATTCCCAAGACTGTTGGTGTCGTCGCGCACTCGGGCAAGCCCGAAGCTCAGGGGCGGCTCCTGGAACTTTTAGCGGTGCTCCGCGAACACCATGTCGCCGTTCTGCTGGAGCGTGAAGCGGCCGCTCTCGCCGGCAAGCCGAAGCTGGCTCGCCTGCTGCGGGAAATTGGAAAGACCGCCGAGATGGTGATCGTACTCGGGGGAGACGGCACGATCCTCCGCGTCGCTCGCGAACTGGAGGGACCGGCCACCCCGATCCTCGGCGTGAACCTGGGCAACCTGGGGTTCCTGACCAGTATTCATGGAAACCGGCTCCAAGGTCCCGTCCGCGACATTTTGCGCGGCCAGTACGAGATCAGCCAGCGGCATACGCTCCAAACCACGCTGATTCGCAGCGGCAAACGCCGGGCCACTCGCCGGGCGCTCAATGACGTCGTGGTTTCCCGCGGGGCGCTGTCCCGCATCGTCCGGTTGCGGTTATTTGTCGACGGCGAGTTGTTGACAGAATATGTGTGCGACGGCATGATACTTGCGACGGCAACGGGCTCAACAGCGTATTCATTGAGCGCGGGCGGGCCAATTCTGGTGCCGACGTCGCGCGCACTGATTATCACGCCCATCTGTCCGCATGCGTTGAGCAACCGCTCGGTCATTGTGGGAGAGAACTCGGTCATTCGCTGCCAGGTGGCGGATGCGGCGGCTGAGTTGCTGCTGACAGTCGACGGACAAGTGCAACTGCGGATGAAAGTGGGCGATGAAGTGGAAGTTCATCGGTCCCCGCGAACCGTGCAACTGGTTACACCGAAGGATCATTCGTATTTTGAAGTATTGCGAGAGAAACTGAAATGGAGTGGAGCCAATGTCTGACGGACCCAAAGCTTCTCCATCGAAAATCACATCGTTGTTAAGTCCCGATGCGATCCGACTGGACCTACAAAGCCGCCAAAAAGTTCCTGCCTTGCGTGAGGTGGCCGAGTTGTTGGCCCAAAGCAAGTGTGTGGGCAATTTCGAAGCCTTTTTCAACGAAATCCTCCAGCGGGAGCGCGTCAGCAACACTGCGTTGGGCCACGACGTCGCCATTCCTCATGCGCGTACGGATCAGTGCTCGAACATCTTGATCGCCGTCGGACGCAGCCGTGAGGGTGTCGATTTTGAGGCAAAAGATGGTCAACCCGTGCGGTTGATCTTCTTGATTGGCACACCCAAACAAATGGTCACGGACTATCTTCGTGTCGTGGGCACGCTCGCGCGCCTCCTCCGTCAGGATGAACTTCGCCAGCGGTTACTCGAGGCACCCGACGCCGCTACGTTTATCAAGATCATCGAAGCCGCTGAATCGTAAGTGCTGGCCGCCAATGGTCCCGACTTACCCGCGCTGCGAGGCCAGATACCGCTCGGCATCAATCGCCGCGGCACACCCTGTCCCCGCCGCCGTAATGGCCTGACGGTACACGCGATCCACACAATCTCCTGCGGCGAACACGCCCAGCACATTCGTGGACGTCCCCTTCCTGCAAACTATGTATCCTTGGTCATCCATGTCGATCTGGCCGCGGAACAACCCCGTCGACGGTTCATGACCGATCGCCACAAACACGCCGGCGCAGGACAGGTCCGACGCCGCACCGGTCTTGAGGTTCTTGAGTTGGACGCCCGTGACCATGTCCTTGCTGACGTCGTACACATCGGTGACCACGGAATCCCACACAGGCTGAATCTTGGAATTCGACAATGCCCGCTCGGCCATGATCTTCGATGCGCGAAGCTGGTCGCGCCGATGCACCAGATAAACCTTCGATGCGAAATGAGTGAGATACGTGGCCTCTTCGCAGGCCGAGTCACCTCCGCCGACAACCACCAACTCCTTGTTGCGAAACATAGGCAATGCGCCGTCGCACGTCGCGCAATAGGTCACCCCCTTGCGTCCGAGAAGTTCCTCGTTCTCGATCCCCAAGCGCCGATGCGAAGCGCCGGTCGCAATAATGACGCTCCTTGTCTTGATGATCTCCTCGTCCAACCACAGTTGGAACGGCGGACGGCTGAAGTCCACCTTCGTCACGGTCACGCCGTATCGGGTCTGTGTACCAAAGCGCTCCGCCTGCTTTTGCATCCGCATCATGAGATCAGTCCCGTCGATCCCCTCGGGAAAACCGGGGTAGTTTTCCACAATGCTCGTGGTCGTCAGCAAACCACCGGGCTGTTCTCCCGTCAGCAACAGCGGTTTTAGATTCGCCCGTGCCGTATACAGTGCCGCGGTCCAACCAGCGCAGCCAGAACCGATTATGACGACGTTTTCCATGTGCGATCTCTCATTCTCTGAGATAGGATGCGCGAGACTAGCGGTAAGTTGCGGGAACGGTCAAGGCCGAACGCCGTCGGCAAGGCCCATGGATCAGAGGCGTCCATGCCCCCGCGGGACCGGAGTCTTGCTGCTGTCGCGCTGGAGTTGCTCCGCCATGATGATCGCCCGAGCGACCTCAACCAGCTTGCGGTTTTCATTGCGGGCGGTCTTTTGAAGCTTGAGGTAGGCTGCTTCCTCATCCATTCCGGTCTGCCGCATGAGAATACCTTTGGCGCGCTCGACGAGCTTCCGCGACTCCAGCGCCTCCTTCATCTGCCGAATTTCGGCAGCCATCTCCTTGGATTTCTCCGAACTGGCCAATGCCAGTTCAATCGCCGGCTTGAGTTGCTCGCTGGTAAATGGCTTGACAAGATACGCATTGACCCCGGCACCAACTGCCTCAATCCCCAAACCCGCCTCCGAGTGGGCGCTGAGAACGATAATTGGCGTCGGACACAGGTCCTGGATTTGACGGGCAGCTTCCAAGCCGTCCATCTTGGGCATGCGGATATCCAGTATGATCAGGTCCGGACCCGCCTCGCGAGCCAGTGCTACGGCTTGCTGCCCGTCCCCCGCCTCGCCAACGACGGTGTGCCCCATTGCTACCAGTATCTTCCGCAACACCATCAGCGTCAGACCATCGTCATCAGCAATGAGGACTCGAAGAGATTTCATCTGCCTCCAAACATCTTCTCACACTTTGCGGCTCTCATCTTAGAATGGCCACATGCAAAGTCAAGCTCGCGTGGCGGCCAGGGCCGACGGGACATGCGCGCCAGGCCCCGTCCCATGCGGAACAATCTCAAACCGCAACTCCGCGCGAACACCTCCATCGTGAGAATCGATCCGCAAATGGCCACGAAGATTGACTTGCGCTAATTGCGCCACAATGCTCATTCCCTGCCCCTCACACTCGCGCCAATCCCTGCCTTCTGCACCCCCACCTCCGTTGTCGGTAACCACCATCTCGATATGGCCATCCTGTTGTCGGCACTGAATTCGGGCACGCAACGGCTGCCCTTGGGGAGATCGACCGTGCACGAAGGTATTGGAGACCAGCTCATTCACGATCAACGCGAGTGGAACGGCTTGCTCTGCCCCAAGCCACACGTGGTCGACGTCCACCGTAACGTCCGGCGTCCCGTGCGTTCCCGCCGCCGAACTAACCAGCATGTGCACGATGGTTGTGATCAATGCGTTGACATCCACCTTTTCCGGCATCTCTTCGCTCAACAAGTTGTGGACCTGGGCAATCGCCTGGATACGCGTGATCGCCGTCTGTAGAAATCCCCTCGATGACTCCACTTGGGCGGACTCGGCCTCCAATTGCAGAAGACCCGACACCATCTGCAGATTGTTCTTGATCCGGTGATGGGCCTCCTCAATGAGCAACTGCAGAAGCTTGTTCTTGCGCTCAAGGTCCTTCAATAGCTGCGCGTTGTCGATCGCAACCGCGGCACGGCTGGCAAACGCTTCCATCAGTTCCAGGTTGGCCGCCGTAAACTCCGCCGCGTTCTCTCCGTGTCGCGTCAGGCTGAGTGCACCGATCAGCTCGTTGCGAGAGATCAACGGAACCACCACCGCCGACCGAACGTCCGACTCACGAAGCACCGCGCCGTACCCGTGCGCCTTGACTTCTTCACGAGTAAAAATCCTCCCCTGCCGGGTCGGGCGAATCTGCCCAAAGAGCCCCTGCGTCGCCGGATACAGCACGCCAATAAGTTGAGTGAAATTCGCGCTGGCCGCCACAATCTTCACCTGTTCCGTCGCCTCGCTGTAATGGGAAACATACGCTGCGTCCGCTCGAAGCAACGCCGCCGCGCGCTGCAGGATCCGTTGCAGCAACAGTTCCAGTTCAAGCTGTTGCGCGCTGCCGCTGCTGATGTCCACCAAAGCCGCCAGTTTCTCGTTTTCCCAAAGCTGCCTCTCATACAGCTGTGCGTTGGCGACCGCAATCCCCAGCTGGTTTCCCATGGCCGTGACCATTTCCACCATCTCGCTCGTGAATTCAAGCTCCTGCCGGTCCAGCAGACCAAGTGTGCCGAGTATTTCCCCCTTCGTTTTTACCGGCACCACAATCGTTGAACGGAAACCGTATCGTGCGGCAGGGGATGGCGGAGTTGGTGTCCGGACTGTTAGATCCTTCACCACGGCGACTTGCCCCGACGCGGCAACGAAACCCGGCACAAGTTCACCCCACTTTAGCGTACGAAGGTCGGCGACCAATTCATCCGGCAATCCGGACTGCAGGTACAGGTGAAGCACCTGTTGCTTGGCGTCCGCCAAGTGTATCGCGCCACCACTCATTCCTGTGCTCTCCATGGCGACTTCAAGGGTGTTCCGGGCTATCTCATCAATGTTCAGGGACGAGTTGGCCACCTCAGCCAACGTGGTGAGCGCGCCCAGTTGCTGATTCCGCCGAAGCAACTGTTGTTGGCGCTGTCGCGCCTGCGTAATATCTCGAACGACAAACTGTATTTCGGTCACGTGTTCTCCCTCACGGGAAAACACACTGCCGCTGCATTGCAGATCGATCCACTTCCCGTCCTTGCGGCGAAAACGGTACTCCAGATTGTGAATGGGCTCTCCCTGCAGCAAACCGTCAACCGCTCGCCGGACCATATCGACGTCTTCCGCGTGTACGTGTGTCAAAAGATCGGTCCGCGCCACCTCGGACAGCGGGTATCCGAACACTCGTGGGAATGCGTTGTTGGCGAACCGCAACCACCCCGATGAATCGGCAATATAAATCGCGTCGTTCGAGTTCTCCACCAGCGCCCGGTACTGTTCCTCGCTCGCCTGCAGGTCAGTCTGCAACTGGGCGTGCACCATGGCATTGCCAATCTGGTTGCTGACGGCCTTGATTAGATCAACGTCGGGTTCGTCGAATTTGCGCTTTTGATACGTGGCCAGCCCCAGGGCACCAACGACATACCCGTGAGCCCGAATGGGAACCAGCACTGCTGACTGGAACCCCGCTCGCGTCGTCTCAGAAACCGCGCCAGCCGGGTTTGCTGTAAAATCCTCAATGACACGGGCCTCCCCATTGAGCAAGGCGTCGATGACCTCCGTGCCCCTTTGCAGCACCGCGACCTTGGGGACAAAAGTTTCGCTCAGGCCGCGCCAGGCGAACAGATGAAGGGCGTGGTCGACATCCTGCCAGATGTACACGGCCCCCGCGTCCACCTTCATCACGGCCAGCACGGAGTCCAGAGCATTGTCCGCAATTTCCTTTAGATCAAGGGTCCGGTTGACAGCATCGGAGACGAAATTGATCGCCGTCAGTCGCGAATCACGCAATGGCTTCGACCCGGACACCGTGCTATCAGGAATCTTCATTGTCGACCGACCACTTCCCATTCTATATCAGAAAAGCAGTGATTTTTCACCACATTATCTCGATAATGTGACCAGCATTATGAATGCACCTGACAAACTTGAAGAAATCTTTCGCCTCCAGGAGCAGCTTAACAAACGGATCGGCGTCGACACAGCCCATATGACCGACGAGCAGCGCCAGCAGTGGGTCTTAAACTATTGCCGAGCGTTGACCCAGGAAGTTGCGGAGTTGACCGACAGCGTCCCATGGAAATGGTGGGCCAAGTACCAGAAGTTCGACAAACAGAACGCCCGAGTCGAAGTCATCGATTTGGTCCATTTCCTCATTTCCATTGCGCAGGTCCTAGAGATGACCCCCGCCGATTTCTACGATGCCTACGCCAAGAAGCATCAAGTGAATCTCGCCCGACAGGACAGTGGTTACCACACCAAAGACGAGCACGACAGCAAGCACATCTGACACAACACCCTGTGCCACGATCACTCTGCTTTTGTGAGCCAGATCCCAAATCAGTTCTTCATAGAATGACAACGGCCTCCCACCCGGGGAGGCCGTGCCGTTTCGAATTGTTATCTAGAGACCGCTAAGACGTGGCCGCGACTTCGACCTTCTTCTTGGTTTTCGGGATCTTCGGCTCTTTGGACTTTGGCTCTTCCACCTTCTCGCCCGCGTCCGGTTCGGGCGTGGTCATCACTGTCCCCGTCCATTCGAGAATGGCTACATGCGCGGCGTCTCCCAGTCGCTGTCCGACCCGGACAATCCTAGTATAACCGCCGTTGCGGTCACCGTGTTGTTTTCCGATCTCCGCGAAGAGTTTTGTGACTGCGGGCTTGTGCCGCAGAAACGCCAGCGCTTCGCGTCGGTGGTGTAGCGTGCCCTTCTTGGCCAGAGTCACCATCTTGTCCGCATAACGGCGGGCCACTTTGGCCTTGGCGACCGTCGTCGTAATGCGGCTGTATTCGATCAGGCTGCACACGAGATTGGCCAGTGTGGAGCGCCGATGCTGGGATTTCATCCCAATCTTGGCTGTTCGTTTTCGGTGTCGCATGGCGATGTACCCTCTTCCTCTGCCCAGCCCTACTCGGGCACCGGCATCGCACCGGAAAGGACTGCCTCAACGCTCTTATTCGCGTCGGGCGCTTCCAGCATTGCCGCATCGAACTTCATGCCCAGGGTAAGCCCCAACCCCGACAATTTCTCTTTAATCTCGTTGAGCGATTTCTTCCCGAAATTCCGGTACTTGAGCATTTCCTGTTCGGTCTTCATGGCCAGTTGGCCGACGGTCGTGATGTTGGCGTTGTTCAGACAGTTGGCCGCGCGCACGCTAAGTTCAATCTCGTTGACACTCATATTGAGGACCTTCTTCAACTTGGCCTGCTCGGCGCTGACTTTTTCACCGGCTTCCTCGAATTCGACCACGATGTTCTTGTCGTAATCGCAGAACACATCGAGGTGGTGTCGCAGAATGTTCGCGGACTGCACCAGCGCGTCTTCCGGGGTGATGCGTCCATCCGTCCACACCTCCAGGACGAGCTTGTCGTAATCCGTACGCTGTCCAACACGGGTGTCCTCCACGCTGTATCGCACGCGACGAACCGGCGAAAATAGCGAATCAATCGCGATCACCCCGATCGGTTGCTCCGGCTTCTTGTTTTCCTCCGCCGGGCAGAAGCCGCGTCCCACTTTGACCTCCAATTCGATCTCAAAGTGCATCTTCTTGTCGAGCGTACAGATGTGCTGGTCGGGGTTGAGCACTTCGACGACCTGATCGCTCTTGATGTCCGCCGCCGTCACGGCGCCGTCCTTGTTCGCCGAGAGATAAATCACGTGCGGCTCGCGGCTGTGAGACTTAAGCAGCACCTTCTTCAGATTAAGCACGATGTCCGTCACATCCTCGACGACGCCGGGAATGCTGGTGAACTCGTGCGGCGCGCCCTCGATTTTGACGGAACTGATGCCCGCTCCTTCCAGGGAACTGAGCAACACGCGTCGCAACGAGTTGCCAATGGTGTGGCTGTAGCCGGCTTCGAGCGGCTCAGCAATGAATTTGGCATACGTCGGCGTGGCGGTGGCGTCATCGCGCGTCAACCGCTTCGGCATTTCAAATCGACCCAAACGAACTGGCATGGTGCACTTCCTCCTATGAGCCGGGTTTCCCGCGCTCTAGAAACGCGGACCGACGGCTCGTTGTCGCGTCCGGATTGCAGACGCGGATTCTCGTTATCTAGAATAAAATTCGACGATCAATTGTTCGTTGACGATTGGCTGAATATCGTCCCGCGACGGCATCCGTCCGATCTGCGCCCGCAAGGCGTCCCGACTGAACGTGATCCAGTCCGGCACGGGCCGAATCTGCGCGGATTCCAAACTCTTCGTCGCCAACTGCCGCGTCGCCGCGGTGTCGCGGATTTCCACAACATCCCCGGGCTTCACATTGTACGAAGGCGACGAAACTTTGCGGCCATTCACGCGAATGTGCCCGTGGCCGACCATCTGCCGGGCAAACGGCCGCGTCGTCGCAAACCCGATGCGAAACACGACGTTATCGAGGCGCGTCTCGAGCAATTGCAGCAACGTCTCGCCCGTCACGCCACGCTTCTTCAGCGCCTTGTTAAACATGCGGCGGAACTGACGTTCCAACAGCCCGTACTGGTAGCGCAGTTTCTGCTTCTCGGCCAAACCAATGCCGTAATCACTTTGCTTGCGACGGGCCTTCTTCGGGCCGTGCACGCCAGGTGGGTACGCGCGGCGCTCCAGATATTTCGACGGGCCGAATATCGGCTGTCCAAATCGTCGGCTGATGCGAACTCGTGGTCCTTTGTATCGTGCCATGGTAACGAAATCTCCTGCTACACGCGGCGGCGCTTCGGCGGCCGGCATCCGTTGTGCGGGACGGGCGTCACGTCCTTGATCACGGTGATATCCAGGCCGATCGCCTGCAACGCGCGAATCGCTGCCTCACGCCCGCTCCCCGGCCCTTTCACCCACACTTCGATTTCCTTCAATCCGTGCGCCATCCCCTGTCGCGCGGCGTCCTGCGCGACCAGCTGCGCCGCGTAGGCCGTGCTCTTGCGCGAGCCCTTGAAGCCGACGCGCCCGGCGCTCGACCATCCAATCACTCTGCCCTTCAAATCAGTAATCGATACACAGGTGTTATTGAACGTCGCCATGATATGGGCGATGCCCTGAAACACGTTTTTGCTGTGCTTGGCCTTGACAACCTTCTTCGCGACCTCGCCCTCGGCCAATGCTTCCGCAGCCGTGGTCGGCACCGCGGGTGCCGCCGTTGCGGCCGGTGCGGCCGCAGCGGCTGCAGCTTCCGGTTTCGCCGCCGGCGTGCCTGCCTCGACGGCGGGTTTCGCTTTCGGTTCCTCGGATTTCTTGGATGCTTCTTTAGCCATTGTGCTCCTTCACATAACCCTTGCGATCAGACCTTGCCGGTCTTCGCTTCCTTGCTGCGAACAACGCCGACCGTCTTGCGCGGGCCCTTGCGGGTACGCGCGTTGGTGGACGTGCGCTGGCCACGCACCGGCAGGCCCTTCTTATGACGGATCCCGCGGTAGCAATTGATGCTCATCAAGCGCTTGATGTTCGTTTGTATTTCTCGCCGCAGATCGCCCTCGATGCGAAAGCCCTGCAACACGGTCGTCAGGTGCGACAACTGTTCGTCGTTCAAGTCTTTCGCCCGTACACTCGGATCCACGCTCGCTTTCGCGCATACTTGGAGCGCTGTCGTTGGCCCGATACCATAAATGTAGCGGAGCGCGATCCCAATTCGTTTCTGGTCCGGTACTTCCACACCAATCAAACGTGCCATGCTGATACCTCTAGCCTTGACGTTGTTTGTGCCGCGGGTTGGTGCAAATCACGCGCACCACTCCCTTTCGCCGCACCACTTTGCAACGTTCACACAACCGTTTTACGGAAGGTTTTACTTTCATGTTTGTCCTGCTTGTCTACTGCTCTTTTTGCCGAAATGTAATTCGGCCCTTGCTCAAATCGTATGGTGACATCTCGACCATCACCTTGTCGCCGGGCAGCAACCGAATAAAATGCAGCCGCATCTTACCCGAAATATGCGCCAAAATTCGATGCTTATTCGGCAACTCCACCCGAAACATCGTGTTCGGCAGCAACTCGACTACCGTGCCTTCGACTCGTATGGGCTCTTCTTTAGCCACGTCAAAATCTCGGCGTCTCCATCCGTTACCAGAACCGTATGCTCGAAGTGCGCGCTGGGCGCGCCATCGGCCGAAACCACGGTCCAACCATCGCTCAACATCACCACATCGCTCGCCCCCGCATTGATCATGGGCTCAATAGCCAATGTCATTCCCGGCTTCAACTTCGGGTCGGGCCCCGAACTCACGTAGTTCGGGATTTGTGGCTCTTCGTGCATCTTCCGACCTACTCCGTGTCCGACAAATTCTCTCACGACCGAAAAGCCGTTGGCTTCGACCATGGTTTGGACGGCCCGCGAGATATCGGAAACCCGATTTCCCGCCCGCGCTGCCGCAATCCCTGCGTGCAACGCCTGTTCGGTCACCTGCAGCAACCGTTGGGTCCGGCCTTCCACCACTCCCACAGCGACTGTGGTCGCGTTATCTCCCACAAAGCCATTCACGACGATCCCCACATCCAGGCTCACAATGTCGCCATATTGCACCCGGCGCTGGCTCGGAATGCCGTGAACCACTTCCTCGTTGACCGAGACGCAAATGTGTCCTGGATAACCTTTATATCCGAGAAACGGGCTCTTCCCGCCCAATTTTTCAATCAACCCCGCCGCCACGTTATTCAACTCCACGGTCGTGCGCCCCGGTTGGACCTCGTGCGCCACGGCACTCAAGACCTGTGCTGCCGCGTTGCACGCCACTCGCATCCGCTCAATCTCTTCTGCCGTCTTGATAACGATCACGACTGGAATAATCCCACAATATCCGCAAACACCTTGTCCTTCGGCTGGCCGCCATCGACACGCTTCAAAAGCCCCGCCTTCTCGTAATATCCCACCACGTCCAGCGTCACCTTCCGATATACCTCAAGCCGTTTCTGCACGGTCTCCGCGGTATCATCGGCCCGCTGCGTCAGTTTGCCGCCGCATCGGTCGCAAGCCCCACTCTGCCGCGGAGGCACGAGCTTTCGATGATACAACGCGCCGCATTTTTCGCAACTCTGTCGTCCCAGCACGCGTTGCAAGATATCAGCCTCGCTGGCATCCAGAAGAATGGCCGCCGTCAGGCGCGTCCCTCTGTCCTGGAGCACTCTGTCGAACGCTTCCGCCTGAGTTCGCGTACGCGGAAACCCGTCGAAGATGAATCCACCGGTCGATCCCTGCTCATCGAGCAACAACCGCACGACCGCTATCGTGATCTCATCGGGCACCAGTTGCCCTTTGTCAATGAACTGCTTCGCCGCGTCGCCAATCGGGCCACCCTTGCGGATCGCCGCCCGAAACATCTGCCCGGTCGACACATGTGGTACGCCGAGCGCCACACTCAACGCCATCGCCGCCGTACCTTTGCCTGACGCTGGCGGTCCCAAAAACACAATACGGTGGTGACTCATAGTCACCTTCCCCGGGCCGTCAGAACCGGCCCCTCAATCGGCCCTTCCGCAAGAACCCGTCGTAATGGCGCATGACCAAATGCGATTCCACTTGCCGCATTGTATCCAGCATAACACCAACGTTAATGAGCAGGCTCGTTCCACCAAAGAAACTGGCGGTCAAATACGGCAGCCGAAAGTTGTGCGACAAAATGTACGGGATGACCGCAATCCCCGTCAGGAATACCGAGCCGGCCAGTGTAATGCGCGTCATGGTGTGATCCAGATACTCTGCCGTCGGCCGACCCGGCCGAATCCCTGGGACGTATCCACCGTACTTCTTCAAATCGTCCGCAATTTGCAACGGGTTAAATTGTGTCGCCACCCAGAAATACGAAAAGAACAGGATCATCCCGCCGTACAACCCCAGATAAAGTGACTCACCCTCCGTCAACTGGCGGGCCAGGTTCTGAAAGAAAGGCATGTTCAACATGGAAAAAATCTTCGCCGGAAACAACAGGATCGCCTGCGCAAAAATGATCGGCATGACTCCCGAGTAATTGACTTTCAGCGGCATGAATGTCTGCCCGCCTCCCAGCATTTTACGTCCCACCATGCGTTTTGCGTACTGAACCGGAACCTTTCGCTCAGCTTGCGTGACCGCCACCACCACCGCCGTCACGGTCACCGCCATCACCAGCAACAGAATCGCATGAAGGGCATTGAACTGGCTCTCCGGCCCGACAAACAGTCGCCATGCCTGGTTGATTGCCCGTGGCAGGCGGTCCACGATGCCTACAGTGATGATGATCGACATGCCGTTGCCGATTCCGCGCTGGGTGATTTGTTCGCCGATCCACATCAACAGAACCGTGCCGCTGGTAATCGTAAGGACCGTCAACAGCTCGAAACCGATTCCGGGATTGGCCACCAACACACCCGTGAAGCCGGAAAACATCTGTTCCGGATGTTCGAATGCCTTCGCCAACAACCACGCCTGAACGATGCACAGGCCAACCGTCATGTAGCGCGAGTACTGGATCAGCTTCGTCCGGCCTGACTCGCCTTCTTGCTTGAGTTTCTCCAGCGCCGGTATAGCCGCCGGCAACAACATCATAATGATGGACGCGCTAATGTACGGCATCACACCAAGCGCAAACACCGCGCATTGCTGCAGGCCACCCCCTGTCATCATGTCCGCCAAACCCATGAAGCTGCCGCCCACGCGCTGCTGGATCTGCGCCATGTACTGGTTCAACTCCGAGGGATCCACGCCCGGGCAGGGAATATTCGCGCCCAATCGCGCGATCGCGACCATGCCCAGCGTAAACAGGATCCGACGCCGTAGTTCGGGAATCTTCCAGCTATTGAGAAATGCGGAGAACATGGGTCGTCAACGGTCGCGCGTCACTTCTCTCCCGCAGGTGCCTTCGGCACTGTGGCTGGCGGCGCCGGCTTGTGATGGATGCTTCGTAGTGGCAGGTCTTCGCATTGGCCACCGGCCTGGGTGATCTTTTCCCGCGCGGAAGCGCTAAACCGCTGGGCCTTGACAGTCAGCTTCTTCTTCAACGCGCCATTGCCGAGCACTTTGACTCCGTCAAAAAGCCTGTCGGTCAGTCCCGCCTCCACCAGCGCCTCGGGCGTGATCGTCGCACCGTTATCGAACTCATTCAACTGCTCGACATTGACGATTGCGTAGATCGTCCGGAAGTTCGCGTTGTTGAATCCGCGCTTCGGAATGCGGCGCAGCAGCGGCATCTGGCCGCCTTCAAACCCCAATCGAACCGAACCACCGGAACGCGCCGTCTGCCCTTTGCCCCCGCGTCCGCTGGTCTTGCCATGACCCGAACTCTCGCCAATACCCAACCGTTTCGTGCGGTGCTTGGCGCCCGGACGGAGCTTTAGATTATGCAGTCGCATCGTCATGTTAGCTCACCCCGGCGGCGGTTGGTCGCGTCAGCCCGCGCACCCGCATGATTTCCTCGCGCGGACGCAGGTTCAGCAAGGCATCAATCGTCGCCTTCACCACGTTGACCGCATTGCTCGACCCCAGCGACTTCGTCAACACGTCACGTACCCCTGCTGCCTCAATGACCGCGCGCACGCCGCCGCCCGCGATAACGCCGGTGCCCGGCGACGCTGGACGCAGCAACACGCGCCCTCCGCCAAAGACCCCGACAATTTCGTGGGGAATCGTCGAGCCTTTCAAATTCACAAATACCATCGCCTTCTTCGCCTGATCGGTGCCCTTGCGGATGGCATCGGCCACCTCGTTGGCTTTGCCAAAACCCCAGCCCACGTGCCCGCGACGGTCGCCGGCGACCACCAATGCGCTGAAATGGAAGCGGCGTCCGCCCTTCACAACCTTCGCGCTGCGGTTGACATAGACGACCTTCTCAACAATTTCACCGCCCTGCTGATCGATCTCGACTCCCAGTTCGTCGACCACCGCCACCGGCGACGTTTCCTTGCCTTTGGAAGCGACAGGCTTCGCAATCTTCGGTTTCTTTTCAGGTGCCATATTAGAATTTCAATCCCGCTTCGCGCGCCGCTTCGGCCAACGCTTTGACGCGTCCGTGATACCGCAATCCGCCGCGGTCGAACACGACCTCGGTGATATTCTTGGCCTTCGCCTTCTGCGCGGCTAGTTGGCCGACTTTCTTCGCGCCTTCGACCGTCGCTTTCGTCCCCTTCGACTCGGAGGCAACCGTGCTCGCAAACGCCAGGGTCACACCGTTGACATCATCGATCAGCTGCACATAGATGTGCTTGCCGGTCATGCAGACACTCATCCGCGGACATTGCGCCGTGCCGCGCACTTTTTTCCGCAGCCGCAGGTGCCGCCGATATCGCGCTTCAACTCTTGTTCGTGGAATCATAACGTGCCACCAAATTAACCGCCGGCCGTCGTAACGGTCTTGCCCGCCTTCCGGCGAACTTGCTCCCCGACGTAGCGGATCCCCTTGCCCTTGTAGGGCTCAGGCGGATAGAACCGTCGAATTCGGGCCGCCACTTCTCCGACCATTTGTTTGTCCGGCCCTTCAATTGTAATCTCTGGTTTCTTGTCCTGCGTGTCAGCCACCGAAACCTTCACCCCTTTCGGAATGGCGAACACAATCGGGTGGGAATACCCGAGGGACATCTGCAAATTTGTTCCCTGCACCGCAGCACGAAAGCCAACGCCCTCCACCAGCAGTTTCTTTACGTACCCCTCATTGACACCTTTGACCATGTTCGCGATGAGGCTTCGCGACAAACCCCATCGCGCCTTGCCGACCCGGTCCAGCTGTGTCGTGCTTGCGAGCACCTTGCCATCCTTCACCTCGACCTTGATCGGTGAAGGCACTGTCCACTCCAGCTTGCCTTTCGGCCCTTCGACATAGATCGCCTGGCCCTTCACTTCGACCTTGGTCTTGGCCGGGATCTCAACAGGTTGTTTTCCAATTCGTGACATAATCCGTCACCACACGTATGCTAAAAGCTCGCCGCCCAAATTCGCCTTTTTGGCCTCGTATCCAGTCATCACTCCACGCGATGTTGTGAGAATCGATATTCCCATGCCGCCCAGTACGCGCGGAATATCCGTCGAACCGACATATCGCCGCAGTCCGGGCCGGCTCACGCGCTTGATTCCGACGATTGCCCGCTCTTTGCCGACAATCTTCAACTGAATCTTCAATACCTGCCGGCCGTTCTCCAGCTTCTCTGCATAGAAATCCGCCAGGTATCCTTCGCGTTTCAGCACTTTTGCGATCTCCGCCTTCAGCCGCGAATACGGCACGAGCACGTCCGGCTTGAGTGCGGAGTTCGCGTTGCGAATCCGCGTCAGCATATCGCCAATGGAATCGGTCACGTTCATCAATTCACCAACTCGCCTTCACCACACCCGGGATCTTGCCCTGACTGGCCAGCTCACGAAAACAAATGCGACAAATCTTGAACCGCCGGATATACGCATGGCGCCGCCCACAGTTCTGGCAGCGGTTGTACTGCCGCGCCTTGAACTTGGCTGGCCGCCGTTGCTTCACTTCCCAGGTAACTTTCGCCATAACTCAATCCTTTAACTGCTGAACGGCATCCCGAGCAACTTGAGGAGCTCCTTGGCCTCGGCATCGGTATTGGCCGTCGTCACAATCGTCACATCCATCCCGAGGTTATGCTTGATCTTGTCGAGTTCCACCTCGGGAAAAATCGTCTGGTCCTTCACACCCATCGTATAACTGCCGCGTCCATCGAACCCGCGCGGGTTGACCCCGCGAAAGTCGCGAATACGCGGCAAGGCGGCGTTGAAGAACCGCTCCAGAAACTCGTACATGCGCTGACCCCGCAACGTCACCTTCGCGCCCACGGGCATGTCCTTGCGGACCTTGAAGTTCGAAATACTCTTCTTCGCCTTCGTGACCAGCGCCTTTTGTCCGGTGAGGGTGGCCAATTCCTGCTGGGCTTCATTGATCACGTCTTTGTCGTGATTCGCGTTCACGCCCATGTTCACGACCACCTTTTCCACCTTCGGCACCTGCATCCGGTTGGCGTAGTGGCCACCCTTCATGAGTTGCTCCACGACGCTCTTCTTATAATGTTCGTATAACTGCGCCATATCGCTCACTTATGCTTCTGCGGCCGCGGGCGCGGTTCCGTGTTTCTTCTTCCGCGCTTCGTGGCGTTCCTGCTTCATCACTTTCGAAATATGAATCGGACTTTCTTTGGTAATGATCCCGCCCTTGGGATTGTCCTGGCTTTTCCGCAACGCCTTGCTGATCACATTCACGCCCTCGACCAATACCCGTTGCTTTTCGGGAAACGCCGCCAGCACCCGACCGACCTTGCCCCTGTCCTCTCCTGAAAGGACTACGACCATGTCATCCTTCTTGACTGCCAGATTCTTCATGGCCTAGAGCACCTCGGGAGCAAGCGAAATGATTTTGGTAAAATTCTTGTCACGCAACTCACGCGCCACGGGACCGAAAATGCGCGTCCCCTTCGGATTCAACTGGTCGTCAATAATCACCACGGCGTTATTATCGAACCGCACGTAGGATCCATCGTTGCGTCGCAAGGGCGATTTCGTCCGCACCACCACGCACGTGACGACCTCGCCTTTCTTCACGGTTCCATCGGGCGAGGCTTCCTTGACGTGCGCCTTGATGACGTCACCGATCCGCGCATACCGCTTCTGGTGTCCCAAAACGCCGATCGCCCAAGCCACGCGCGCGCCGGTGTTGTCCGCCACGTCCAAATGGGTCCGAATCTGAATCATACGTCGACCTTCTCAATCCTCGCGGCCTTCTCCACCACACCGACCAGTCGCCAGCGTTTGAGCTTGCTCAAGGGGCGCGACTCGACGATCCGCACCTTGTCGCCCACACCCGCTTCGCTCTTTTCGTCGTGTGCGTAAAACTTCTTGTAGGTTGTGATGACCTTTTGGTAGCGGGCATGACGAACGCGTCGGGCAACTTCGACCACGATGGTCTTTTCCATCTTGTCGCCAACGACTTCGCCCACCAATTCCCGCTTCTTGCCTTCGTTTGTTGCTGTCTCCGCCATAGTAAATCCAAATTGTTCGGCCGTCTGTGTCATCACTTGGCCGGCGTCGTCAACGGCCTAAGCTGTCGCTCTCTCAACACGGTTTCCAGCCGCGCCATGTCCCGTCGCACTTCGTGAATCCGGCTGGGGCGCTCGATACGCGCCGTCTGCTGCTGAAGCCGCAGGTTGAACATTTCCTGCCGAAGATCACGCAGTTTGGCTTGCGCCTCCGCATCTGTCAACTCACGGATTTCTTTGGCTTTCATGTCGTTCCCTATCGCCTTGCTACAAAGCGCGTTGCAATCGGCAACTTGGACGCCGCCAGTCGAAATGACTCGCGCGCCAGTACTTCCGTCACACCACCCAGTTCAAACAGCACATTACCCGGTCGGACCACAACCACCCAGGTCTCGGGCGGACCTTTGCCCTTGCCCATGCGCGTTTCGGGCGGGCGCTTGGTGATCGGTTTGTCCGGGAACACCCGGATCCACAGCTTGCCGCGCCGCTTCATATTGCGCGACAACGCGACACGACACGCCTCGATCTGCGTCGTGGTCACCCACGCGCGCTCCAGCGCCTGCAAACCATATTCACCAAATGCCACCGAGGCTCCGCGCCACGCGATGCCGGTCCGGCTTCCGCGCTGGGCTTTCCGATACTTCACTCTGCTGGGCATCATTGCCATGGTCTAAAAATCCTTCTATCAACTCGTCTGTGCTATGCTGCTGGTGCCGGGCCGACGGGTACCGCCGATTGGGGTTGTTGCACGGGCCGCAGTGGCCGTTCGCCTTTGCAGACCCATACCTTCACGCCGATCTTCCCGTACACCGTCTGCGCTTCCGCAAAACCGTAATCGATATCCGCGCGCAACGTGTGCAGCGGGATCTTCCCGACGCGATACTTTTCCCGGCGAGCCAGTTCGGCGCCTCCCAAACGTCCGCCGCACGCCACCTTGATGCCCTGCGCTCCGAAATCCATGGCGGTCTGCACGGCCTTCTTCATGGCGCGACGAAAACTGATCCGGCGTTCCAGTTGCAGCGCGATGTTTTCCGCAACGAGCTGGGCGTCGGTTTCCGGCGTCTTCACCTCGACGATATCCACGTATACTTCCTTACCGGTCAACGCCGCCAGCTCTTCCTTCAACTTGTCGATTTCGGCGCCCTTGCGCCCGATGACGATCCCAGGACGAGCGGTCGAAATCGTGATCCGGGCACGGTTCGCATACCGTTCGATCGCAATCTTCGGCACAGCGGCCGACGCCAACTTCTTTTTCACAATTTCCCGTATTTTGATGTCTTCCAACAACAGCGGCGCGTAGTCCTTCTTGTCGGCGTACCACTTCGACAGCCAGTCTTTGGTGACTGACACGCGAAAACCTATTGGATTCGTCTTTTGTCCCATAAATTATTGTCCGTCCGTCAATACAATCTGAATATGTGTGGTCCGCTTGATAATCGGTCCCGCACTGCCCCGCGCCTTGGGCTGCCAACGCTTTAGACGCGGCCCTTCGTTGGCCACAGCTTCCTTCACAGTCAGCGCGTCCGCCGCCAGACTGGCGTTGTTGGTTGCATTCGCAATCGCCGATTTCAGTGTCTTCTCAATCATTCGAGCCGACTTGCGCGGGATCGCCCGCAACACTTCCAACGCATTCGATGCGCTCAGACCCTGGATCAGGCGGGTTACTTCACCCACTTTGTACGGGCTCATCCGCGCATATTTAGTTGTCGCTCTCACTTCCATAAATCACACGTACACTTACGAGTTCCTCGCCACGCGGGCAACGTCTCCCGTCTTCAGCGTGACACCCTCTTTCACCCGTTCGATCAGCGCGCCGCAAATCCGCTGTCGTACTTCCACAATTTTCAATTCCGCCACGACGTGCTCCCCGCGCATCACCACCATCGGCATCCCAATCCGCGCTCCCTGAAGCTGGCCGATATTCAGCACCACCAGCCGCAGGTCCGGGTTCACATCGAGTACCGTCGCAGCGCCCAAGCCTCCCTGGGTCTGACTATTCGCCGCACTGCCTGAAAATGGTCGATCCGCAGCCTCGAACAGCGCCTTGGTACGGGCCAACTCACCCGCAACGTCTCCTGGCTTTTGCAAGGCTTCAATAAGCCGCTGCATCTGCGTAACCAACCGTTGCCGCTCCGCATCCGCCAGATACAACGCTCGCACGCTTTCGGCCAACTGTCGTTGCGTCTGCGCCGCGCTGTTATCGGCCAAATCAACGCCGAGAGTCTGTGCCCGCAGTTGCGCTTCACTCCACTTCTTGTGGAACAGCTCACTCTCCGTCCGTGCGACGGCCAGGTTCTCCGTCAACAGCCGAATGATCGTCTCGCGCTGCTCCAAATCCGCCTTGAGACGTTGGTTGTCAGCACGGAGGCTTCCCACCAAGACGCGCAACTCATCCGCAGATGCATTCGTCGCTGCCGATGGCAACCGCGCTTCCTCGGCTGCCAACGGCCATACCGCTATAAAGAACAAGCAAACAACACAAACTCCCGTTTGTGTGCCAGGCGCGGGCACAACCGGCTCTCGGCCGCGCTACTTCGCGACCGCCTTCTCGGTGTGAGCTCCGTGGGCGCGGAACGTGCGCGTCGGCGCGAACTCACCCAAACGATGCCCGACCATGTTTTCCGTCACGAACACCGGCGTGTGCACCTTGCCGTTATGAACCAAAAATGTATGCCCGACAAACTCCGGAACAATCATCGACCGACGTGACCACGTCTTGATCGGCTTCTTCTCGCTCGCCCGCATCGCCTCGACCTTCTCCATCAGATGATCGTCGACAAACGGGCCTTTTTTCAGGGACCGTCCCATTTATTTCTTCCTTCTCTCCAGAATCATCGAGTTTGAATACTTCTTCCGGCGGCGCGTCTTACCGCCCTTCGCCAGCAAGCCCCACGGCGAACACGGGTGATGCCATCCGCCACCGCCCTTGCTCTTGCCCTGACCACCACCCATCGGGTGATCCACCGGGTTGCGGGCCATACCGCGGGAAATGCCTCGCCGGCCAAGCCAACGGTTCCGTCCGGCCTTTCCCAGCATGATATTGATGTGATCGGTGTTGCCAATCTGTCCGATCGTCGCGTAGCACTCGCGGTTGATGCGGCGAATCTCGCTCGAAGGCAACTTGACCGTCACAAAGTCGCCTTCGCTCGCGGTGATTTGCGCGGCTCCGCCCGCGCTGCGGCAAATCTGTCCGCCGCGCCCACGGTGCAGTTCAATATTATGGATCGGCATCCCGGGAATGATCTTCTTCAGGGGGAGTGCGTTGCCGACCGACGGTTCGGCGTCCGGGCCGCTCATCACTTTGGCGCCAACGGCAAGACCGATCGGCGCCAAAATGTAGCGTTTCTCGCCGTCCTTGTACTTCAACAACGCAATGCGAGCGGAACGGTTCGGATCGTACTCGATCGCTTCGACCGTCGCCTCTACGCCCACCTTGTCGCGCTTGAAATCGATGATCCGGTAGCGCTGCTTGTGGCCACCGCCGATGCCACGCGCCGTCATGCGCCCGACATTGTTGCGGCCACCGGTTCTGCGCTTCGCCACTGTCAACTTCGCTTCCGGCGTGCGCTTCGTGATTTCCGAGAAATCAGACAGCACGGTCCCGCGCAGTGATGGCGTCAATGGTCTGAAAGTTTTGAGTCCCATAAATCGCTAAGCCAATTCAATCTTGTCGCCCTCTTTGAGGGTGACAATCGCCTTCTTCCAGGCGGGTGTCCGTCCAAACTGCACGGTCCGCTCCCGCCGCGCCTTGCCGCGAACATTCAGGGTGTTCACGCGCAGCACCTTCACCTTGAACAACTGCTCGACCGCGCGTTTGACATCGATCTTGTTCGCGTGCTTCTCGACCACGACCTGATATTGATTCAACGCTTCCGTTTGGGCGCTGCCCTTTTCCGTGACGCGCACGGTTTTGACAACTGTGTAGGGATCTTTCATCGGCCCTGCCCCAAACGCGCACCCAGTTTTTCGAGCGCGGCTTTCGTCGCAACAATTTTCTCGAAGCGCAACAGCTCATATACATTTACGGAATCGGCCGGTTCGACCTGCACATTCGGTACGTTCCGCGACGCCAGCTTCAAGTTGCGGTCCACCTGATCCGTAACGACGAGCGTGGGCGCATTGCCCTTCGCGCCAATCGTCGCCATGATTCCTGCAAAATCCTTTGTCTTGTGGTTGGCCAGCTTCAGTTCGTCAACCACCACAACATCACCGGCCAGCAACCGCTCGCTCAGCGCCTTGCGGAACGCCAACGCTTTGACCTTCTTCGGAACGTTGATTGTGTAATCGCGCGGTTTTGGCCCGAACACCACGCCACCACCACGCCACAACGGCGAGGCAAACGATCCGGCCCGCGCGCGTCCGGTGCCCTTCTGCTTCCACGGTTTCTTGCCGCTGCCATGCACTTCACTAATCTGTTTCGTGCTGGCCGTGCCGAGGCGTTGGTTTGCCATGTACGCCGTTACCGTGTCATGAACGGCCTGAGTTCCTTTGCCGTCCTTGACCAGCAACTCGTCGGCAAACTCGACTTCGCCCTTGGCCTGACCGCAAATGGTAATGACGGGCACCTTCATTTCGTCGCCTTCGCTACAGGTTTTGTCTTCTTCAACGCATGGCGGATCACCACAAACGCACCGCGCGCTCCGGGTACCGCGCCTTCGATGAGCAACAGGTTCTCGGCTTCACGCACCTGGATCACCCGCAAGTTCTGCGTGGTGACCTTGACGTCGCCCATGTGGCCGGGCATCCGCATATTTTTGAACACGCGGCCCGGAAATAGACGTTGACCAATCGCGCCACCGCGGCGATGCCAGCCCTTCGCACCGTGGGTCATATCGCCGCCGGCAAATTTATGACGCCGCACGACACCTTGAAACCCCTTGCCCTTCCCCGTGCCGATAACATCCACGTACTGACCGGGCTGAAATTCTTTCACGGTAATTTTATCGCCGACACTAAACTGCGTGGGCTCCTCCGTGCGGTACTCACGAATAAACCGCGCGGGCGCCGTGTTTGCCTTTTTGCAGTGGCCGATGAGCGGTTTGCCAGCGTTCTTTTCCTTGCGCGTTCCCAAGCCAATCTGTACGGCGTGATAACCGTCGTTGTCGAGCGTCTTTTTCTGTAGCACGGTGCAGGGACCCGCTTCGATGACGGTGACGCCGACGAAATTGCCGTTCGCGTCGAACAGTTGCGCCATGCCCAGTTTTCTTCCGAGTAGTTCCATGGCTAAATCTTAATGGTGATATCCACACCGGCGGGAAGGTTTAACTTCTTCAATTCGTCCACGGTCTTCGCCGTCGGATCGATAATGTCGAGCAACCGCTTGTGCGTCCGCATCTCAAATGACTCCATCGACTTTTTGTCCGCATGCGGCGAGCGGTTGACCGTATGCCGCCAGATGTCCGTCGGCAACGGGATCGGTCCCGCCACCTTGGCGCCGGTCCGCTTGGCTGTCTCCACAATGTCGTGCGCCGACTGATCGAGCAATCGGTGGTCGTAGCCCTTGAGGCGGATTCTGATGCGCTGATTATTCATTTCTTTGATCTGCCCTTCGGAGTGCCGTTCTTGTCGAGGATCTGCGCGAGAATGCTCTCGGGTACCCTCTCAAAGGCGGCCGGCTCCATCGAGTAGCTGGCGCGGCCCTTGGTCAACGACCGCAATGCCGTGGCATATCCGAACATCTCGGCCAGCGGAACCCTCGCATGAACAATTGTTGAGGTCGCGCGCGATTCGATGTCGCTGATCTTACCGCGGCGGCCGTTGAGGTCTCCCACCACGTCGCCCCTATGCTCCTCGGGCGTGATGGCTTCAACGTCCATGATTGGCTCGAGCATAATCGCGCCGGCCTTGCGTGCAGCTTCCTTGAAGGCAAAACTGCCGGCCATCTTGAATGCAATTTCAGAACTGTCGACTTCATGGAACGTGCCGTCGATAATCTGAATCTTAATATCCACCATCGGATACCCGCCCAGCACACCTGTCTGCGCGGCTTCGATAATGCCGTCTTCAACGGCACCAATGTATTCCCTCGGAATCGCGCCGCCGACAATCTCATCCTCGACCACTATGCCGCTGCCCTTTTCACCGGGTTCGACGGTGACGACTGCGTGTCCGTACTGCCCATGACCACCCGATTGGCGGATAAATTTACCTTCGGCTTCGGCGGACTTGGTGATCGTCTCACGATACGCAACCTGCGGTTTGCCCGCGGTGGCGCCGACGTTGAACTCGCGGAACATGCGATCTTTGATGATGTCGAGGTGTAATTCGCCCATTCCAGAAATGATGGTCTGGCCGGTCTCCTGATCGGTCATAAGGCGGAAAGTGGGGTCTTCTTCGGCGAGTCGTTGCAGCGCGGTGGACATCTTGTCACGGTCTGCCGTCGTGTTCGGCTCGATGGCCATGGAAATGACGGGCTCGGGGAACGTGATCGATTCGAGAAGGATGGGGTGATCCTCGTCGCAAATCGTGTCGCCCGTCGTAACGTTCTTCAGACCTACGAGCGCTCCAATGTCACCCGAGTAACACACGTCGATTTCCTGCCGATGGTTGGCGTGCATCTCAAGCAGGCGCCCGATGCGCTCCCGCTTGTTATTGCGCGGATTATAAACCGTCACGCCCTTGGTCACTTTGCCGGAATAGACACGGAAGAAAATCAATCTGCCTGCGTACGGGTCGGTCCAGATCTTGAAGGCCAGGGCGCAGAACGGCCCGTCGTCATCGGCGCGACGCGTATCCGGCTGCTTCGTATCGGGGTTGGTACCAACAATGTCAGGAACATCGAGCGGGGAAGGCAGATAATCGACGACGGCATCGAGCAGGGGTTGCACACCCTTGTTCTTAAAAGCGGCGCCACAAATCACGGGTACCAATTCGTTGTTGATCGTCAGCCGGCGGATTCCCGCCTGAAGTTGCTGCGGGTTGATCTCCTTGCCTTCCAAGAAAAGGTGCATCAACTCCTCGTCCTTTTCGGAAACGGCCTCGACGAGCTTGGCGTGCGCCGTATCGGCGGCAGCCTTTAGGTTGGCTGGAATGTCTGCGACGCCGAACTGCGCGCCAAGTTCCTCGCCCGACCAAATCACGGCCTTCATCTTGACGAGGTCAATGACTCCCTTGAAATCGGCTTCCTTGCCGATCGGGATCTGAATTGGCACCGCATTGGCGGCCAAACGCTCCCGCATCTGGGCGACCGCAGCCTCAAAGTCCGCGCCGGTGCGGTCCATCTTGTTGACAAACGCGATGCGCGGCACCTTGTACTTGTTGGCCTGGCGCCAAACCGTCTCCGACTGGGGTTCGACACCGCCGACGGCACAGAACACGGCGCAGGCGCCGTCCAGCACCCGTAAACTGCGCTCGACTTCGACCGTGAAATCCACATGGCCGGGTGTGTCAATAATATTGACGCGATGCTCGCGCCAGAAGCAGGTCGTCGCCGCACTGGTAATCGTGATCCCACGCTCGCGTTCCTGCTCCATCCAGTCCATGGTCGCAGTGCCTTCGTGCACCTCACCGACCTTGTACACTTTGCCGGTGTAAAACAGGATGCGCTCGGTGGTCGTCGTCTTGCCGGCGTCGATGTGCGCGCAAATCCCGATGTTTCGCGTGCGCTCCAACGGCACCAATCTATCCGGCGCTACTCTCGCCTTCTGCCGGGTTGGCTGTTTCGGTTGTTCTAACACGGCCTGCATTGTTTCTTTTTTTGTTACGACTGTTCGTTTTCTACCAAATGACACGAAAACACAACCATGACTCGTCCCACAGAGTTGAATTCCCTCCGGACTACCAGCGGTAGTGCGCAAACGCGCGGTTGGCCTGCGCCATCTTGTGCGTGTCTTCGCGCTTTTTGACGGATGCGCCCGTATTATTGGACGCGTCCAAAATTTCCGCCGCCAAGGCATCGGTCATGGCCGCGCCCTTGCGGGCACCCGCGTACTGGATCATCCAGCGCATCGCCAGGGCTTCCTGGCGGTCAGGTGACACCTCGACCGGCACCTGATAATTCGCGCCACCGACGCGGCGCGACTTGACCTCAAGCCTCGGCTTCACATTTTCCAACGCCGTCTGCAGCACGTCGAGCGGATTCTTGTCCTTGGCCTTCTCTGCAATGCGGTCAAATGCGCCATACACAATGCGCTCAGCAACGGATTTCTTTCCGCTCTGCATGATACACGTGATCAGCCGCGTGACCGTCTCGCTGTTAAAGCGAACGTCACGGATTCTCGGTCGTCGATCTGCTCGTCGTCTACGCATACTCGAAATATCTCAATTCTGTGCCGCTGCCGGCTTCGGGGCTGTATCCTTCGGACGCTTGACGCCATACTTGCTCCGGCTCCGCCGGCGTTTCTCGACGCCCATCGCGTCCAATGTGCCGCGGACGATGTGATACCGCACACCGGGCAGATCCTTCACGCGTCCACCGCGCACGAGCACAATCGAGTGCTCCTGCAGGTTGTGGCCTTCGTCCGGAATGTACGCAATCACTTCCACGCCATTCGTCAGCCGCACTTTGGCGACCTTACGCAAGGCCGAGTTCGGCTTCTTTGGCGTGCGCGTCATGACCTGCAGACACACCCCCCGCCGCTGGGGACACGACCCCAGCGCCGGCGCCTTCGACTTCGCCTTTAGTTGGCGCCGCCCTTTGCGAACCAGTTGGTTAATTGTCGGCATTTTTATAATCCATTGACCGTCACCATCTCGGTGACACAAGGAGTGCGGAAAGTATCACACGCACTCCTTGTACGCAAGCCCTTTTGCAGCACCCGGCTAGATGGCTACCTCCTCCGGTTGGGGCTCAATTCTCTCTTCCCGCGCCGCCGGCTCGACCGGCTCCGCCAAGGGCACCAATTTGAGCCCCCGATGTTTCGCAAAACCTGTTCCGGCTGGAATCAAGTGCCCCATGATGACGTTCTCCTTGAAACCGCGCAGGTGATCAACCCGTCCGAGCGTCGCCGCCTCGGTGAGGACGCGCGTGGTGTCCTGGAACGATGCCGCACTGATGAACGACTCTGTTTCCAATGACGCCTTGGTGATACCCAGCAACACAGGTTGGGCTTCGGCTGGCTTGCCGCCCGCTTCCGCCACTCGTTTGTTCTCTTCTTCAAACGTCACCTTGTCGATCTGATCACCCCAGAGGAAGCGAGTGTCCCCGGGATCAACAATGCGAACTTTCCGCAGCATTTGGCGGACGATGATCTCGATATGCTTATCGTTGATTTCGACACCTTGGAGGCGGTAGACCTCTTGGACATCGTTGACGAGGTACTCCTGCAAATCTTGCGGCCCGCACACCTCGAGGATTTCGTGCGGAACCACGGGGCCCTCGGTCAGTTGCTGACCCTTCTTCACGGAGTCGCCACGGAACACAATGATGTGTTTCGAGTGCGGAATGAGATGCTCTTCCTCCGCCCCGGTCTTTGGATCCTTCACAATAATCCGGCGCTTGCCGCGTACGGTGCCGGCAAAATCCACGATGCCATCGATCTTGGCGATCTCAGCCGCGTCCTTGGGACGGCGCGCCTCAAACAATTCCGCCACGCGCGGCAGACCGCCTGTGATGTCCTTGGTTTTGAAGACCTTTCGCGGCGTCTTGGCGACGAGCGCGCCCGGCTCGATGCGGACGCCTTCTTCCACCACGATATGCGCCCCGGCGGGAATCGCGTAGAAGGCGATCACCTCGCCAACGTCGTTCACGAGGTTGACTTGTGGATGCAGGTCTTCCTTGTGTTCGATCACCACCGTGCCCATAAGGCCAGTTGCTTCATCCAATTCGCGCTTGACCGTAATGCCTTCGATCAGGTCGTGGAACTTGACCACGCCCGCGACTTCCGAAAGCACGGGGACATTGTACGGGTCCCACTGAACGAAAACGTCGCCCTTCTTGACCTGACCGCCATCGGCGGCCGTGATTTCAGCGCCCACCACGACCGAGTATCGCTCCAACTCCCGACCTTCCTCGTTGCTGACGACGACCTGGCCATTCTTATTGAGCACGACCCAGTTGCCTTCCGCGCGTTGCACCGCACGCAAATCCTGGTAGTGAACGACACCGTCGTTCTTGGCTTTGATCTGCGGTTGCTTGAACACCTGACTGGCCGTACCGCCGATGTGAAACGTCCGCATCGTGAGCTGTGTGCCCGGCTCGCCGATGGATTGAGCGGCAATAATGCCGATCGCCTGGCCGAGCTTGACCAACTTGCCGGTGGCCAGGTTGCGACCGTAACACATACCGCATACGCCACGGCGCGATTCACAGGTGAGCACCGATCGGATCTTGATGCGTTCAATCCCGAGCTTGTTCACCGCTTCGGCTGCGGCCTCGTCGATTTCGGTGTTGGCCTTGACGATCTTCTTCTTGTTCACCGGATCGACGATGTCCTCCGCAGCAATGCGTCCGATGATGCGCTCGCTCAGCTTCACCACTTCGTCTTCGCCTTCGTAGATCGGCTTGACCCAAATGCCATTGACCGTGCCGCAATCCTCTTCGAGAACGATGACGTCCTGCGCCACGTCGACCAGCTTGCGGGTCAGATATCCCGAGTCGGCCGTCTTCAACGCCGTGTCGGCCAAGCCCTTGCGCGCGCCGTGCGTGGAAATGAAGTACTCCAACACGCTCAGGCCTTCGCGGAAGTTCGACAGGATTGGCCGCTCGATGATTTCGCCCGAAGGCTTGGCCATCAACCCCCGCATACCTGCCAACTGACGAATCTGCTGGCGTGAGCCACGGGCCTTGCTGTCCACCATCATGTAGACGGGGTTCAGCTCCGACCGTCCCTCGTTGTGCTCCATCGCCGCATACATGACGTTGGAAATCTTGTCTGTCGCGTGCGTCCAGATGTCGATGATCTTGTTGTAGCGTTCGCCATCGGTAATGATCCCGCGGCGATACTGCTTCTCCACGTCGGCCACGTCCTTCAGGGCTTCGGCGATCACCACGGTTTTTTCCTTGGGCACAACCATGTCATCAATGCCGATGGAGATTCCCGCAAGCGTCGCGTGTTCGAATCCCATCGCCTTCAACTTGTCCAGCACCTCGACGGTCCGATGATGGCCCGCCGTGCGGTAACACTGCCAGATGACATCACCCAGTGACGATTTGTTGATGGATCGGTTGATGAACCCCAGTTCCGGCGGCCAGATTTCATTGAAGATCACGCGACCGACCGTCGTTTCGATGATCTTCGACGTCGGGTCGCCGTACACGGTTGGGCGACCGTAGTCAGGGTTTTTCATCCGGATGCGCTCGTGAATCGTCACGTCGCGTTCGTCGCGACAGAAGAAAACCTCTTGCATGTCCCCAAACAGCTTCAACCGAGGGGCGCTACCACCGGTTTCCTTTTTGCCGCCATGGGTGAGGTAATACACGCCGAGCGCGATGTCCTGCGTAGGCGTCGTAATCGGTTTCCCGCTGGAGGGCGAGAAAATGTTGTTCGGCGCGAGCATCAACAGCCGGGCTTCCATCTGCGCTTCCACCGAGAGCGGGACGTGCACCGCCATTTGGTCGCCGTCGAAGTCGGCATTGTACGCGGTACAGACCAGCGGATGAATGCGAATCGCATCGCCCTCGATCAATTGCGGTTCGAAAGCCTGAATCGACAACCGGTGCAACGTGGGGGCGCGGTTCAGCAGGACCGGATGACCCTTGCTGACCTCTTCCAAGATGTCCCATACCTCCGGTGACTGGCGCTCGATCAGCTTCTTCGCTGAACGGATCGTGTGTACCAATCCCATCTCCCGCAGACGGCGAATAATGAAGGGTTCGAACAACACCAGCGCCATCTTCTTTGGCAACCCGCACTGGTTCAATTTCAATTCGGGTCCGATGACGATGACCGAACGGCCGGAGTAATCGACGCGTTTGCCGAGCAGGTTCTGGCGGAAGCGCCCTTGTTTGCCCTTGAGCATGTCCGCCAACGATTTCAGGGAACGGCTGCCCGCGCCCGTCACCGGTCGACCGTGTCGTCCGTTGTCCAGCAGGGCGTCCACAGCCTCCTGTAACATGCGCTTCTCATTACGGATAATGACGTCGGGCGTGCGCAACTGCAGCAGGTTCTTCAATCGGTTGTTGCGGTTGATCACGCGGCGATACAAATCATTCAGATCACTGGTGGCAAAGCGCCCGCCTTCCAAGGGAACCAGGGGACGAAGATCCGGCGGAATCACCGGCAATACTTCGAGAACCATCCACTCCGGACGCATTTTGGAAGTGAGAAATCCCTTCACGAGCTTTAGCCGCTTCGCGATCTTCTTGCGAATCTGTTTGCTTTTTGTCGAATCGAGCTGGTGTTCCAACTCATGCGCGAGTTTGCGCAGATCGATCTTCCCGAGGACTTCCTTCACCGCTTCCGCGCCCATCTTGGCGGCGAACCCGTCCGAGTACTGCTCGCGGGCTTCGCGGTATTCCATTTCGGTCAGGAGCTGTTTGTCCTTCAACGGGGTCTTGCCCGGATCAACAACCATGTAGTCTTCGTAGTAGAGCACGCGCTCGAGGTCGCGGGCGGTCATGTCCAACATCAAGCCCATGCGAGATGGCATACACTTGAAAAACCAGATATGGCTGACGGGTACGGCCAATTCGATATGTCCCATGCGCTCGCGACGCACGCGGGCCAGGGTCACTTCAACGCCACACCGATCACAAATAACGCCGCGGTGTTTGATGCGCTTGTACTTTCCGCAATTGCATTCCCAATCCCGCACCGGACCGAAAATGCGCTCGCAGAACAGACCGCCTTTCTCGGGCTTGAACGTACGATAGTTGATGGTCTCCGGGTTTTTCACTTCCCCGTGCGACCAGGAGCGAATCGTGTCCGGCGACGCCACGCCGATGCTGACGTGGTCGAATACATCCGCCTTTTCCAGACCGAGCGCCGCGCGGGCGGCTGCGGTGGCAGCGGCGGTCGATGGAATTGAAGTGCCAGGTTTGGCTGCAATCATATCTTGCTCTCGCCTCCGTTCTTCCCGACGCGAACGTCGAGGCATAGACTTTGCATTTCTTTCATCAAAACATTGAACGACTCGGGCGTGCCCGCCTCGAGTGTATTGTCACCCTTGACGATGGATTCGTAAATTCGCGTGCGGCCCTGCACATCGTCGCTCTTGACCGTGAGCAACTCCTGCAACGCGTAGGCGGCGCCATAGGCTTCCATGGCCCACACTTCCATTTCGCCAAAGCGCTGGCCGCCGTACTGCGCCTTGCCGCCGAGCGGCTGTTGCGTCACGAGCGAGTACGGTCCAACAGCGCGCGCGTGAATCTTGTCCGCCACGAGGTGGCCCAGCTTCAACATATAGATATAGCCGACCACGACCTCCTGATCGAACGGTTCGCCGGTGCGGCCATCATACAGGCGCGATTTGCCATCGCCCTTCACCCAGGCGAATCCATCGACCTTCCTGGCCTGGTCAATCATTTCCCCGATTTCCTTTTCTGTGACGCCATCAAAGACCGGTGACGCGATCTTCAATCCGAGCGCCTTCGCGGCCACGCCGAGATGCGTCTCCAGCACCTGACCAACGTTCATGCGGCTGGGGACGCCCAAGGGATTCAACACGATGTCCACCGGGGTGCCGTCCGCGAGGAAGGGCATGTTCTCTTCCGGCAGGACCTTCGCGATGACACCCTTGTTCCCGTGACGACCGGCCATCTTATCGCCCACGCTCAGCTTGCGCTTGCTGGCGATGTACACCTTGACCTGCTTGATGATCCCCGGATCGACATCTTCGCCACTCTCAATGCGGTCGAGTTGCCGATCTCGTTCCATATCCAATTCGCTGAACCGGTGCTCGAATTCGCCAATGATCTCCCGAATCTTGATGCGGATCGGCGACGGATCGATTTCAATGTGGTCATACACGGTCGCCAGCTTGCGCAAGAGTGTCTTGGTGATCTTGCGGTTTGCCGGGATGATGATTTCGCCCGTTTCGGCGTTGACCACATCCAGCGGAATCTTCTCGCCGAGAAGAATGTTGCTCAATTTTTCCGTGAGTTCCTCGCGCAACTCCGTCGACTTCTTCTTGTGGTCTTCTTCAATCTGTTTCTTCTGCCGGCGAATTTCGGTCGGCGTCAAATTCGGACGGCTCGGCTCCTTGCGTGCCGACACCTTCACGTCCATCACGATGCCGTACGTACCGCTGGGCACCCGCAGGGAGGTGTCCTTCACATCCGCGGCCTTTTCACCGAAAATGGCGCGCAACAACCGCTCTTCGGGCGCCAGTTCGGTCTCACCCTTAGGGGTGATCTTGCCGACGAGAATGTCGCCGGGTTTGACTTCCGCGCCAACGCGAATCACGCCGTCGTGTCCCAGGTCTTTCAAGGCCTCTTCGCCGACGTTCGGAATATCGCGCGTGATTTCCTCGGGACCGAGTTTCGTATCCCGAGCGCCCGCTTCGAATTCGTCGATGTGGATCGACGTGTACACGTCCTCCTTGACAAGGCGTTCGTTAACCAGGATCGCGTCCTCAAAGTTGTAACCGCACCACGGCATGAACGCCACGAGCACATTGCGCCCGAGCGCCAGTTCGCCGTCTTCGCAGCAGGGGCCATCGGCCAGTACCTGGCCCTTCTTGACCTTCTCGCCGTGTTTAACGATCGGTTTCTGGTTGAAACACGTGCCGGCATTTGAGCGCATGAACTTGCGCAGTTCGTACACCCAAAGGTGATTCTCGGGATCCGTAACGAGCTTGCGTTTGCCTTCCGGAACATCGCCGTCCTTGGTAATGATGATGCGGCGCGCGTCCACGCTGGCGACGACACCTGATTCTTCCGCGATAATGCACACCTTCGAATCGCGCGCGATGCGGCCTTCCAGACCCGTGCCGACCAGCGGCGAATCACTCTGGAGCAGCGGCACGGCCTGCCGTTGCATGTTCGATCCCATCAACGCGCGGTTGGCGTCATCGTGTTCCAGGAACGGAATCAGACCCGCGGCGACAGACACGAGTTGTTTCGGGGACACGTCCATATAATGGACGCGCCCCGGCTCGACTTCGACGAAGTCGCCCTTGTACCGGCAGGAAACCTTGTCGATGAGGAAGTGACCGCGGCCATCGACCGGGGCGTTGGCCTGGGCAACGACGTAGTTCTCTTCCTGATCGGCGGTCAAATAGTCCACCTGCTCGGTCGCGCGACCATCCTTGACTTTGCGGTACGGCGTCTCAAGGAAGCCGAATTCGTTGATCCGCGCATACAAACTCATGGCGCTGATCAAACCGATGTTCGGGCCTTCGGGAGTTTCGATCGGGCAAATCCGCCCGTAGTGCGACGGATGAACGTCGCGGACCTCGAAGCCGGCGCGTTCGCGCGACAAACCGCCCGGCCCGAGCGCCGACAAGCGCCGCTTGTGCGTCAGCTCGCTCAACGGGTTTGTCTGGTCCATGAACTGGCTGAGCTGGCTGCGGCCGAAGAAATCCCGGATGACGGCCGAGAGCGCTTTGGGATTGATCAATTGTTGCGGCGTCATGGTGTCGGTGTTGACGTCGAACAACGTCATGCGTTCCTTGACCACACGCTCGGTGCGCGCGAGGCCGATGCGACACTGGTTAGCGAGCAATTCGCCCACGGTGCGCAGACGGCGGCTGCCCAAATGGTCGATATCGTCCACCGAACCTTCACCCTTGCGGAGGTTCAACAGGTATTTGATCGCCTCGATCAGGTCTTCTTTTTCGAGGATGCGGCTCTCGAGATCCGCGCTGCGGTTCAGCTTCTGATTGATCTTGTAGCGGCCGACCCGACCGAGGTCGTAGCGCCGGGCATCAAAGAAGAGCCGCTTGATCAGAGCGTTGGCATTCGCAATCGTCGGCGGGTCGCCGGGACGCAACCGCCGGTAAATGTCTTTCAACGCTTCTTCCTGATCTTTGCAGGTGTCCTTGCGCAAGCACTTGACGATGCAGCCGTCGTCGACGGAAATATCCACGACCTTGACCTTGTCCACGCCGAGGTCGATCAACTGACGAGCCACACTCTTGGTGAGCGGCTCAAAGGCGCGCCCAACGACCAATTGCTTCTCCTTGTCCATTACGTCGGCAATAAGCACCTTGCTGGTTGTCTCCTCGCCACCCGTGACATCCTTCAGTTTCACGTCCTCAATCTGGTAGAACAACTTGAGAATGTCCTCGTCCGTGCTGTACCCCAGAGCGCGCAGGAACGTGGTTGCCAGGAATTTGCGGCGGCGATGGCGGCGGTCGAGATAGATGTTGAGCAAATCGCTGTTGTCAAACTGCACTTCCAGCCAGGAACCGCGGTCGGGGATGATGCGGAAACCGTACAGTACCTTGCCACTCGTGTGGATGGAGGATTCAAAACAGATCCCGGGGGAACGGTGCAACTGGCTGACGATGACGCGCTCCGCGCCGTTGATGACGAAGCTGCCCGAAGGGGACATCAGCGGGATTTCGCCCATGTACACTTTCTCTTCCTTCGTCCCATTCTTGTCCTTGAGACGGAATGTGACATGCAGCGGGCCGCTGTAGGTGATGCCTTCCCGCAGACAATCCAGCCATGAAGTCTTCGACTCGCCGATGGAATACTCCACGAAATCGAGCGTGGCCTGGCCATCGTAGCTTGCGATGGGGAACACTTCTTTGAACACGGCCTGAAGACCGACGCTCTTGCGGCGGGTCGTCGCCTCCGCCTGCAAAAACTCCGCGTATGAATCCGTCTGAGCCTCGATCATCGGAGGAGGCTGGATTACGTCGCCCAACTTGCCGAAATATTTTCGTTCAGCCATGAATTACTTCCCGGGCATCGCATGCCCAATGACTGCTGTTTGCCAACCGTTTATCGTGGGAGCGCGGTGTTTGCCGCGCCCCCACCCGAATTCCAACCAACGAACAACCGTTACTTGAGCTCGACTTTGGCGCCAGCCGCCTCGAGCTTCTTCTTGATTTCTTCGGCCTCTTCTTTGGTGGCGCCTTCCTTCACGGTCTTCGGCGCGCCTTCCACGAGGTCCTTGGCTTCCTTCAGGCCGAGGCTGGTCACCGCGCGCACTTCCTTGATGACGCCAATCTTGTTCGCGCCCGTTTCCTTGAGAACAACGTCAAAGGTCGTCTTGACCTCGGCTGCCGGAGCCGCCGCCGCCGCCGGGCCTGCTGCCACCGCGACTGGCGCCGCAGCGCTCACGCCCCATTTTTCTTCAAGCTTCTTGGAGAGTTCCGCGGCTTCCAACACCGTCAGACCACTCAGTTGTTCCACGATTTGATCCAGATTTGCTGCCATGTTCGTATCCTTTTCTCGGTATCGTCGTGTTTCGAAGCCTCGAAACGTTTACCCCCGAAAGCCTCCGGGGCGACGAGGAACCTTTTGTTTCTGCTCCTATGCGGGAGCGCCGGCCGGTGCCGGGGCTTCTCCCGTTTTGTCGGCGTGCGCTTTCAGCACACGCGCAATCTGACTTGCGGGCGCGCCGAGCACGACCGCGATCCGTGTCGCTGGTGTCTGCAACAGGCCCACCAACTGCGCCCGCAACGCATCCAACGAGGGCAAATCCGCTACGGCGGAAATCTCATCTGCGCTCAGCGCCTTCTTGCCCATCGACCCAACCTTGAATTTTGGTTTCGCAAATTCCTTGCCGAACTGCTTCAACACTTTGGCAACCGCGCCGATGTCGGACTTGTCGTTGCCGATAACCACCGCGGTCATCCCACCAAAATCCCAGTCCAAATCCGGAAGCTCGGCGGCCTTCATCGCATGACGCAGCATCGTGTTCTTGGCTACATGGTATTCCGCTTTCGCCCTGCGTAACCGCTTGCGCAACTCGGCGAATTGGCCGACCGTCATCCCCTTGTATTCGGTCACGATCACAAACGGGGACGTGCCCACCTGCTTCTTCAAATCTTCAACAATCAGTTGCTTTTCTGGTCTCATGAAAATCCCTGTCCCTCAACTTCAGCTCGCCGAGAACTCGTGATGGTCGATTTTGATGCCCGGACTCATCGTGCTCGAGAGCGTGCAACTCTCGATAAAATGGCCTTTGGCCGTCGCCGGCTTCGCATGCGTTACGGCGGTGATGACCGCCCGCGCGTTTTCTTCGATCGCCTTGCCCTCGAACGAAAGCTTTCCAAACGAAACGTGCAAATTGGCGGCCTTGTCCATCTTGAATTCGACCCGGCCCGCCTTGACTTCCTTGACGGCTTTGGCGGTGTCGTCGGTGACCGTGCCAGTTTTCGGGTTGGGCATCAGACCTCTTGGGCCGAGCACCTTGCCGAGCTTGCGCACCTCCTGCATGGCTTCGGGGGTCGCGACCGCGACATCGAAATCGGTCCATCCCTCCTGGCACTTCTTCACAAGATCCTCGAACCCGACGAAGTCGGCCCCGGCGTCCTTCGCCGCCTGCGCCGCTCCTCCTTTGGCGAAGACCACGACACGCACCTTCTTGCCGCTGCCGTGCGGAAGGGCGACCGTGCCGCGGACCATCTGGTCGCTCTGCTTGGGGTCAACCCCCAACTTGAAGGCCAGTTCCACTGTCTCGTCGAATTTGGTTTTCGGCAGTTTCTTGAGCAGATCCACCGCGTCGCCGATCTTGTACTGGCGCTTCGCGTCGACCTGCTTGACTGACTCGTTGTAGCGTTTGCCGTGTGTAGCCATAAAAACCTCGAACTCCGCTAATCGACCACGTCGATGCCCATGCTGCGCGCCGTGCCCGCAATGACGCGACAAGCCGCCTCCTCGCTCGCCGCATTGAGGTCGGCCATCTTCGTCCTGGCAATTTCCAAGACCTGTTTGCGCGTGACCTTGCCGACTTTGTTGCGGTTTGGCTCGGCGCTGGCGGTGGCGATGCCCGCGGCTTTCTTGAGCAAGGCGCTGGCGGGCGGCGACTTGGTGATGAACGTAAATGTCTTGTCCTTGTAAACGGTGATCACGACGGGAATGATGGTTCCCGCCATCTTCTGCGTCGCCGCGTTAAACTGCTTGCAGAACTCCATGATATTGACGCCCTGCTGGCCCAATGCGGGACCAACTGGCGGCGCGGGGTTCGCCTGTCCCGCCGGAATCTGCAACTTGATCATGCCTGTGACTGGTTTTCCTGCCATGTTCCCTCGCTACGCGCGCTCGACCTGCCAGTATTCCAACTCGACCGGCGTCGAACGCCCGAAAATCGACACGGAAATCTTCAATTTGCCACGGTCGGGATCGATTTCGTCGATCACACCCGTGAAGTTCTGGAATGGTCCATCGGTGACCTTGACCGTCTCACCCTTCTCGAACGCGACCTTCGGGGCCACCTTTTCCTGGCGTTCCTCGATCTGCGCCAGGATGCTGTCGACTTCATCCTGCTTGAGCGGGACGGGTCGGTCGCCGCCAATGAATCCGATGATGCCTGCCGTCTCGCGGATGAAGTACCACGATTTCTCTTGCAGCTGGTTCTTTTCGTCGAGCAACTTCATATGGACAAGGATGTAGCCGGGATAAAACTTCCGTGTACTGGTTGTCTTCTTGCCTTTTTTGACTTCCGCAACTTTTTCCGTGGGGATCAGCACTTCCTTGATCCATTCGGCCATTTCTTCGATTTTGATTCGCTTCTCAATGCTGTCTTTCACCTTCTGTTCCTGGCCAGAAAGCGTGTGAAGCACGAACCACTGAAACTCCGATTTTGTCGTCGTGTCCATCTCGTTTCTTTCGTCAACGTCGCGTCAGCAGGGCGATGATACGCAGGAACACCAGATCGGCCAGCGCGACGAATATACCGAGAACCAGTATCGTGACAATGACCACGATGGTCGAGTCGACCAGTTCCTTGCGTGTCGGCCAGGAGGACTTCTTCAGTTCCGCCCAGACCTCGATCACAAACTCCTGCACTTTCAGAAATGGGTTTACCATGTGTCACTAATTCTGTGTCCGCCTGACCGTTTCCTCGCTCCGGTCAACCCGCCGGTTTCGGTTTCCCCGCCGCTGGCCTGATCCCTCAGGATTGGCACGCCAGGAGGGACTTGAACCCCCAACCTACGGTTTTGGAGACCGTCGCTCTGCCAATTGAGCTACTGGCGTATCCGCCCTGCGGTCTGTTCCGCGCCGAACCTCCGTTTCCGCTCACTTGGTTTCGCGGTGCGAGACATGTTTCCCGCACTTGGGGCAGAACTTGCGCAGCTCCAGCCGCTCGGAACCTTGCGCCCGCTTGTTCCGTGTCGACGTGTAATTGCGGCTCTTGCACTCCGTGCAGGCCAGTGTGATCAACTCTCTGGGCATCTTGCGTCAGCTCCGAATCCTCGTCCTTATTCCAGAATCTCCGTCACGCGTCCCGCGCCAACCGTGCGTCCGCCTTCCCGAATGGCGAACCGCATCGCCTTTTCCATGGCGATGGGCGTGATCAATTCGATCTCAATATTGACGTTATCGCCCGGCATCACCATTTCGACGCCTTGCGGCAATTTCGCCACGCCGGTGACGTCGGTGGTGCGGAAGTAGAATTGGGGACGATAGCCGTTAAAGAACGGCGTATGGCGCCCACCCTCTTCCTTGCTCAGGACGTAAACTTCCGCCTTGAACCTCTTGTGCGGCGTGATCGATCCGGGCTTGGCCAGCACCTGACCGCGTTCGACCCCGTCCTTCTCAATGCCGCGCAGCAGCGCGCCGATGTTGTCGCCCGCTTCGCCTTGATCGAGCAGCTTGCGGAACATTTCCACGCCCGTGACCACCGTCTTCTGCGTCTCGCGCAAGCCGACAATCTCCACATCTTCACCAACCTTGATCGTGCCTCGCTCGATACGACCCGTGGCGACCGTACCGCGGCCCGTGATCGAAAACACGTCTTCCACGGGCATCAGGAACGGCTTGTCTTTTTCGCGCACCGGGTCGGGGATGAAATCGTCCACCGCCTTGACCAATGCCAAAATCTGTTTCTCCGCCTCGGGATCGCCCGCCAGGGCTTTCGTAGCGCTGACCCGGATGACGGGGGTCTTGTCGCCGGGGAACTGGTACTGAGACAGCAACTCGCGCACTTCCAGTTCGACGAGATCCAGCAGTTCGGGGTCGTCCACCAAATCCACCTTGTTCAGCGCCACGACCATCGCCGGCACCGCCACCTGCCGCGCCAGCAAGACGTGCTCGCGGGTCTGTGGCATCGGGCCGTCCGCGGCGCTGACCACAAGGATTGCGCCGTCCATCTGCGCGGCGCCCGTAATCATATTCTTGACGTAATCAGCGTGGCCGGGGCAGTCAATGTGTGCGTAATGGCGCTTCTCGCTCTCGTACTCGACGTGAGCCACGGCGATCGTCACCGTCTTGGTCTCGTCGCGCACCGTGCCGCCCTTGGCAATATCCGCGTAACTCTTAACCTCGGCCTTGCCCTGTTTGGCCAGCACCTGCAAGATCGCCGCCACCAATGTCGTCTTGCCGTGGTCAATGTGACCGATCGTACCGACATTGGCGTGCGGTTTTGTCCGTTCAAATTTGCTTTTTGCCATGCTCTCCTCCTGTCTGCCTCTCTAGATTATGTGGCCTGATGTCTCCGTCCTGGTACCATGCTTTCTGTCGATCCAAACCCCATTCATTTTCTGGAGCCCACGATCGGGTTTGAACCGATGACCTCGTCCTTACCAAGGACGTGCTCTACCAACTGAGCTACGTGGGCGACATTTTTTCCCGAAGGCTTTGCCATGCAGCTACCTCCAAGAGCTTCCCCGACAACCCGCAAGATCGCCGATTACACTAGACACAAAAAGACGCTAGAACCCCCCTCTGCTTCCTCAATTTGCCCTTTGCTCAAGGAAACAGTAGGCGGGTCCTGCTACGCCCTCTGAACTTGCTGTACTGATTCACCCCTTGATGGGGATTTGCCGACTATAGTGGATTCCAAATACATGTCAACACTGGTTTAGAAAAAATTTCAAGCTGCATCAGTGGCCGTCCAGCCTGCCCCGTCTGCCAATTATGCCCGAGAATAGACCGTATCGCAGGAATTTCTCCGCTTTCTGGATCACGGTCACGAAACCGGGGAGGCAAGCTTCACGGTCAGATTTTGGTTCCAGCCGGGATGACAGCATTCTTGGGGATGATGACGATTCCGTCGCGGATATAATAATTCGGGCCGTCGAAATCGGGCGCGCCACTTTTGTCGGTGATCACAACGCCTTCGCCGACGTGAACGTTCTTGTCGATGATCGCCCGCTCGATCCTGGACCCGCGTCCAACGCTCATGTGGGGAATCCCCATGGCGTCTTCCTCCAGTATTTCATGTTGGGTTTCGAAAAAGTCGCTTCCCATCAGGATGATATCACGCAGCATGCTATCGCTTCCGATAAACGACCGCACGCCGACGACAGCGTTCTCAATGCGCGAGCGCAGGATGACGCAGCCATCGGCGATGAGCGCGTTGCGCACCTGGCTTTCCACGAGTTTGGAGGCCGGCAGAAACCGCGCGTGGGTGTATACGGGCGCGTTGCGATCGAAGAAATTGAAGGAAGGCTTGAGCGAGCACAGGGCGAGGTTCGCCTTGAAAAATGAGCCGATCGTTCCCACGTCCTCCCAATATCCCTGGAAGACGTAGGCGCAGACGCGATGGCAGCCGATGGCGTCGGGAATCACGTGCTTGCCAAAGTCGGCTTTGTCGTTGTCCAAGACCTTGCGGAGAATCTCGCGGTTGAACACGTAGATGCCCATCGACGCCAGGTAATGGTCGTCGCTGCTGGTGATGCGCAGGTTCGACAGCATCGGGTCCTGGATCTTCAGTTCCTCCAGCAACTTCTGGTCTTTGGGTTTCTCGACGAAGCGCACGATCCGGCTTTCTTCGTTGACCTGAAGAATGCCGAGTGAGGTCGCCTGGTCCCGCATGACAGGGATGACCGCGATGGTGATGTCCGCGTAGGATTCCACGTGTTGCTGGAGCACCTTCCGAAAATCCATACGGTACAGTTGATCGCCGGAGAGGATGACGATGTACTCGTAATTCTGTTCGAGGAGATACCGCAGGTTCTGACGCACGGCATCCGCGGTGCCCTGGTACCAACCCATGTTCTCGGTCGTCTGTTGCGCGGCGAGAATCTCGACAAACCCGCGCGAAAACCGGTCAAACGAGTAGCTCTGGTGAATATGCCGGTGCAACGACGCCGAATTGAATTGCGTGAGGATGTACACACGTCGGATGTTGGAGTTGATGCAGTTGCTGATCGGGATGTCCACCAAGCGGTATTTGCCGGCCATGGGCACGGCGGGCTTCGCCCGCTCTTTGGTCAGCGGAAAGAGCCGACGTCCCTCACCTCCGCCCATGATCACACCCAGCACATTAGTGGAGGTCACCGGTTTGAGTCCCAACGGCGCCATGCCGCGATACTAGACACAGCCACTTGGCGCGTCAATTGACAATCCGTTGGCGGGCGCAGGGAAGGCAGACCAAAACCCCTTCTCTCAATCCTCTTCCCGCAGGCGGGGAGCGTCGGATCCCCCTCTCTCTCCAAGGGTTAGGGTCGGGATGAGGGTTACTGATCACATTGCGTCCTCCGTTGACAATTCCTGGAGCGCGAGTACATTGTTTATGACCGGCGGCACAAAAACAAACTGCGATACGAAGTCCACGCAGCCATGATTCGCCAATGCCGCCGGGCTCGGGTCACACCGGGCGGTTGAATCATTGTTGCGCGACTTCAGACAAGGAACGCACGATGTGTGGCATCATCGCCTACATTGGCCGGAAGCCCGCCCAAAACGTCATCCTCGAAGGCCTGCGCCGGCTCGAGTACCGCGGTTACGATTCCGCCGGCCTTTGCATCATTAATAATAAGCAGTTCGAACTCCGCAAGAAGGCCGGCCGCATCAATGATCTGGCCGCCGTCCTCGCCAAACAACCCGCCAAAGGCGATGTCGGCATCGGCCACACCCGCTGGGCGACGCATGGCCCGCCGACCGACGCCAATGCCCACCCGCACCTCGACCAGTCCGGCAAGATTGCCCTCGTCCACAACGGCGTCATCGAAAACCATCAGCATCTCAAGGAACGCCTTCTCGCCAAAGGCCACAAGTTCGCCTCGCAGACCGACACGGAAGTGCTCGCCCATCTTGTCGGCGATTATTATGAGCAGGTCCATGCCGAGCATCCCGGCGCCGACGGCACGATGCTGACCGAGGCGGTGCGCCGCGCGCTCAAGGACGTGGTGGGCACGTACGGCATCGCCGTGATCCACGCCGATCATCCCGACCTGATCGTCGGCGCGCGCCGCGGCAGCCCGTTGCTGCTGGGAGTCGGACGCGACGAGAACTTCCTCGCCAGCGATGTCAGCGCCATCATTGCCCACACCCGCCGCGTGGTGTACCTGAACGATTTCGAGATCGTCACGCTGACCCGCGATGATTTTCAGGTGTCCACCATCGAGGCGGCCACCGTCAGCCCGCAGATTCGCGAGGTCGAATTCGCCGCGGAAGAGGTCGAGCGCGGGAAGTTTCCGCACTACATGCTCAAGGAGATTTTCGAGCAGCCGCGCGCGGTGCAAAATGCCATCCGCGGCCGGATCAGCCACGAGGAAGCGACGGCGCGTCTCGGCGGGCTGAACCTGTCGCCGGCGGAATTGCGCGCGGTGGACCGGATCATCTACATCGCCTGCGGCACGGCGCTGCACGCGGCGATGGTTGGCGAGTTTTTGATGGAAGAGCTCGCGCGCATCCCGACCGAGTGCGATTACGCCAGCGAATTCCGCTACCGTAACGCGCCCGTCGAGAAACACACGCTCGTGTTCGCCATCAGCCAGTCGGGCGAAACCATCGACACGCTGGCGGCGGTGCGCGAATCGCGGCGCAAAGGGCACAAGACCCTCGGCATCGTCAACGTCGTCGGCTCGACCATCGCCCGCGAAGTCGATGGCGGCACCTACATGCACGCGGGACCGGAGATTGGCGTGGCGGCGACCAAGACGTTTATATCGCAGGTCACGATCCTGACGTTGCTGGCGGTGTTGATGGGACGGATGCGCCACCTGGCATCCACACGAGGCGCGGAGATTTTGCGCGGGCTGGAAGAGATCCCGGCGAAGATGGAATGCGTGCTCAAACAGAGCGACGCGATTGCCGCCATCGCGAAGAAATACGTCGAAGCCAACAGTTTCCTGTTCCTTGCACGCCAGGTCAACTTCCCCGTGGCGCTCGAAGGCGCGCTGAAGTTGAAGGAGATTTCCTACATCCACGCCGAAGGCTATCCCGCGGCCGAAATGAAGCACGGACCGATTGCGCTCGTCGACCCGCGCACGCCGTCGGTGTTTATCTGCCCGAGAAACCCGGTCTACGACAAGGTCATGGCCAACATCGAGGAAGTGAAAGCGCGCAAGGGACCCGTGATCGTCGTCGCCACCGAGGGCGATGAGGACATCCGCAAGAAAGCCGATGACGTGATTTACATTCCCGACACGCTGGAATGCCTGCAGCCGTTGCTCACGGTCATCCCGTTGCAACTGCTGGCCTATCACATCGCCGTGCTGCGCGGTTGCGACGTGGACAAGCCCCGCAACCTGGCCAAAAGCGTGACGGTCGAGTGAAAAACAGCAACCGACCCCGCAAAACGAAGCCAATTCCGGCAAAACGAAGCCAAGTGCCAAAATGGCGCACTTGGACTGCTAACACCCTGTCCGGCGGTAGTGCCTTAATTTGAATTCCAAGTGGCTGTGAGTCTGCCGAAGTTAATTTGAGCCTGAAGATACCGGAGGAGTATTCCGGTAAGTCAATGTTTGACCTAGTGCTACGACACACTTGATTTGATGGGTGAATTTGGGATGCTGGTTGCCACAAGGAGGTCGTATGGCAACCAAGTCGGTCGTACAACTCGGCGAGCCGCAGCGCCGTCAGTTGCGCGCG
>Ga0182014_10000366_pt1 | contig 58843 bp, 54 predicted proteins | sample 612S2DmetaG_FD_120489 | JGI IMG/M metagenome (GOLD analysis project Ga0182014, IMG submission 120489) | Permafrost microbial communities from Stordalen Mire, Sweden - 612S2D metaG | ecosystem: Environmental > Terrestrial > Soil > Wetlands > Permafrost | place: Sweden: Stordalen | collected... | reverse complement strand
GGTGCCGCAGGTGCCACAGGTGCCGCAGGTGCCGCAGGTGCCGGGACGCTGAGCCCCAGTGCCTCGGCCGTCGGCGCGTGGACGACCTGTCCCGCCCGGACCACGCAGGTGCCGACGACGATCTCGTCGTCGAAGTCGGGGGTCAGTTCCCCGTCCTTTACGACCAGGCCGAGGAAGTTCGCGATGTTGCGGGCGTAGAGGAAGCTGGCGTGCGTCGGCATCGACGATGGCGGGTTCGTGAGTCCCACCACCGTGACGCCTCCGACGCGCACGTCCTCCCCGGGCTTCGACAGCTCGCAGTTGCCACCCGAGTCGGCGGCCATGTCGATGATGACCGCACCTTCCGACATCCCGTGGACCATCGCCTCGGTCACCAGGACCGGCGCCTTGCGCCCGGGGATCTGGGCCGTGGTGATCACGACGTCGGAGGCGGCCACCTCGGCGCCGAGTAGCTCCTGTTGCTTGGCCAGGTACTCGGCCGACTGCTCCTTGGCGTAACCGCCGGCGCCGTCCTGGGTCTCGAGGTCGAGCTCCACGAACTTCGCACCGAGGCTCTGCACCTCTTCCTTGGCCGCGGCGCGCACGTCGTAGGCCCGCACGACGGCGCCGAGGCGACGCGCCGTGGCGATCGCCTGCAGTCCGGCGACCCCTGCGCCCATCACCAGGACCTTGGCCGGCGGAACGGTACCGGCGGCGGTCATGAACATGGGGAAGAACTTGGCGAGGTGCTCGGCCGCCGACAGCCCGGCGCGGTAGCCGGACACGGTCGCCTGCGACGACAGGGCGTCCATCGACTGCGCCCGGCTGATGCGCGGTAGGAGATCGAGGCTGTAGACCGTGGCGCCCTTGGCGGCCAGTGCCTGCACGACGTCGGTCGAGGCGACCGGCTGGAGGAAGCTCATGACCGAGACACCCTCGGGCAGCAGAGCCACCTCGTCGAGGGTCAGCGGCTGCACGTGGGCGACGAAGTCGGCACCCTTGAGCGCGGACGCCGCATCGGGGACGACGGTCGCCCCGGCCTCGACGAATTCCTCGTCGGCGAACCGGGCGCCTGCAGCGGCGCCGGCCTGCACGACCACGTCGACGCCGGTCGTGGCCAGCTTTGCCGCGACCTCGGGGACGATCGCGACGCGATTCTCCCCCGGGCGCGACTCCTTGATAACAGCGAGTTTCACGGGCATGGGTATATCAGGCAATCGGGGGGCAGGGACCATTCCTGCCTGGGAGAGGAGCGGTGCTGCAGCGGACAGGACATCGTAGCCATGCGGTGGGTCGACGTCGCGGGAGGCCACGAGGGGAGCTGCGGGCATACGGCCGACGACCCCCTCACCCGCATCGACCGATCGGGCACGGTGGTGGTTCAGGTCACTATGACGTGAACACCCGGGAACCATCGCGGTGCAGCAGCACCGCGATCGGGTCAGGCCTGCTGCACCTGGTCCATGTCGGGCACGGCGCGCGGGGTGGGTGGTGCCTCCGAGGCATCGGGCTCGGGCTCGAGATCGGTGCGCAGGGAGTCGACCGGGACCGTCGTTCCGTAGGCGAGGAGGAGCGTCTGTCCCTCGGTCCGGGAGAAGACGGGGATCTCGGGACCGGCGGCGAAGGTGCGGACGTCGTCCCGTGAGATGGGACGGGTGAAGAAGAAGCCCTGGGCGGCGTCGGCGTCGAAGCCGGCGGCGATGCGCACCTGGGCGGCCGTCTCGACCTGCTCCACGATGGCGGACATCCCGAGGGAGTGCGCCATGTGGATGACCGTCTCGACCACCAGGCGGTTGATCCCCTGGTTGGACTCGAGTCCGGCCACGAACGAGCCGTCGATCTTGACCGTGCTGATGGCATGGCGCTTGAAGGGCTCGAACGACGACCAGTTCGTGCCGACGTCGTCGACCGACAGCTGCACGCCCATGTCACTGATGGCCTGGAGGTCAGCGGCGGCCGTCGGGTCTACGACGGCGTCCTCGGTGACCTCGATGTTGAGCTGGTCGCTCGGGAAGCCCGTCTCGTGGAGCGCACCGCGCACGGCCTCGGACACCTCGCCACGCTGGAGCTGCTCGACCGTACAGTTGACGCCGAGCTGGATACTGCGGGACCAGCTGCACGCCTCCTCGCACGCGGCAGCCACGATCCACCGGGTCAGCGGGCCGATGTCACCGCTGGCTTCGGCTGCCGGAATGAGGAGGTCCGGCGAGATCCGCCCACGGGTCGGGTGGCGCCACCGAACAAGGGCCTCCATGCCGAGCAGTCGGCCGGTGGAGACGTCGACGACGGGCAGGTACTCGAGGTAGGGGGTCCCCTGGAGGGTGAACGTCGGCTCCGGGTAGGTCAACATGCGACTCGTCACTCCTGGACGCTGATCTGCCACCCCCGGACGGGGCGGTCCACGAAATCCGGTCCTGTGCTCTTCCATCGTCCTGGATCGGGACGAACTTGAGCACCCGGGGGTCACGGTCGGAACCCCCCCGTAGCGGTCCGGACGGCCCTCCCGGGATCAGGTGGCGCCCTCGACGGCGGTCAGGAAGGCGGGGCGCTCGCCACCCCCGTGGGCGACCAGGTTGGCGCCGCTGACGTAGGCGGCGAGCGGCGACGACAGGAAGAGGCAGATGCCCGCCATGTCGTCGGGCGTGCCGAAGCGGCCGAGCGGGACGGTGGCCGCCACGGCCGCCATCCCGTCCGGGCCGCCGTAGTGCCCGTCGGCCGACTCGGTGGCCACGAGACCAGCGCTCAGGGCGTTGACCCGCACCTTGGGCGCCCACTCGACGGCCAGGGACTGGGTGAGGCTGACGAGTCCGGCCTTGGCCGCGCCGTAGGCCGCGGTGCCGGGAGATGGCCGCAGGCCGCTGACCGAGCAGATGTTGACGATCGACCCACCCTCCTCCTGGTCCTGCATGACGGCGTTGGCGGCCTGCGCGCAGTAGAGCGGGGCGAGCAGGTTCAGGTTGACGATGGACGCCGAGAACCGTGGCGAAGCGGTGGCTGCGTCCGCGTTGGGCGATCCCCCGGCGTTGTTCACCAGCACGTCGAGCCGACCGAACCGCCCGACCGCCGCGGTCACGACGGCGGCCGCCTGGTCGGGGTCCCGGATGTCGGCGGCCACGAAAGCGGCACGCCGGACGGTGCCTGCCCGGTCCCGCCCCGTGGGCAGGTCCTCGTCCGCGATCTCCGACCTACCGCAGACCAGGACGTCGGCTCCGGCAGCCAGGAACGCCTCGGTGATGCCACGGCCGATGCCTCGCCCCCCGCCGGTGACGACGGCCACCCGTCCGTGGAAGTCGAGGGGATCGCCGCCGCCGTCACTCCGGTCCGCTGCCACTGCTGCCTCCCTGGTTCCGACTGGTACTGTCCTGACCACTATTACCTGACACTGCATCAGATCGGAAACCATCGGGGCCCGGTCGCGGTGTCGGGCGAGCCAGCACCCGTGCACGCCGAGTGCGTGGCCGCGTCCCCGCCGTGCCCTCCGGCCCGGCCGGGTCCGGGGGCCACGCCGCAGACCCCCGGAGCCGACCATGCCCATCACCACCCACCAGGACCGACCCGGCATCGCCGAGATCGTGATCGACCACCCACCGGTGAACGCGCTCGACGTCGCCGGCTGGTTCGGTCTGGCCGAGGCGGTACTGGCCGCGGGGCGGGTGCCCGAGAACCGGGTCGTCATCCTCCGGGCCGAGGGCCGCGGCTTCTGCGCAGGCGTCGACATCAAGGAGATCCAGGCCGGGGGCGACCAGGCACTCATCGGCGCCAACCGCGGCTGCTTCGCCGCCTTCGCCGCCGTCTACGAGTGCGAGGTGCCGGTCATCGCCGCGGTCCACGGCTTCTGCCTCGGCGGTGGCGTCGGTCTCGCCGGCAATGCCGACATCGTGGTGGCCTCGGACGACGCCACGTTCGGGCTTCCCGAGGTCGACCGCGGCGCCCTCGGCGCCGCCACCCACCTGTCACGGCTGGTGCCCCAGCACCGGATGCGGTCGATGGTCTACACGGCCAAGCCGGCCACGGCCGCCGAGCTCCACCACTACGGCTCGGTCCTCCGGGTGGTACCGAAGGACGAGCTGGTGTCGGCGGCCTATGAGGTCGCCGAGGACATCGCCGCGAAGAGCCCGACCATCATCCGTCGCGCCAAGGAGTCCCTCAACGGGATCGACCCGGTCGACGTGCGGATGAGCTATCGGCTCGAGCAGGGCTTCACCTACGAGCTGCACGTCGCCGGAGTGGCCGACGAGCAGCGAGCCGCATTCGTCGAGAAGCGCGACGCCGACACGACCCGATGACCGCCGACACGCACACACCACGACCAGGTGGTCGGTCGGCTTCCGAAACGAGAGGTTCCGCACATGGCTGACAAGCGCCTCACCCTCGACGAGTTCATCGCCGGACTCTCGTCCGGCATGACCATCGGCATCGGGGGCTGGGGGTCGCGACGCAAGCCGATGGCCGCCGTCCGGGCGATCCTCCGCTCGGACCTCACCGACCTGACCGTCGTCTCCTACGGCGGACCCGATGTCGGGTTGCTCTGTGCGGCGGGCAAGGTGGCCAAGGCCGTCTACAGCTTCGTCACCCTCGACTCCATCCCCACCGACCCCCATTTCAAGGCCGCCCGGCAGGCGGGCGCGATCGAGGCGATGGAGGTCGACGAGGGGATGTTCTACCTGGGCCTGCTGGCCGCCTCGCAACGGGTGCCCTTCCTCCCCACCCGGTCCGGACTGGGCTCGGACGTGCTGACCGTCAACCCGTCGCTGCGCACCGTCCGCTCCCCCTACGACGACGGCGAAGAGCTCGTCGCGATGCCGGCGCTCCGACTCGATGCCGCCGTCGTGCACGTCAACCGCGCCGACGCGGCCGGCTCCGGGCAGATCCTCGGGCCCGACCCCTTCTTCGACGAGCTGTTCCTCGGGGCCGCCGACCGTCGGTTCGTCACCACCGAGCGGCTCGTGCCGACAGACGAGCTCGCCACCGGAGGCCCGCTGCAGTCGCTGTGCATCAGCCGGCTGCTCACCGACGGGGTGATCGAGACGCCAGGCGGCGCCCACTTCACCGCGTGCGTGCCCGACTACGGACGTGACGAGGGGTTCCAGAAGGAGTACGTGGCTGCGGCCGGCGACCCGGAGGCGTGGGCCGCGTTCCGCGAACGGTTCCTGGCCGTCGACGAGGACGGCTACCAGGCCGCCACCCGCGAGGCCGCCGAGCAGCGGGCCGCCGCCAAGGCCGCCAAGGAGGGCGCATGAGCGAGTCCACCCCCACCGGAGTCACCCGGGCCGAGTACTGCGCAGTCGCCTGCGCCGAGGTCTTCCGCGGCGATGGCGAGGTCATGGCGAGCGCCTTCGGCACCGCTCCCGCCCTCGGCGCCCGGCTGGCGCGGCTGACGTTCGCGCCGGACCTCGTCCTGACCGACGGCGATGCCGCGCTGGTCGACGGTGCTCCGCCACTCGGCGCGCCACCGGCATCGCTCGTCCTCGAGTCCCACATGCCCTACCGGCGCGTGTTCGACGTCGTGTGGTCGGGACGGCGCGACCTCATCATGATGGCGTCGCAGATCGACCGCACCGGCAACCAGAACATCAGCGCCATCGGCCCGTGGGACCGACCCAAGGCACAGCTCGTCGGGGTGCGTGGCGCACCCGGCAACACGGTCAACCACTCGACCAGCTACTGGGTGCCCAACCACTCGACCCGCTCGTTCGTGGAGCAGGTGGACGTGGTGTCCGGTGTCGGCTATGCCCGGGCCGAGGCGGCCGGACCGTCGGCCACCAGGTTCCACGAGATCCGCTACGTCGTGTCCAATCTCGGCGTCTTCGACTTCGCCACACCCGACCACTCGATGCGGCTCGTGTCGGTGCACCCGGGTGTGTCCGTGAACGACGTGGTCGCGGCCACGGGGTTCGCGCTCGTCCTGCCCGACGAGGTGCCCGAGACCCGGGTCCCGACCCCCGAGGAGCTGGAGCTGCTCCGCACGGTGCTCGACCCACGTGGGCTGCGCGAGCGCGAGGTCCCGGCATGACCCACGCGGCCCTGCACACGACGTTCTGCGACATGGTCGGTGTGCGCTACCCGATCGTCCAGACCGGCATGGGGTGGGTGGCCGGCCCCCGCCTCGTGGCGGCCACGGCAGAGGCGGGCGGTCTCGGCATCCTCGCCTCGGCCACGATGACCTACGAGGAGCTCGTCACGGCGATCGGCGAGGTGCGGTCGCGCACCGACCTGCCGTTCGGCGTCAACATGCGCACCGACGTCGCCGACGTCGGCGACCGCGTGGCGCTGATGATCGACAACGGCGTCCGGGTGGCGAGCTTCGCTCAGGCACCCAACCCGGCCCTGATCGACCGGTGTCGCAAGGCCGGGCTCGTCGTCATGCCCACCATCGGTGCGCGGCGCCATGCCGAGAAGGTCGCCGAGTGGGGTGTCGACGCGGTCATCGCCCAGGGGGGAGAGGGCGGCGGTCACACCGGCGCCGTCCCGACGTCGCTGCTGACCCCGGCGGTCGTCGACGCGGTCGGCGACCGTGTCGCCGTCGTGGCGGCGGGCGGCTTCTTCGACGGTCGCGGTCTGGTCGCCGCACTGGCCTACGGCGCGTCTGCCATCGCCATGGGGACGCGGTTCCTGCTGACCCGGGAGAGCAGGGTGCCCGATGACGTCAAGCGCCTCTACCTCCAGACGCCGGTGACCGGGACGGTGGTGTCGACGGCCGTCGACGGCGCGCCGCAGCGCGTCATCCGTACCGACCTCGTCGACCACCTCGAGAAGTCGGGCTGGCTCCGGGCGCTGCCCCGGGCACTGGCAAACGCCCATGCCTTCCGCAAGGAGACCGATACCACGTTGGTCGCCCTGGCGAAGGAGGGCGCTGCGATGAAGAAGGGCAACGAGTTGTCCTGGCCGCAGGTGGTCATGGCGGCGAACGCACCCATGATGACGAAGGCCGCCCTGGTGGACGGCCGCACGGACGTCGGTGTGCTGCCGACGGGACAGGTCGTCGGCGCCATCGATGAGCTCCCGACCGTCGAGGAGCTCATCTCGCGCATCATGGACGAGGCCGGTGCGGTGCTCGACCGACTCGGCGCCTGACGCGCCACATCGCGCCGACGCGCGTCACCGCGCCAACCGTCTTCCACGCACCGTCAGGCCGCCTCGCCGCATCCCGTCGTCCTTCGTCGCGCCACATGTCGTCGTGCCGCACCGTGCGCGTGCAGTGCGTGTGCGCAGCGCATGCGTAGTGCACGCGCTCGGCAAACACGCTGCGCATCGCGTGCAGCCGACGTCGTGACGCACACGCAGCGCCGGCGCCGGTCGCGTGGCACCACACGACGACGACCGATCGTTCGCGCACGGGCCACACACCTCGCGGTGCACTGTCGCCCGCATCGGTATGGACAAATTGCCCATTGTGCGGCTTGGGCAACTGGGCGATAATCGGGTCCCCAAGACGACGCCCGTCGGAACGAGTGGACCGCACATCACGCGGCTCGCACCGGAGGACAGGGTGACGTCGGGCCGGATCGCTGGTCGTCCAGCCGGAGAGGAGTTGCGGTGTCGGAAGGTACCTTGCCGGGAACTACGGAGCGCACCGCACGACGGTCCGCGCCCACCTCGATCACCGGCGTGGGCGCCGTTACCGGTTACGGCTGGGGACGCAAGCACGTGTGGGACGGCTTCCTCCTCGGCGAGAGCGCAGTCCGACTCACCACCGGGCTCGACGGCTTCGTCGACGGTGGCGAGGCGTGGCTGGCCACCATCACCGACGATGGTGACCGTCGCGATGGGCCGAGCCGCTACATGCAAGCGCTCCGCTTCGCCGCACGTGAGGCCATCACCGACGCCAGCGAGCGCGGGTGGGAGCCCGGCAGGGTCGTGGGTGTCGTCCACTCCATCGTCCTCGGCGATGTGGAGATGTGGAGCGAGTACTACCACGAGGCCCCCGAGCGGGTCCGGGTGAAACGCTGGGTCAACATGCTGCCGTCGACCGTCATCTCGCAGTTGATGAAGGAGAACGACTTCCACGGCCCGACGATGTCGGTGTCGGCCATGTGCGCTTCGGCCAATGCCGGCATGTTCACGGCCAAGTCGTGGCTCGACTCCGGCATCTGCACCGACGTGATCCTCCTCGCCACGGATCTGTCCGGCATCCCGATCAACCTCCGCCGGTTCAAGGATCTCGGTGTCGCCGTGCTCGACTCCCCGCCCTTCGACGCCTGCCGTCCCTTCCAGGAAGGCAGCCGCGGCTTCGTCGGCGGCGAGGCTGCCGTCGCCATGGTGCTCTCCACCGAGGACACCGGCTCCTACGCACAGGTCCTCGGCGGCGCCATGACGATGGATGCGTTCAACCTGGTGGCCGTCGCCCCCGACATGACCGAGCTCGAGCGGTGCTACCGCGAGGCGCTCGCCACGTCAGGGGTCGACGCCTCCGAGGTCGCCTACATGAATGCCCACGGGCCCGGCACGGCCCAGTGCGACGCCGCCGAGGGCATCATGCTGGACCGCCTCTTCCCCGAAGCAGCCGGCATCTTCTCGATCAAGCCCCTCGTCGGGCACTGCCAGGCCGCCGGCGCCGCAGTCGAGATCATGGCCACCATCTACGCCTTCCAGACGGGCTACGTGCCCGCGCCACCCCAGGTGGCCCCGGGACATCCGCGCCTCGTCAACGGACTGACGGCCAGGCGTCCCGGCCCGATGCTGAAGTCCTCCATCGGCATGGGCGGCTACAACACGGCCATCGTGTTGGGGGAACCCTCCACCTGAGCTGTAGCTAGGCCTGGGTCACCAGGTGTGGCAAAGGCTAAAGATTGACCGGCGGACCGCCGATATCTAGGGCCTATGGTCACGACGAGCGAATTCGACGGCGGACGCCGGACGGTCTCGTTCGACCGCGTCGAGCTCGGCGGGACCACCTTTCCCGAGCACCCGTTCGAGCTCTCGCAGCCCATCGACCTGACCGGCGACGGGCTCCCCACGGTCACCTGGGTCTACGACAGTGCCAAGGACGTCGTCACCTGGTCGTCCCCCATCGAGGAGCTGTTCGGGTTCCCGATGGGGATCCGGGGGTTCTCGGTCGTCCAGGGATCCGGCCAGGACCAGCCTGAGCTCCTGCGGCCCCCGGCGGACTTCGGCGAACGGGCCGACATCGGCGCCGACCTGCTCGCCCCGATCCTCGCCCCCATCCGTGCGGGTGTCCCGCCGGCGGAGTTCGACCTCCACTTCACGGTCACCTGCCCAGACGGCACCACCCGGGTGGCCGTCATCCGCGCGTCCCCCCTCCCGGACGAGGACGACCCGAGGAAGGCCAGTCTCTACGGCGGCGTCGTGATCGACGTCACCGCCCAGCAGAAGTTCGAGTCGGAGCTGAGCGAACTAGTCGACCGGTACCGCCTCCTCACCGAGGTCTCCCCCGACGTGGTGATCGTCCACCAGGACGGCCTCCTCGTCTACGGCAACCGGGCCGGCGTCAAGCTGTTCAAGGCCAACTCGATGTGGGATTACTACGGCGAGCCGGTCACCAACTACGTCCATCCCGACGACATCAACGGCATGATCGAGCGGCTGGCCCAGCTGACCGAGCCGGGCCAGTTCTTCGAGCACGGCGAGGTCCGTGCCGTCGCCCCCGACGGCTCGACCACCGTGATGGAGCTCACCAGCATCCGCACCACGTGGGGAGGCAAGCCCGCCTACCAGGCCATTCTCCGCGACGTGTCCGAGCGCCGGGCCGCCGAGGCCGCCGCCCGGTACCGGGCCAGCCTGGTGGCGCACGTGTCGGACGCCATCATCGGTATCGACGCCGACGGACGCATCGAGAGTTGGAACGAGGCCGCACAGGTCATCTACGGCTGGACCGAGGAGGAGGTGGCCGGCCACTCGATCGGGTCGGTCGTCTCCGCCAACCGCACCGACAGCGCCGCCCTGGTCGAGCGAGGCCAGCGCAGTCACCGGCGCAAGGACGGCTCCACCGTCGACGTCCTGGTGTCCATCGACCCGCTGGTCGACGACGACACCCTTCCGTCCGGTTGGGTGGTCGTGATCACCGAGTTGACCGATGCCCGCCAGGCCGAAGCCGGACGGCGTGCCGCCGAGGAGCGGTACGAGGCCGTGGTCGCCTCGCTGAGCGAGGGCATCATCCTCTTCGACGAGGCCGGCAGGATGAGCGCCCACAACCAGGCGGCCGAGTCCATCCTCGGCGACCGGTTGTCCGAAGGCGACGGCCACCGGCTCTTCACCGGGTCGTCCATCGCCACCTCGGCCGAGGGGTTCCCGCTGACGCCCACGATGTTCCCCCACGTCAAGACGCTCGCCACCGGCGAGTCCGAGGACGGCGTCATCATCGGGGTCACCGACGAGCGAGGCCGGCGCCAGTGGCTGTCGATGAGCTCGCGCCTGCTGTCCGGGGCGAGCCAGACCGACTCCCCCATGGTCGTCTGCTCGTTCACCGACGTGACCGACCGGAGGGCCGCCGAGGCCCAGCTGCACTGGCTCGCCTACCACGACTCACTCACCGGGTTGGGCAACCGGTCGTTCTTCAACGACGAGCTCGAGCGCGAGCTGCTCATGTCGATGCAGAGCGACACGAACCTCGCCGTCCTCTTCATCGACCTCGACCGCTTCAAGCTCGTCAACGACTCCTTCGGGCACGCCAGCGGCGACGAGCTCCTGCTCGAGCTGGCACGCCGGTTCAAGACAGCGGCCCGCAAGGGGGACGTGGTCAGCCGCTTCAGCGGTGACGAGTTCGTGGTCCTGTGCCCGAACGTACGCGACGAGGACCATGCCGTGGCACTCGCCAGGGAGTACTCGAGCGTCATCGACGCACCGTTCAAGCTGTCGACCGGTCGCTCCGTCGTGGTCACCTGCAGTGTCGGCGTGGCGTTCGTCGAGCGGGGCCGTCAGAGCGCCCAGGACATCCTCCAGCAGGCCGACACCGCCATGTTCAAGGCGAAGGGCAAGGGTCGCTCGCGCGTCGAGGTGTTCGACGAGTCCCTGCGGGTGAACTCGGTGGCCCGGCTCGAGATCTACGACGACCTCCGCCACTCGATCGAGCACGACGAACTCGTCGTCCACTACCAGCCGATCGCCTCGGTCGAGACCGGGAACATCATGGCACTCGAGGCCCTCGTGCGGTGGAACCACCCCACCCGCGGCCTGCTCGGCCCGATGGAGTTCATCCCCTTCGCCGAGGAGACCGACCTCATCTTCTCCCTCGGTCGGTGGGTCCTCCGCGAGGCCTGCCACACCATGGCCCGCTGGCGCAAGGAGCTGCCGGGAGCCGAGGACGCCTACATCACGGTCAACCTGTCGGTGCACCAGCTGAGCGACGTCACCCTCCTCGACTCGATCGCCGAGGCACTGGCCGACTCGGGCCTCCCGCCGGAGGCGCTGGTCCTCGAGGTCACCGAGTCCCTCCTCATGAGCGAGAGCCAGGAGACGATCGACGCCCTCGGTGGCATCCACGCCATGGGCGTGGGCCTGGCCATCGACGACTTCGGCACCGGCGAGTCCTCATTGGCCCGCCTGAAGCGGTTCCCGGTGAAGGTGCTCAAGATCGACAAGTCGTTCGTCGACGGCCTCGGCATCCTGGAGACCGACGAGGCCATCGTGGCGGCCATCGTCCAGCTCTCCAAGGCGCTGGGCCTGGTGGTCCTGGCCGAGGGTGTCGAGACCCCGGCACAGCTCGAGCGGGTGGCGGCACTCGGGTGCGACCTCTACCAGGGCTACCTCATGTCGCGGCCCATCAGCGCGGACCACGTCGACTTCACCAAGCGGGCGGAGACGACCCCGCAGAGCGACCTCCCCGCGTAGCGGCGTGCTCCGGCGCCCGCTATGCGGGGCGGGCCCGCTGCCGCCCCCCGTGCAGGGGGCGGCAGCGGGTCATCAGCCCAGACGTTCGATGATGGTCGCGTTGGCCTGGCCGCCGCCCTCGCACATGGTCTGCAGGCCGTAGCGGGCGCCGGTGCGCTCCATCTCGTTCAGGAGCGTGGCCAGCAGGCGGGCCCCGGAGCCTCCCGTCGGGTGGCCGATGGCGATGGCACCACCGTTGACGTTCACCCGGTCCATGTCCGGGTGGTGCTCCTTCTCCCACGCCAATACGACCGAGGCGAAGGCCTCGTTGATCTCGACGAGGTCGATGTCGTCGAGGGAGAGCTTGGACTTCTCGAGCACCAGGGTCGTCGCCGGGATCGGCGCCGTCAGCATGATGACCGGGTCGTTGGCCGCCACCGCGAACGTGTGGAAGCGCGCCCGGGGCGTCAGTCCGAGCTGGCTGGCGCGCTCCTCGGACATGATCAGCACCGCGGCCGCGCCGTCGGAGATCTGCGACGACGCCGCCGCCGTCACCAGCCCGTCCTCGACGAAGCACGGCGGCAGCGAGGCGAGCTTCTCGTAGGTGGAACCGGCCCGGACACCCTCGTCGAACGTCAGCGGCCCCTCGTCGGCCGGATCACCCTCGTCGGTGCCGGCCACGGCCACCTTGTCCTCCACCCGGGCACGACGGGTCGCCAGGGGAAGGATCTCGTTCTCGAAGCGGCCCTCGGCGATGGCCGTGGCTGCCCGCACGTGGGAGCGCAGCGCGAACCGGTCCATCTCCTCGCGGCCGATCCCCCACCGACGGGCGATCTCCTCGGCGCACAGACCCTGATGGATGAAGTCGAACCGACCGTGGACCGTCGGTCCGTACGCCTCACCCGGTCCGTGCTCCGTGGTCGAGCCGATCGGCACCCGGCTCATGGCCTCGACCCCGCCCCCGATGACGATGTCCATGGCGCCCGAGGCGACGGCCTGGGCGGCGAAGTGGACGGCCTGCTGCGCCGAGCCGCACTGGCGGTCGACCGTCGTGCCGGGCACCGTGTCCGGGAACCCGGCGGCCAGGGCGGCGTTGCGCCCGATGTTCATGGCCTGCTCCCCCACCGTCATGGTGCAGCCGAAGATGACGTCCTCCACCAGGGCCGGGTCGAGGTCGTTGCGGGCGATCAACGCCCGCAGCGGCTGGGCGGCCAGGTCGACGGCGTGCCAGCCGGAGAGCCGGCCATTCTTCTTGCCTACCGGGGTGCGGACGACATCGACGATCACTGCGTTGGCCATGGCGCCATTGTGCCCGATGGGCCCCGGTTGCCGGAAATCTGGCGGTGTGTCAGATTTCCCGGACCCGCCGTGCACCCCACGGGCCCGGCCGATCGAGGGACGTACCCGATGGATGGATCGAGGGACCAGACGATGGACCTGCACTACACCGACGCCCAGGAGGCGTTCCGGGCCGAGGCCCGGGGCTGGCTGGAGGCCCACGCCCCGGCACCCCGCTCGCTGCCCTCACTCGACACGGCCGAGGGGTTCGAGGCCCACCGGGCCTGGGAGGCCGAGTTGGCCGCCGATCGTTGGTCGGTGGTCTCCTGGCCCGAGGAGTACGGCGGTCGCGGCGTGGGCATCCTCGAGTGGCTGGTGTTCGAGGAGGAGTACTGGCGGGCCCAGGCGCCGTTGCGGGTGAGTCAGAACGGCGTCTTCCTGCTCGCCCCGACGATGTTCGAGTTCGGCACGGACGCACAGAAGGCACGATTCCTGCCCCCCATGGCCTCGGCCACCGAGATCTGGTGCCAGGGCTGGTCCGAGCCCGACGCCGGCAGCGACCTGGCGGGCATCCGCAGCCGGGCCCGCAGGTCCGACACCGAGGGTGGCTGGGTGCTGTCCGGCCAGAAGACCTGGGCGTCGCGCGGTGCGTTCGCCGAATGGTGCTTCGGCCTGTTCCGCAGCGATCCGGAGGCCGAGCGTCACCGGGGCCTCACCTACTTCCTCGTCGACATGGCGACGCCAGGGGTCACGGTGCGGCCGATCCCCCAGATCGACGGTGAGACCGGCTTCGCCGAGCTCTTCTTCGAGGACGTGTTCGTGCCGGACGACCTCGTCCTGGGCGAGGTCGGCAAGGGCTGGAACGTGGCCATGGCCACGGCCGGCTCCGAGCGCGGCCTGAGCCTGCGCAGCCCGGCCCGCTACAGCCGTGCCGCCGACCGTCTGGTCGACCTCTACGCCGAGACGATGGCGGCCGACCCGAACCGTGCGCAGCGCAGCGCCGACGCCGTGGCCCGGGCCTGGATGGATGCCGAGGCCTACCGGCTCAACACGCTGTGGACGGCCACCCGGGTACTGGACGGCGGATCGGTCGGGCCCGAGGCCAGCGCCAACAAGATCCACTGGTCCGAGACGGACCTGGCCATCCACCGTGCCGCCCTGGACCTGCTCGGCCCCGCGGCCGAGCTCCACGGCGACGGGGTGGACGCCCCGTGGCTCGACGGCTACCTGTTCGCCCTGGCCGGCCCCATCTACGCCGGCACCAACGAGATCCAGCGGAACGTGGTGGCCGAGCGCATGCTCGGGCTGCCGCGGGGCTGAGGGGAGCACGCCATGCACTTCGCCTTCACCGACCAGCAGCTCGAGTTCCGCGACGCCGTGCGCCAGGTGCTCGCCAAGGAGTGCACGACCGACGACGTGCGAGCCGCCTACGACGCACCGGCGGCCCGGACGGCCCGCTGGGCCACGCTGGCCGAGCTCGGGGTCACCGGCCTGACAGTGCCCGAGGACCTCGGTGGCCTCGGGCTCGGGCTCGTGGACCTCGTGCCCCTGGTGGAAGAGGCAGGTCGGGTGGCGCTGCCCGAGCCACTCGGGACGACGGTGGGGATCGCCGCACCGCTGCTGGTCGACCTGTCCGCCGGCGGGTCCGGGGTCCCGACCACACCGCTGCTGACGGGCATCGCCGCCGGCGCCCTGACGGTCGCCGTGGCCGACGCCCGCTGGCCCGGTGCCCCGGTGGCCGGGGCCGACGGTGCCGAGTTCCTGCTCCTCGTGGACGACGGTCCTGACGGGCCCGGGCTCCACGCCCTGGACGGGTCCGCGACGACGGTTACGCCGGCGTCGTCGCTCGACCCGACACGGCGCCTCGGCATCCCGGAGTGGGCCCCGTCGGCCGACACACTGCTCGTGGCGGGCGAGGCGGCCCGTGCCGCGATCGCCGTGACCGCCGACCGGGCCGCCGTCACCACCGGGGCCGAGCTGCTCGGCCTGGCCGACACCATGATCGCCCTGACGGCGGACTACGCCCGCGACCGGCAGCAGTTCGGCAAGGCCATCGGCAGCTTCCAGGCCGTGAAGCATCTGCTGGCCGGCGCACAGGTACTGCTCGAATTCGCCCGGCCCGTCGTCTACGGCGCCGCCTGGGCACTCGACACCCGCCAGGCCGACGCCCCCCGTGCGGCCTCGGTGGCCAAGGCCTACGCCTCGGATGCCGCCCTCGAGGCGGCCCGGGTGGCCCTGCAGGTCCACGGGGCCATCGGCTACACGTGGGAGTGCGACGTCCACCTCTTCCTGAAGCGGACGTGGGCGCTGGCCGAGGCCTGGGGGTCGGCGGGCGACCACCGCGCCCGGCTGCTCGACTCGCTGCTGGCCGGGCGCTGACCCGACCGGCTGCTCATGCCGGTCCGGGGTCGAGCAGCCGCTTGAAGCCGACGTGGCTCGGCGTGAAGCCGTGGCGTTCGTAGAAGCGGTGGGCGTCCGCACGGGCCAGGTTCGACGTGAGCTGGACGCGATAGCAACCGGCGGTCCGCGCCCGGTCGACCGCCGACTCGACCAGGACGCCGCCCACACCCCGGCCCCGTACCTCGGGTGCCACGTGCATCGACTCGAGCTCGGCGCAGCGGCCGCCACCGTGCTGCAGGTGGCGAATCGTGATCAGCTGGCAGGTGGCCACCACCCGTCCGTCGAGGACGGCGACAAGTACGTCGGTGCCCGGATCCGCTGCGATGTCGGCCAGCGCCGCGCGGTAGGGGGTGAGGTCGGTGTCGTCCTCCGTCGGCGCCAGGGCGCCGGCCCGCAGCAGGGCGACCAGGTCGCCCGCGTCATCGGGGGTGGCCGTCCGGATCACGACCCTCCCCGTCAGCGCGTCAGTAGCGGGCAAACGCGTAGATCGGCATGCCGTTGTAGGACTCGGACAGCGACGGCAGGTACGGACCGTTGATGATGACGGCCAGGCTGCCGGTGGCCGCCGGGCCGGCGTCGCCCTCGATCGTGACGATCGCGCCGTCCGGCCACACCTGGGCGACCAGGCCGACGTGGACCGACGAGGAGGTCGACCACGGACCGGTGCCGTAGAGGACGGCGTCACCCGGCAGAGGGGATGCCGTGGGCGGCAGTACCGCGGTGTACTCCTGGGCCCAGGAGTACATGTCGCCGGTGAACGCATACGACGGGATGGGCACGCCGGCTTGGCGCCACACCCAGGTGGCGAACAACGAGCACCAGGCCTCGCACGGGCCGTACGGGTTGCAGAAGTAGCCCGTGTCGGGGTCGGCGTTCACCTGGCTCGCAGCGGTGGCCACGATCGAGGCGGCGGTCGCCGACACCACCGGGTCCGGCGGATTGGCGAACGAGTAGTTGAAGCCGTCGGGGTCGAGCAGCCAGTAGCCGACGCCATCGGGCGCCACGGCGATGCCGGCCAACGGGATGATGTCGTGGGAGTTGCCCCCCAGGCCACCGGAGAGGTCTCCCCGGAACGGGGCGTCCCCGAAGGTGAACACGCTGCCGCCGGCACCCACCAGGTAGTAACCGCCACCGTCGGGCATGGAAGCCATGCCCGCCACCGGGTCGCCCAAGGGGACCCCACCGGTCGACCCGTAGAACCCCGCGTCGCCGAAGGCGAAGATCCCACCGTCGGAGGCGACGAGCCAGTAGCCCGCACCGTGGTGCATGGCGGCCATGTCCACCACCGGGGCGACCAGTGCCGTGCCGCCCATCGATCCGAGGAAGGTGGCGTCCCCGAAGGCGAACACCCCGCCGTCAGAGGCCACCAGCCAGTAGCCGCGGCCGTCGGGTGTCGACGCCATGCCGACGATGGGTTTGTTGAGCGGCTGGCCGCCCATCGACCCGTAGAAGCCGGCGTCACCGAACGCGAACACCCCGCCGTCGAGGGCCGCCATCCAGTAGCCGCGGCCGTCCGGCGTGCTGGCGATCGTCACGACCGGGCCGGCCAGCCGCAGGGCGCCGAGGGAGCCGTAGAAGCCGGCGTTGCCCATGGCGTAGACGCCGCCGTCAGCCGAGGCCAGCCAGTAGCCCTGGTCGGTGGTCGAGGTGGCGGGATTGGGGGCCATGGCCACCACCACGGAGTTCAGCGGGACGGTGAGCGGCGCGGGCACCTGGGCCGAGCCGTAGGCGAGGGTCCCGCCCCCGGCGTAGGCGTGGGGCTTGGCCAGTGCCTGACCGACCGTTTCGGCACCGGCGGGCGCTGGCACCACTCCCACCAGCAGGGCCGTGGCCAGTGAGACCACGACAGCGCACATGGCCACGAGTCGACGTGTCCGTTGCATGGACACCCATCGTAGGCACTCCGCACCCGGGTCGAAAGGGCTGATCTGCCGAGTGCGAGGACCGTCCGACCCGGGGGTGGTGTGGTGGTCACGGCCCTGCCCGCGATCGCGGACCGGCCGGGACGGCAGCTGACACACCGTCAGAAGCGGGGATATGCTCAGCCCATGGCCGAACTGCCGATGATCATCTCCGTCGACGACCACATCGTCGAGCCCGCCGACGTCTGGACCAGCCGGATGCCGGCCAAGTTCAAGGACGCCGCGCCGCACATCGTCCGGAAGGACATGCCCGACGTGACCTTCGTCGGCGGCAAGCTCACCGTCAACGAGGGTGGGGGCGGCGCCCCGGCCGACTGGTGGATCTACGAGAAGCTGCAGCGCCCGCTGCTCCGGGTCGACTCGGCGGTGGGCGTGCCCCGCGACGAGGTCACCATGAAGGGCGTCACCTACCAGGACATGCGTCCCGGCTCCTACAGCCAGAAGGAGCGCCTCGAGGACATGGACGTCAACCACATCGAGGCCTCGCTGTGCTTCCCGACGTTCCCCCGGTTCTGCGGACAGACCTTCTCCGAGGCCGAGGACAAGGAACTCGCCCTCCTGTGCGTCAAGGCCTACAACGACTACCAGGTCGAGGAATGGTGCGCCGGCACCGGCGGACGCCTGGTCCCGCTCATCATCGTCCCCCTGTGGGACGCCCACCTGGCCGCCGAGGAGGTCAGGCGCAACGCCGAGCGCGGCGTCCGGGCCGTCTGCTTCAGCGAGATCCCGGCCTACCTCGGCCTCCCCTCCATCCACGACCCGGACCTCTATTGGGACCCCTTCTTCGCGGCGTGCGACGAGACCTCGATGATCGTCAACATGCACATCGGATCGAGCTCGAAGATGCCGTCCACGTCGGCCGACGCACCCGCGGCCGTCGGGTCGTCGCTGACCCACATCAACGCCGAGCTGTCGATGACCGACTTCCTGATGTCCGGCCTGTTCGAGCGGTTCGCCAACCTGAAGGTCGCCTACTCCGAGGGTCAGATCGGCTGGATCCCGCACCTGCTCCACCGCATGGACGTGGTGTGGGAGGACAACCGGGGCTGGGGCGGTGTGGCCGACAAGGTGCCGAACCCGCCGTCCAGCTACTTCAAGGACCACGTGTACGGCTGCTTCTTCGACGACCCGAACGGGCTGCGGCTGATCGACGAGATCGGCGAGGACAACATCACCTACGAGTCGGACTACCCGCACTCGGATTCCACCTGGCCCCGCACGCGCGAGATCGCCGAGAAGCAGATGGCCGGACTGACCGACGAGCAGCGCTACAAGGTGGTGCGGGGCAACGCCATCAAGCTCTTCGGCCTCGACTTCAAGTGACCAGCGGGCAGTAGCCACAAGTGGACCTCCGGTACTCCGACGCCGAGCAGGCGTTCCGCTCCTCCTTACGCGCCTGGCTCGACGCGATCCTGCCGAGCCTGCCCCCCAAGCCGTCCCCCGACGACTGGCCGGGGCGCCGCGCCTACGACACCCACTGGCAGCGACTGCTGTTCGACGCCGGCTACGCCGGGGTGGACTGGCCGGTGGAGGGTGGCGGTCGGGGCAGTTCGGCCGTCGAGGAGCTCATCTTCAAGGAAGAGCTGGAGCGGGCACACGCCCCGTACGTCGGGGTGAACTTCGTCGGCCTGCTCCACGCAGGGCCGACCATCATCGCCGAGGGGACCCCCGAGCAACGGGCCAGGTTCCTCCCAGCAATCCTGCGCGGCGACGAGGTGTGGTGCCAGGGGTTCTCCGAGCCGAATGCCGGGAGCGACCTGGCCTCGATGCGCACCCGGGCCGTCCGTGACGGCGACGACTACGTCGTCAGCGGGCAGAAGATCTGGACCTCCCACGCGGAGGTGGCCGACCACTGCGAGCTGCTGGTCCGCACCGGGCCCGAGGACAGCCGCCACCGGGGCATCTCCTGGCTGATCCTGCCCATGGACTCGCCCGGTGTGGACATCCGGCCACTCCACACCATCGCCGGCTCCACCGAGTTCGCCGAGCTGTTCCTCGACGAGGTCCGGGTGCCGGTGGCCAACCGGGTGGGCGAGGAGAACGACGGTTGGCGGGTCACCATGGTCACCCTCAGCTTCGAGCGGGGGACCGCGTTCGTGGGCGACCTCCTCGAGGCCGTGGAACTGCTGTCGACCACGGTGGCGCTGGCGCGGCGCACCGGCGCCTGGGACGACCCCGGAGTCCGCCGGCAGGCCGGCCACCTGAAGGCCGAGCTCGACGCCCTGTGGGCGCTCACCAAGCGCAACGTGTCCCAGGCCGCCCGCACCGGGATCCCGGGGGTCGGCGGGACCTACTTCAAGCTCGCCTACTCGGAGACCCGCCACAAGCTCGGCGAGTTCTCGCTCTCCCTGCTCGACCGCGCCGGCCTGGCCGCCCACGACCTCGAAGGCACCGACGGGCTCGGCGTGCTGCCGGCCGGGACCATGGTCGAGGACTGGCTCCGGGGCATCTCACTGACCATCGCCGCAGGCACGTCCCAGATCCAGCGCAACATCGTGGGTGAGCGCATCCTCGGGCTGCCCAAGGAGCCCCAGGCCGCCGCCGGTGGGAAGGTCTGAGCAGATGGACTTCGAGGTTTCCGAATTCCAGTCTGACCTGGCCGACGGCATCCGCCGCCTGTGCGAGGGCCGCTTCCCGCTCGAGTCGATCCGCTCCCGCGAGTCCACCGCCCACACGGTGGACCGCGACGGCTGGAAGGAATTGGGCGACGCCGGGGTGTTCCACCTGTGCCTGGCCGAGGAGGCGGGCGGTGTCGGTCTCGGTCTGGCCGAGGCGTCGCTGGTCTTCGAGGAGCTGGGGCGGTCGCTCGTCCCTGGCCCACTCGTCGCCTCGCATTTGGCCGCAGGGCTCGTCGACGGAGCCGACGACGGCTCGGTGGTGGTCGGGCTCGTCGAGCGCCCGGCCGGCGGTGCCCCGGGTGCCGACGTCCTGCCGATCGTGATCGAGCACCTGGCCGACCTCGACGTGCTGCTGGTGCTCTCCGACGAGGGCATCGGGCGTCTCGACCCCGGTTCGCTCGACGCCACGCCGCTCCCCCGCCCGATGGACCCCCTCACCCCGGTGTGGTCGGTGGCCTCGCTTCCGACCGCCGAGCCGGTGGCCGGGCCCGAGGTGGCCGCGTGGTGGCGTCGCGACGGGGCGGTGCTGACCGCCGCCCTGCAGGTGGGCATGGCTCAATGGGCCTGCGACCTGGCCGTCGAGTACGCCAAGGGCCGCGTGCAGTTCGGCCGCCCGATCGGCGGGTTCCAGGCCGTCAAGCACCTCTGCGCCGACATGGCCGTGCGGGCCGAGGTGGCGCGCATCGCCGTGCAGGCCGCCGCCGTCACCGTGGACCAGCCCGACGTGGGTGATCCGGACGTGGCGGCCGCAGGGGCGAAGCTGCTGGCCGACGAGGCGGCGGTCACCAACGGGCGCTCCTGCATCCAGGTCCACGGGGGCATGGGCTTCACGTGGGAGGTACCTGCGCACCTCGCCTACAAGCGGGCCCGGGTGCTGGCGACCACGTTCGGCACCGACGGCGCCCTGGCCGAGTCGCTGGCCGATGCCCTGGCCCCGTCGACCGGGCGCTGACGAACGACAGCTGACAGACCCCACCCCGGTGGGCCAGACCACGTGAGGACGACCTGATGACCGATCCGATCCCCGCCCCGCCCGCCGACGTCGTGACCGTCCTGCCCGCCGGAGTGGTGTCGTTCGGCATGCAGCTGCCGATCCAGTCGCAGTCGACCATCTACGTCGAGCCGTGGGAAGCCGGTGCCGGTCCCGACGAGCTCGCCCGGGTGGCGCTGGCGTGTGAGTCCGCGGGCTTCTTCTATGTCGGGGTCTGCGACCACACGTTCATCCCGGAGCGGCTGGCCGGCGCGATGAGCACGGTCTGGTACGACACCATCGCCACCCTGGGGTGGCTGGCCGCCGTGACCTCCGAGATCCATCTGCTGTCGCACATCTACGTGGCCGCGCTCCGGCACCCGCTGCGTGCCGCCAAGGAGTTCGCCACCGTCGACGTGCTGTCCAAGGGCCGCGTGGTCTGCGGCGTGGGCGCCGGACACGTCAGCGAGGAGTTCGACCTCATGGGACCGGCGTTCGACGAGCGCGGCCCGGCCACCGACGAAGCCGTCGCCGGCCTGGCTCTCGGGCTGATCGAGGAGTACCCCACCCTGCCCGGGCCGCGCTGGCCCGCCTCCGGGGTCGGCCTGCAGCCGCGTCCGGCGCGCTCGCCCCGCCCACCGATCTGGGTCGGCGGTTCCTCGCCCGCCGCACTGCGACGGACGGCCCGGTACGGCGACGGTTGGCTGCCGCAGTCGGTCGGACCCAACGTCGAGCTACTGGCGACGCTCCGTGAGCTGCGGGCGGAGTATCGCGACGGTGCCCCGCTCGACATCGGGTCGATCGCCTATCCGATGTACCTCGGCACCCCGCCGGCCGACAACGAGCTGCCGCCGGGCACGGTACAGGGCACGGCCGAGACGCTGGCCGAGCACCTGCGCCCCCACCGCGAGGCGGGCTGCGGCCAGGTGCAGGTGCGGTTCCCGGCCCACTCGGTCGAGGAGCTGTGCGACCAGATCGCCGCCTTCGGCGGCGAGGTCATCCCCCTCGTCAACGGCTGAGCGACGCGTGGAACCCGTTGAGCACGGCGGCCGCCTGGCCCGGGTCCTGCAGCGCCCACCAGTGGCCGACGCCCGACAGGGTCGCCTGTCGTGCCCCGAGCATGGCCGCCACCTCGGCCGACAGCACCTCGTCGCCGAAGGAGTCCTCCGTCGCGTGAAGTACCAGGCCCGGCGCCGACGTCGGCGTCAGCGCGTCGCCCCAGGAGTCGAAGATCCGCGGCGTGGCCGACCGGTAGAGATCCATGATGCACGAGGCCATCACCGGGTCGCCCAGGGGGACGAGGACGCCCGCGTCGGCTGCAGGCACGCCCATCGCCTCGTACCCAGCGGCCAGGTCCTCGGCCGACACGCCGACCTGGGAGGCGAAGAACTCCTCGCCCGCGCCCTCGGTCTGCCAGATCTGGGCGAAGTCGTGCCACGTGTACCCGGGGTGCATGACGTTGGCCACGTCGGCGGACCAGGACCGCAACAGGTCGCCCCGTGTGGTGGCCACCCGGTAGGTCAGCGCGGCCCCCCAGTCATGCCCCACCAGGTCGACGGGCTCGCCGATCGCCTCGAGCTCGTCCACCAGCCAGGCCGCGTAGTCGTCCTTGGTGGCCCCGAAGCCGTCGGGCCGGGGGCAGGCGAACCCGGGCAGCCCCAGTGCCGTCGTCGGACCGTCGAGGCGCTCGCGCAGCTTCTCCCATAGGGCGGCGGACTCGGGTACTCCGTGGACCAGGACGATCATGGCCGCCACCGTACCCATCCCCACCCGTCCGTGCCCGGGTGTGCCCGGGTGTGCCCGCGACAGGGCGAAGTTCAGGGTGCGACGGTCGTGGTGGTCGCCCCGGCCGGCAGCGTGGTGGTCGACCCACCCTTGATCGTGGTGGTCGTCGTCGACCCCTTGGTCGTCGTCGTGGTCGTCGAGGTGCCCCCGCCGCCCGGGTGGGTGGTCGTGGTGGAGGACGTCGGGTGGGTCGTGGTGGTCGACGACGTGGACGGAGCCGGCGTGGTCGTGGTCGTGGTGGTGGTCGGCGGGTGCGTCGTCGTTGTCGTCGACGGCACGAGGATCGGCACACCCCCCGAATTGCCCGAGCTTCCGGAACTCGTGGCCTTGGCGGCCGGCGGGTAGATCGCCATCAGCGTGCCGAAACCGAGGAACGCCACCACCATCAGCACCGTGGACCGGCGCACGGGCACGACGGACGAGACCGGGAGCGCCATCAGCCCCACGAGACGGCTACGCGTCACCTCCACGTCCTGGACGGGCTCCGGGCGACCCGCGCCAGGGGACCCGTTACCGTCCACCGGTCGGGCGTCCCCCGTCGGGGTCGCGTCGCTCACGAATCACCCCGGGTCGAGGGCGATCCGATGCCGGGCGATGCGATGCCGGACCGACGCAGCGCGATCGCGGCCCGGAGGCGGATCTCGCGGGCCACCTCGAACTGGCGGCCCGGAAGGGTGCGGGCGATGAGGCGGAGCTGTACATAGCCGACGTCGATGGTCTCGACCCCGGCCACCACTGGGTCGCCCAGGATCAACTCGGACCACCGTGGGTCGGCGGCCATGCCCTCCACGACCTTCTTCAGGAGGGCGGTGACCTGCTCGAGGTCCTCGCTCACGTCCACCGGGATGTCGATGACCGCCCGTGACCAGTCCTTGGACAGGTTGGTGACCTGGCGCAGCGCACTGTTGGGCACCACCACCAGCTCGCCCTGCTGGGTGCGCAGCTTGGTGACCCGGAGCGTCAGCTCCTCCACGGTCCCCGTGATCCCGGTGGTCTGGCCGGGCATGGACAGGCGGATGACGTCGCCGAACGCGAACTGGTGCTCGGCGAAGAGGAAGAAGCCGGCCAACAGGTCCCCCACCATCTGCTGGGCGCCGAAGCCCAGGCCGATGCCGATGACCGTGGCGGGAGCCACGAGTGTGGTGAGCGGGATGCCCAGTTCGTCGAAGGCCAGGATGGCCGCCACGAAGTAGGTCAGCGCGACGGCCACCCACTCGATGGCTGCGCTGATCGCCCGCGACCGCTTGAGCGATTCGGAGGCCACCATGCCGGATTCGATCTGGCCCCGGATCTGGAGGTCGATCCACCGCCGACGGCGCATGCCCACCCAGTGGGCGAAGCGCACGAGGAGGCCGGCCCCGAGCACGAGCACGACGACCGGCAGGAGGTTGTCCCGGAAATAGTGGAGGTGGAGGATGCCCGAACCTTACCGTCGGCCCCGGCGGGGTCCGGGCCGGGTCACGTGCCCCGCCCATGTCACCGGGGCGCCGTGCGTGGCATAATCTGACGCACTGTCAGTTCCGGGGGGACGAGGCGGCGGCATCCGGCCGCACGCCGCCGCCCCGGCCGCCAGCCACGCTCACCGGCCCGTCGGCACACGCACCGGGCCCCACGAAGGGAACCGCACCATGCTCGACTACGTGATCCGCAACGGCCTCGTCGTCGACGGCACAGGAGCGCCCGGCTTCCGGGCCGATGTCGGGATCAGGGACGGGATCATCGTCTCCGTCGGCACCGTCACCGAGGAGGCGGCGACCGAGCTCGACGCCGACGGGCTCGTCGTGGCTCCCGGCATCATCGACCCCCACACCCACTACGACGCCCAGCTCTTCTGGGACCCGACGGCCTCCCCCTCCAACCTGCACGGCGTGACCACGGTGATCGCCGGCAACTGCGGCTTCACACTCGCCCCGATCAAGGCCGAGGACCACGACTACATCCGCCGGATGATGGCCAAGGTCGAGGGCATGCCGCTCGTGGCCCTCGAGAACGGCATCGACTGGGACTGGACCACCTTCGGCGACTACCTCGGCAAGCTCGAGGGCAACCTCGGCGTCAACGCAGGCTTCCTCGTGGGGCACTGCGCCATCCGACGCTGGGTGATGGGCCCCGAGCGGGCGGGCGAGGTGGCGAACGACGAGGAGCTGGCCGCCATGACCACGCTGCTGGCCGAGTCGATCGAGGCCGGCGGCATGGGGTTCTCGTCCTCGCAGTCCCGCACCCACTCCGACGGCGACGGCAACCCGATCTCGTCCCGGTTCGCCGACCGCCGCGAGATGCTGGCGTTCTGCGAGGTCGTGCGCGACCACCCGGGCACCACGCTCGAGTACATCACCAACGGCTGCCTCGACTCGTTCAGCGACGACGAGATCGACCTCATGGTGGCCATGACCACGACGGCCCGCCGGCCGCTCAACTGGAACCTCTTGACCGTCGACTCCCGCACCCCGGACAAGACGGCCCGCCAGCTCGAGGCATCGAAGGCGGCCGCCGCTGCCGGGGGGAAGATCATCGCGCTGACCATGCCGACGCTGGTGCCGATGAACATGAGCTTCCGCACCCACTGCGCCCTGTTCCTCATCCCCGGCTGGGGCGACGTGATGGGGCTCCCCGAGGAGCAGCGGATCGAGAAGCTGAAGGACCCCGAGGTCCGGGTCCGGCTCGACGAGCTCGCCCACTCCGAGGACGCCGGTGTCTTCCGCCGCCTCTCGCACTGGGCCAACTACATCATCGGCGACACGTTCGCCCCCGAGAACGCCGGCTACAGCTGGCGTGACGTCGGGTCCATCGCCGAGGAGCAGGGCAAGGAGCCGTTCGACGCCCTGCTCGACCTGGTGATCGCCGACGGCCTGCGAACCGTGCTGTGGCCGAAGGCCTCCGACGGCGACGCCGCCTCGTGGGAGGCACGCGTCGACGTGTGGAACGACCCGGGCGCCCTGGTCGGCGGGTCCGATGCCGGCGCCCACCTCGACCGCATGTGCGGCTCGAACTACCCGACCTCGTTCCTGGGCGACTGCCTGCGCAACCGGAAGCTCGTCCCGATGGAACAGGCCGTCCACTGGATGACCCAGGGCCCCGCCGACCTGTTCGGCCTCCACGACCGGGGCCGGGTGGCCGAGGGCCTGCGCGCCGATCTCTTCGTCTTCGACCCGGAGACCGTGGCCTCGGAGCCCGCCACCCTCGTCGAGGACCTTCCCGGCGGCAGCCCGCGGCTCATCGCCGACTCCATCGGCGTGGTCCGCGTGCTGGTCAACGGTGTCGAGACCGTCGCCGACGGGCGGCCCACCGGCAACCTGCCCGGCACGCTGCTGCGCTCCGGCCGGGACACCGTGACCGTCGACCCGTCGGTGGCCGCCGGCTGAGCCCCTCGCACCGACCGTCGCCCCCGCCACCGGACGGGGCGCGACCTACACTTCGCGCTGCCCCCGGGCGCACCGGCCCGCAGCAGCGACTCCATCGCACGACACACGAGCAGTTCCGCAGCACTTCCACTCACCACCTCGACGAGAACAGGGGAGCCACCATGGCTAGCAAGGTCACCAAGGACGAGAAGCAGCTCCTGATCGGCGGTCGCTGGGTCGACGCCGGCGACGGCACCTACGACGTCATCAACCCGGCCACCGAGGAGGTGGTCGGCCAGGCCCCCAACGCCTCGGTGGCCGACGCCGAGGCGGCCGCGGCCGCCGCCCGCGAGGCCTTCCCAGCCTGGGCCGCCACGCCCGTCGAGGATCGCCTCGCGCTGCTGAAGAAGGCCGCCGCCGCCATCCGGGCGCGCAACGACGAGCTCGTACCGCTGGTGATCGCCGAGACCGGCGCCACCGCGTCGGTCGGCTCGCGCATGCAGGTGCCGGTCAGCAGCGACCGCTTCGACCGGTACAGCCGGGACATCCGCCACGTCCAGGAGAAGATGCTCCCGCCGATCACCTCGAACGCCACACCACTGGCGCCCGGCGGCCTGATCAGCGCCTTCGCCTACCGCCAGCCGGTCGGCGTGGTGGCCGCCATCGCCAGCTACAACTTCCCGCTCACCAACATGGCGGGCAAGGTCGCCCCCGCCCTCGCCATGGGCAACACCGTGGTCATCAAGCCGGCCCCCCAGGACCCACTGTCCGTCATCGAGCTGGCGCGTATCCTCGAGGAGGTCGGGTTCCCGCCCGGCGTGGTCAACCTGGTGTGCTCCCAGGGTCCGGAGCCAGCGTCCGTGCTGACCTCCACCCCCGACGTCGACATGGTGTCCTTCACCGGGTCCACCCAGGTCGGCCAGCGCATCGCCGCAGCCGGCGCACCGACCATGAAGCGCCTCCTGATGGAGCTCGGCGGCAAGGGCGCCGCCGTGGTGTTCGAGGACGCCGACCTGAAGGCGGCCATCACCGCCATCGGCTCGACGTGGGCCTTCCACTCCGGCCAGATCTGCACGGCCCCCACCCGGGCGGTCGTCCACCGGAGCATCTTCGACCAGGTGGTCGAGGGGCTGACGGCCTTCGCGGGCCGACTCACCGTGGGCGACCCCACCGAGGCCTCCACGGTGGTCGGACCGGTCATCTCCGGCGCCCAGCAGCAGCGGATCCTGGACTACATCGAGTCGGGCCGCCAGCAGGGCGAGGTCGTGGTCGGCGGCAAGCGGCCCGAGCACATGGAGCGCGGGTACTACGTCGAGCCGACCCTCATCACCGGCTCCAACGACATGACGTCGGCCCGCGAGGAGATCTTCGGCCCGGTCGTCGTCGCCATCCCCTTCGACGACGACGACGAGGGCATCGCCATCGCCAACGACTCGGAGTTCGGCCTCTACGACTACGTGTTCTCTGGCGACACCCCCCGGGCCTTCCGGGTGGCCAAGCTGCTGCGGGCGGGCCACGTCGGCATCAACACCGCCCAGCGCAACATGGATGCCCCCTTCGGCGGCTTCAAGATGAGCGGCATCGGCCGGGACGGTGGCGACTACGGCCTCGAGGCCTACTCGGAGCTGCAGTCAATCATCTGGTCCAGCTGACCGGCCCGGGCGGCGCTGTCCGCCGCCCGACTCGTCCCGGTGTACGTCAGGCCGCGCCCTCGAAGGGTGCGCCGAAGGCGAACACGCCCCCGTCGCTTCCCACGAGCCAGTAGGCGTCGGCCGCGACATCGGCGGCCATGCCGGTCACCGGGGCGGCCAACGCCAGGCTTCCGGCGCTGCCCCGGAACGGCGCGTCACCGAATGAGAAGATGCCGCCGTCCGAGCCCACCAGCCAGTAGCCGTGGCCCGAGGTGTCCCCGGCCATCCCGACCACCGGGGCGTTGAGATGCAGTCCGCCGGTCGAGCCGTCGAAGCCGGCGTCACCGAATGAGAAGATCCCGCCGTCCGAGCCCACCAGCCAGTAGCCGTGGCCCGAGGTGTCCCCGGCCATCCCGACCACCGGGGCATTGAGCGGCAGGCCGCCCATGGAGCCGCGGAAGACGGCGTCGCCGAAGGCGAAAATCCCTCCGTCGGACGCGACGAGCCAGTAGCCCTTGCCGTCCGGGGTGGGAGTCATGTCCACCACCGGCGCGTTGAGCGGCAGGCCGCCCATGGAGCCGTGGAAGACGGCGTCGCCGAAGCTGAAGATGCCGCCATCACCGGCCACCAGCCAGTAGCCCTTGCCGTCCGGGGTGGCCACGATGTGGGTGATCGGCGCGGCCAGGGGCTTGCCGGCCATCGAGCCGTAGTCGACGGCCGTGCCGTGGGCGGCGACGGTGCCGTCGGCCCGCGCCTCCCAGTAGCCGGTGTCACCCGCCGAGGCGGCGATCCCCACATAGGGATTCGGTGGTGGCACATAGGGGAGCGGCTCGCCGGGCACCGCGGGCACCGGGTAGGGGTACGGGTACTGGCCACCGTCGGCGGTCACGGCCAAGTTCGGCCCCACCGTCTGCCCGGGGCAGTACACCGGTGCGCCCGTCTGGAGGCCGGCCACCGAAGGCCCGGCCGGGACGGGGTCGCCCTCGACGGCGTTCTGGGCGGCCTGGCGGCCCTCGGCCGGACCCAGGTCGCCGTAGGCGAAGCCGAACAGCTCGACCGTGTAGGCCTGGCCGCCGCTGCAGCTCACGCCGATACCCACGGTGTCGTAGCCGGCGTTGAGCATGTTCTGGCGGTGGCCGGCCGATCCCATGTAGGCGGCCTCCATGCCGTCCGAGCCGTCGCCGGGCCAGTACCCGTTGCCCGAGACGCCCGAGTTGCCGGCCAGGACGCACAGCGTCGACGGCGACGGATTCGCACCACAGCCCGCCAGCGGCGGGTCGGCGACGGCTCCCACGGCGGCGATGTGGTCCGACCACGCCTGGGCGGCGGCCTGCAGACCCGGGTCAACCTGCAGCGCCGGGACGGGCTGGACGGCCGAGGAACGGACGACCCGTTCGGCGTTGACCCGGGCGGCGAGGTCCGCGGCGTACAGGGCCTCCACGGACCCCAGGTCGTGGGGTGCGACGGCGGCCACGGCCCGTCCGGCGGCCAGCGGGCCCGCAGGGGCCAGGATGCCGGTGACGGGCAGGACGGCCAGGGCCGCGACCATCCACCACCTCCGGACGGGGTGTCGGCACACTGAGGTCTGATGGGTGTGATGTAGCCACGAACGGCCAGATACGGCACGCGTGATCCCACTGGTCTGTTGCACGTTCGAACCGTCCCTGTGCGAGTTGTGCGCCACCGTCTCGAGCCCCTCGAGGTTCGCGGAAGAGTCTTCCAGACGTTCGTCCGGACCTCAACCTGGTTTCTGTGTCTCCTCCTCCATCGGCACGTGGGGACGAAAACTGTTGCCCGAATCGGCTACAAGTTGCCCGAATCGGCTACAACAGGTGCGTGCCCGTACCCGTACCGCCCTCGATCCCCCGCACTTTCACCGATATGGCCGAACGGGTCTCCAATTGGGGCCGCTGGGGCCCCGACGACCAGCTCGGGACGTTGAACCTGATCGACGAGGGCGCCCGGCTGCGGGGCGTGGCCTCGGTGGTCGACGGGACCGCCCTCCACCTCGGGATCCCGATGTCCGAGGCCGAGGGCATCCAGATGGGCTTCATCGAGGGACGGGTCAACCCGACTCACACCATGGTCACCGTCAACCATCCCCAGAGCGACCTGTCCGGCTGGGTCGCCTTCAGCGAGGACGTGGTCTCGTTCGCGGTGCAGTGCGCCACGCACTGGGACGGGCTCGCCCATGCCTCCTACGGCCCCTCACCCGACGGCGGGCGCCTCTACAACGGGTTCCCGGCGTCGTCGATCACCGAGGAGGGGGCGTCGCGGCTCGGCATCCAGCAGATCCCCACCCTGATCACCCGCGGCATCCTGCTCGACGTCGCCCGGGCCAAGGGACTGGAACTGCTCGAGCCGGGCTACGCCATCACCCCGGACGACCTCGATGCCGCCGTCGGCCTGGGGGGGATCACCATCGAGCCCGGCGACGTGCTGCTCGTCCGCACGGGCCAGGTCGCCCACCTGGCACTGCCCGGGCGTCCGGGCATCGGCGGGAACGAGCCGGTGCGGAACCTGATCGCCTACACCTGGCCGACCCCCGGACTGACGGTGGCCACCGCCGGGTGGTTCCACGACCGCGACGTGGCCGCCGTGGCCATCGACACGATGGTCCTCGAGGTCTACCCGTGCGAGTCGGACGACCTCTTCCTGCCGGTGCACCTCCTCCACCTCGTGGAGATGGGGATGACCCAGGGTCAGAACTGGTTCCTCGACGAGCTGGCCGACGCCTGCGCAGCCGACGGGCGCTACTCGTTCCTGCTCGACGCCACCCCGCTGCCGCTCACCGCGGCGCTCGGGTCGCCCGTGAACCCGGTCGCCCTCCGCTGACGGTACCGCCGGGCCCCGACCGCGGCGGTCGGGTCGAGCCGGCGGTCAGGTCGCCCGCCCGGCCTTGCTCTTGGCCGTACGGGCCGATGCGGCGCCACCACCGACCACCGGTCCTGTGCGCGGTGCCGGGCTCTCGGCGCCCGGCACCTTGGCCCCGTCGGGGGCGGGCCGGCCGGTGACCGACCAGTGCAGCAGGCGTGCCTGGCTGTCGACCAGCGACGCGGTGCGGATGCCCCAGAACTCGAATCCGTAGCGGTGGCCCGCCACCTGGGCGAGCATGGCCACCAGTGTCCCGGCCGCGGCCATCGGGTCGGCGCCGGCCGGTGAGCCCGACGTCCCGGCGTGATTGGCGATGACCCTGGCCAGCGTGACGGTCACCGAATTGAGCGCCCGGACCCGGAGGCCCTGGAACCGCAGGTCGCCCTCGACCGTGGTCAGCTCGACCACCCGGAAGACGGCCCGGTTGCGTTCCCAGTAGTCCATGAAGCCCTCGACCACCGCGACTGCCGTGTCCCACGAGGCGTCGTCGGACCAGTTGCCGTCGACCATCTCACCCAGGACGCCGGCACCCTCGACGAGCTCCTCGGCCAGGACGGTGATGGCCGCCTCCACGTTCTCGAAGTACTGGTAGAAGGTGGCCGGCGAGGTGCCGGCCTGGCGGGCGATGTCGATCACCTTGATCGACCGCCACGGGGTGGCCACCAGGAGCTCGGCGGTGGATTCGAGCAGACGCTGGCGAGTGGCCAGGCCGCGACGGCCCGGCACCCGGCCGTCGGTGGTGGCGATGGGGTCCGGCTCGTCGTCGGTGGGCTCGGCGGTCGGCATGGCGGCCTATCGTACCGATGGAGCGCCCCCGGGGCCCGGTTGGCAGCGACCGTCGGTCGCACCGCCGGAGGACGCCCGTCCCGAGGGGCCGCCGTGGGGGGTCCACCGGGCCGGGAAATGGTGTCCGACTAGGGTGTTCACCCATGGCGACAGCTCCGGTGCCACGTACCCTGACGCGGGCCCAGCAGGCCCGACGGCAGCGCGTGATCGACGCCGCCATGTCACTGGCGCTCGACGGTGGGTACGAAGCGGTCCAGATGCGTGACGTCGCGGCGCGGGCCGACGTCGCCATGGGCACCGTGTACCGGTACTTCACCAGCAAGGACCACCTGCTGGCGGCCGCGCTGGTCCACTGGGTCGAGCAGCTCGACAGCCGCCTGGCCCAGAGCCCGGCCCAGGGGGACACCCCGGCCGAGCGGGTCATCGACGCACTGGACCGGGCCCTGCGGGCCATGGGTCGCCAGCCGCAGCTGGTCGGTGCCGTGTTCACCGCCCTGGCCTCCCCCGACCCGGCAGCCATCGAGTGCCAGCAACAGGTGTCGGTGCTCATGGAGGGCATCATCACCCGTGCCATCGGCGAGCCGCAGCCCCCGGACATCAGCGACCGGGCCCGGATCCTGGGCCACGTCTGGTACTCGGCCCTGGTCGGGTGGGTGAACGGCTGGAGCAACATGAACCGGGTGCACGACGAGCTGGTCGTGGCCATCGGGCTCCTCCTGCCGATGGACGTCTACGCCGAGGTGTGACGGTCGGAGGTCTGACGCCCGGGCCGCATGACGGCACCGGACGCCCCGTGAATCACCTCCACGTACGGGGTGGCCCCTCCGGTCGCCGGCCCCGGGGTACGGTCGCACAATGACTTCCGCCATAGAAGTGCGCGGCCTGGGTAAGGACTTCGGGCACATCCGGGCGGTGGACGACCTCAGTTTCGAGGTGGCCGAGGGTCGCGTCACCGGCTTCCTCGGACCGAACGGCTCCGGCAAGACCACCACCCTGCGGATGCTGCTCGGCCTGGTGTCGATCACCAGCGGCACGGCCACCTTCGGCGGGAAGCGCTACGCCGACCTCGACCACCCGGTCCGCCACGTCGGCGCCGCCCTCGAGGCCACCAGCTTCCACCCCTCCCGCCGGGCCGAGGACCACCTGAAGACCGTGGCCCTGGCCAGCCGGATCCCCATGACCCGAATCGACGAGACGCTCGAGCTGGTCGGACTGACCGACGTGGCCCGTCGGCGGGTCGGAAAGTTCTCCCTCGGCATGCGCCAGCGCCTGCAGTTGGCCACCGCCCTCCTCGGCGATCCGGAGATCCTGATCCTCGACGAGCCGGCAAACGGGCTCGATCCGCAGGGCATCCAGTGGCTGCGCCAGTTCATCCGTGGTCAGGCTGCCGCCGGGCACGCCGTCCTCGTGTCGTCCCACCTCCTGTCGGAGATGGAGGAGACGGTCGACGACGTCGTGATCATCTCGCAGGGCAAGCTCGTGCTCCAGACGACGCTGGCCGACATGGCCGCCCAGGCCGGCACGGGCACCGGGATGCGCATCCGCACACCCGAGATCCACCGCCTGGCCGAAGTGCTCAACGCCGTGCCCGTGGGGTGGCACCAGGTGGCGCCGGACACGCTGGTGATCGACGGCGCCACACCTGAGTGGTTCGGGCCGTTCGCCGCCCAGCACCAGATCGTCCTCTACGAGCTGGTCAACGAACGCGGCAGCCTGGAGGACGTCTTCCTCCGGCTGACCCACGGGTTCGACGCCAGCCACCCGATGGCGGCCGACAGCGGCCAGTCGGCTCCCTTCCTGATGCCGGGGGACCAGTCATGACGGCCGTCATCCGCTCGGAACTCCTCAAGGTGCGGACGACCGCGGTGCCGTGGGTGCTGGCCGGTGTCGCCGTCCTGATCAACGGGCTCCTGATCCTCGTCATCTTCCTGAGCAAGGACTACGGGGGCACCGGGGACGACGTGCCCCACACCACCCAGCAGCTGAGGAACCTCCTCGGCTCCGGGTTCAGCGGCTACATCCTCGCCCTCCTGCTCGGCGTGCTGATGATCACCATCGAGTTCCGCCACAAGACGGTCACCACGTCGTTCCTGGTGACCCCGCGTCGCCAGGTGTTCGTGGCGGGCAAGCTCATCACGGCAGCGGTCCTGGGCGCGCTGTTGGGGGTGTTCATGCTGGTCGTGGCCCTCGTCGGGGGCGGCATCACACTCTCGGCACGGGGCGGCTCGTTCTCGGCGCTCGCCCACCAGATCCCGGCCGTGGCCCCAGGCTTCATCCTGGTCTTCGCCCTCTTCTCCATCCTCGGCGTGGGCATCGGCTCGATCCTCACCAACCAGGTCGCGGCCATCATCGTCAGCCTCGGCTGGTTCATCATCCTGGAGGGGATCCTGACCAGCCTGGTCCACGCCGCCTACAAGTGGGTGCCGACCGGTGCAGCCGACGCGGCCTCGAACCTGACCCGGAACCAGGGCAACGGGATCCACCTCGCCCTGTTCAGCTGGTGGGAGGGCGCGCTGCTGATGCTGGGCTACGGGCTGTTCTTCGCGGTGATCGGTTCGGCGCTGCTCACCACCCGCGACATCACCTGACCGGCGGCACGGCCCGCTCCGGCACACCCCACCTACGCTCTGGTCATGGCCGAATTCGCCGATCACCGGCTCCCCTCCCACGGACTCGACGCTGACGCCGTGCTGTCCCGACTCGACGAGCTGGCGGTCGACGACCGCGACTGGCGCGGCGGTCGTGTGTTCAGCCTCGTCTACTCGGCCGGCGACGACGTGCTCGACCTCCTCGCCCGGGCCGCCAACCGGTTCTCGGCCGAGAACGCTCTCAACACCATGGCGTTCCCGAGTCTCGGGTGGATGCAGCACGACATCGTCACCATCACCGCCGGGCTGCTGGGTGCCGACCGCCGCCCGGCCGACAGCCCGAAGTTCCGTGGCTACCTCACGTCGGGCGGCACCGAGTCCCTCCTCCAGGCGACCAAGACGGCCCGTGACTGGGGGCGCGGGACCGGGCGCACCACCCGGCCCAACATGGTGCTCGCCACGAGCGCCCACGCCGCGTTCGAGAAGGCATCCCACTACTTCGACGTCGAGGCCCGGCGGGTGCCCGTGCTCGCCGACGGCAGCGCCGACGTCGCCGGGTTCGCCGACCGCGTCGACGACGACACCGTCCTCGTCGTCGGGTCGGCGCCCTCCTACCCGCAGGGCGTCATCGACCCGATCACGGACATCGCCGCACTGGCACAGGAGCGGGGCTTCCTCTGTCATGTGGACGCCTGCCTCGGCGGGTTCCTCCTCCCCTTCCTCGGCACCCTCGGCCACGTCACGAAGGCGTGGGACCTGTCCGTCCCCGGGGTCACGTCGATCAGCGCCGACCTCCACAAGTACGGCTATGCGTCCAAGGGCGTATCGATCATCATCTACGGCGACGCAGAACTCGGGCGCCTGCAGCCGTTCGTGACGTCGAACTGGCTCGGCGGTCTGTACGGGTCACCGGCCATGGCCGGCACCCGGCCCGGTGGACCGATCGCCGCCGGGTGGGCCGTCCTCCACCACCTGGGGGAGGACGGCTACCTCCACCTGGCGGAGGACGCCTGGCAGGCGGCGGCCGCGCTGCGCACCACCATCGACTCGACCGCGGGCATCTCCCTGCGGGGCGCCCCGGACGCCACGGTGCTGGCCTTCGGCGACGACGGCTCGGGTGCCGTGGACACGTTCGCCCTGGGCGACGCCCTGGCCGACCGGGGCGGCTGGTACTTCGACCGACAGACGCCACCGGACAGCCTCCACGCCACCGTGCACGCCGGGCACCGGGCAGTGATCGCCGAGCTCTGCGCCGATCTGGCCGAGGTCGCCGGCGAGCTGGCCCGGTCGGGCACCCGGGCGGACGACCGCAGCACCCGGTACGGAACTGTCTGAACGGTTGCGGGCACGGTGGCCGCAACCCCGTGCACCGACGTTCCATTGCCGCTCGCGCACCCATCGTCTATACATGCCGAACGGGCGTCGGGCGGCGACGGCGCCTCCGTGAAAGGCGCCTGCAGTCGGCGGACTGACCAGAGGAGATCGTCGTGGATCGCAAGTGGTGGACCCTGATCGCCGTCTGCTTCGGGACCTTCATGCTGCTGCTCGACATCACCGTGGTGAACGTCGCGCTGCCCGACATCCAGATCGCCCTGCACTCCACCTTCGCCGACCTGCAGTGGGTGGTCGACGCCTACGCCCTCACCCTGGCGGCATTCCTACTGACCGCCGGCGTCCTCGGCGACATGTACGGCCGCCGGGGGATGTTCGCCATCGGCCTGGTCCTGTTCTCGCTGGCATCGCTGACGTGCGGTCTCGCCACCACGTCGCTGATGCTCAACCTGTCGCGTGCAGCCCAGGGTGTGGGCGGGGCAATCATGTTCGCCACGTCGCTCGCCCTCGTCGCCCAGGCGTTCGCCGGCAAGGAGCGGGGCACGGCCATCGGCATCTACGGCGCCGTGATCGGCGGTGCCGTGGCCGTCGGTCCCCTGGTCGGCGGGGCGATCACCACCGGGATCGGGTGGCGGTGGATCTTCTTCATCAACATCCCGATCGGCGTGGTCGCCGTGATCATCACCCTGACCAAGGTGGACAACGCCAAGGTCACGACGGGTCGCAGGATCGACTGGCTCGGCGTCGTGACCTTCACCTCGTCGCTGTTCCTGCTCGTGTACGCGCTGGTGCAGGGCAACACCAAGGGCTGGGGCAGCACCTACATCGTGTCGATGCTGGTGGGCTCCGTCGTGCTGATGGCCGTCTTCATCATCGGCGAGTGGCGCCAGAAGGACCCGATGCTGGACCTCGGTCTCTTCAAGCGGCCAGCCATGGTCGGTGTCTCCCTCGGGTCGTTCACGCTCTCGGCCTCGATCTTCGCCATGTTCCTGTACCTGACCCTCTACATGCAGGAGGTCCTCGGTTACAGCGCCCTGGCCGCCGGGCTCCGCTTCCTGCCCTTGACCATGCTCGCCTTCATCGTCGCCCCCATCGCCGGCAAGCTGACGGTGCGGATCCAGACCAGGTTCCTCATGAGCCTGGGCCTGGCCCTCGTGGCCATCGGCTGTGAGTTCATGACCCACGTCGGTGGTTCGTCGTCGTGGCTGGTGCTCCTGCCCGGGTTCCTGGTGTGCGGCGTGGGCATCGGCATCACCAACCCGGTGCTCGCCTCCGGCTCGGTCTCGGTCGTGCCCCCGGAGCGCAGCGGTATGTCGACCGGGGCGGCCAGCACGTTCCGACAGGTCGGCATCGCCACCGGCATCGCCGGCCTCGGCGCCATCTTCGTCGATCAGATCAAGCCGGCCGTGGTCACCAACCTCAAGGGCACATCCGCCGGGCAGGCCGTCCTCGTGCACGGTGGCCAGGGGCTCGGCACCGCCCTGGCCTCCGGCGGGGTCCGCCAGGCGGCGGCGGCCATCCCCTCGCCGGCCGGGCGTCAGGCCCTGCTCACCGCCTACCAGGACGGCTTCGCCTCGACCTTCAACCACCTCATGTCGATCGCCGCGGTCATCGCGCTGGTCGGTGCCGTCGGCTGCCTCTTCCTCGTCCGCCAGAAGGATTTCGTCCCGAGCGTGGCCAGCGGCGAGTGGTCGTCCCCGGCCACGGTCGAGGGTGCCCCGGCAACCGACGGACACGGCACACCTCCTGCCAGTGCCGCGCCGGCAGGTGCCGACGCCAGCGGAGGCGACCCGGTCGACGAGGACCCGACCCGCTCCGCTGACGTCCACTCCGGGTGACGGCGTCGGTCCGTTGACCGACGGTGAGCCCCTGGCCGACCGGGGTCCCGACGAGCCCCACCCCTCGAGGTTGGCGCCCGACCACCCCCGTCGGGCGGAGATCCTGGCCGCCCACCACGCCGCCCGCACGTCGGGCGCCGACGGCTACACGGACCCGGCAACGGGCTACCTGGTCATGACGTCGGACTACCTGGCCGGGCGGGGGGCCTGCTGCCACCAGGGGTGCCGCCACTGCCCCTATCTCGCCTGAGCGCCGCCGCAGGCCGCCCCACCACCGTGCCCCAGCAGCCTCGGCGCAGGAGCGGCCGTCGGTGCCACGTTCTAGGGTGCCCAACGCCGCGGGTGCTGGAGCGCCCGCCCGGACGAGGAGGACGCGGCCATGGAGACGAGACTCACCGAACTGCTGGGGATCGAGCACCCGGTCATGCTGGCCGGCATGGGCGGGGTGTCCTACTCGGCACTGGTGGCCGCAGTGTCCGGGGCCGGAGGATTCGGCTGTCTCGGCGCTTCCACCATGAACGTCGACCGCATGGTGGACGAAATGGCGTCCGTGCGGTCGGCCACGGACCGACCGTTCGGCGTCGACCTGCTGACGGCCATGCCCGGCGGCATGGTCGAGCAGGTGGGGCGGATCATCGAGGGCGGGGCCACGGTGTTCGTGGCCGGACTAGGGGTGCCCGCGGAGGTCGTCGACCTCTGCCACGCCAACGGCCTGCTCGTCGTCAACATGTGCGGCAAGGTCGACCATGCCCGGCGGGCACTCGACGCCGGCTGCGACATGGTCGTGGCCCAGGGCACCGAGGCCGGCGGTCACACCGGGCAGGTGGCCACCCTGCCGCTGGTGCCGCAGATCGTGGATGCGGTGGGTGACGCCATCCCGGTGGTGGCGGCCGGCGGCATCGTCGACGGCCGAGGCCTGGCGGCCGCCCTCGCCCTCGGGGCGGACGGGGTGTGGATGGGCACCCGCTTCATCGCCACCCCCGAGGCCCGGGGCGTGATCGGCTACAAGGACGCCGTGCTGGCGGCCAAGGAGGACGGCACGGTCATCAGTCGGGCCTTCTCGGGCAAGACCATGCGCGTCCTCCGCAACGAGTACACGCAGTTCTACGAGGACAACCCGGCCGAGCTGCAGCCGTTCCCGGCCCAACTCGGCCGGTCGATGCAGGACGGCGCCTGGCACCTCGGTGGCGGCCTCGAGACCCCGGGGGTCGACCCGGCACGCGAGGGCTACCCGACCGGTCAGGGTGTGGGCGCCATCACGTCACTCGAACCCGCTGCCGACCTCGTGCGCCGCACCGTGGCCGAGGCGGAGGAGGTCCTGGCCCGAATCGGACGCCTCGCCGGTCGTTGAACGCTGCCCGGTCGCCGGTCGCCGGTCGCCGGTCGCCGGTCGCCGGTCGCCGGTCGCTGAGCGCTGACCCGCAACCCGGTCGGATCCTCGCGAAGCGTCAGTCCTGCTGCAGTACCGACCGGTCGCCCGCCCGCAGGCCGGCGATGACCGAGCGGTAGGTGCCGGCGGCGTCCCGGCCCATGGCATCGGTCTCCAACCAGGTCCCACCGGGGCCGCCCCGGTCGCGGTCCACCCCGTGGATCCCGAAGCGGGGCTCGTAGGAGCCCCACTCGTAGTTGTCGACCAGCGACCAGTGCCAGTACCCCTCGACGGGCACGCCGGCGTCGACGGCGTCGACCACGGCCGCCACGTTGGCCCGCAGGTACCGGGGTCGGTCCCATCCATCGAGACGGCCGAACGAACGGCCGTTGCGGAGCCGGTTGCACAGCCCGTTCTCCACCACCCACAGCGGCAGGCCGGGCGTCAGTGTCGCCTGGATCCCGAGCCAGCGGGTCAGGCCCGCAGGGTCCGGCGGGTCGTCCCACAGCTCCCGGACGGGCAGCGGATTTCGCCCGCCGGCGGTGCCGTGGCCGGGCAGTCGGAAGTGCCGCGAGGCCTGCGGGTCGTAGTAGTCGACGCCCAGCACGTCGAGGGTCCGCTCGTGCGGGCTCGCCTCGACGGCATCGAGCGCCCGCCGTGGGACGCTCCCCCACCGGCCCGACGAGCCGTAGGGGGCGACGGCACGTCCCACACGGCGCAACAGCGCCTCGCCCATCCCCGGGGTCGGCAGCATGTCGTAGTGGCCGCGCCGCCGCTCGGCGATCCACCCGTCGAGGTCCCGGCGCTCGACGCCCATGCTGCGCGACAGCAGCACGTCGAGGAGCATCCGGTCGTACTCGTAGACGGTCATGCAGGAGTTGTTGGTCGTGACCACGGCGTCGGGTCGCTCGGCGTGGATGACGTCGTAGGCACGGACATGGGCGGCCAGCAGGTTGTCGAGCGCCACCGCGGTGTCGTCGATCCCGGCGAGCCGGCCTGGGGGGAACGCCCCCAAGAGGTACGTCATGAGGCCCATGACGTTGATCTCGTTGAGAGTGACCCAGTGGCGCACGGTCGGGGCCAGGGCCGGCACCACCACTCGTGCCCACGCCTCGAAGCGCGCCACAGCGTCGGGCCGGAGCCACAGGTCCTCGCCCAGCCACTGGGGGTGGGTGAAGTGGTGGAGCGTCACGAGCGGGGTCAGGTCCCGGTCGACGCAGGCCTCCGCGATGGCGACGTAGTGGTCGAGCGCCGCCTGGTCGATCCCGGTCGGTTCGGGCTGCACGCGTGCCCACTCGACGCTGAAGCGGAAGCTGTCGCAGCCGAGGGCGGCCGCACGGTCGAGGGCCTCCTCGGGGCGGCGCCAGAAGTCGACGGCGTCACCCGACGGGGCCACCCGGCCGACCTGCTCCCAGGCCAGCCAGTTGTTGGCCGGCTGACCGGGTCCGTTGAACCCGCCCTCGACCTGGAATCCCGCCGTGGCCACGCCGAACAGGAAGCCGTCGGGCAGCGGGCCGCGCTCCGTCGGCCGACCCCGCTCGCCCGTCTCCTCCGGCCTTCCCGTCGACGCCACGGCACGCTCTCGTTCCCTGGGGGCGCCCCGACCACCGGGGCCACCACAGGGAGGCGATGGTAGCTTGCCGCCCCGGGAGGTCCCCGACCCGGTGACCCCGAGCCCCAGGACACGCCACCATGCCGCCAGCTGCACCCGATCCCGAGCGCATCCCCGTCGTCGTCACCTCCGGCCAGGCGCTCGAGCGCCAGGACCTTGTCACCCCGGTCGACCTGATGGTCCGGGCCTGCGAGTCGGCCCTGGCCGCCGCGCCCCTGCTGCGCGACCGGATCGACCGCCTGACCGTGGTGGACATCATGACCAAGGTGGGACCCGCCCCGGCGACCGAGCTCGCCGGACGACTCGGGCTCGCCTCCGACGTGGCCCGTGAGGTCACGACGGTGGGCGGCAACACCCCCCAGTGGCTGGTCAGTCGGGCTGCCTCCGAGATCGCCGCCGGTTCGCTGTCGGTCACCCTGGTTGCCGGGGCGGAGGCCATTCGTTCGTCCCGGGCCAGGCGCGCCTCGGGCCTCCCCCGCGACGGGGGGGTGGCCGACCTCGCCCCCGACGCCACGGTGGGTGACGACCTGCCCGGGTTCGGCCCCGCCGAGCTGGCCGTGTCACTGCTCGCTCCGGTGCACGTCTACCCGCTGTTCGAGAACGTCCTCGCGTCCCGGGCCGGGCGTGACGCCGACACGCACCGGGCCGCCATCGGCCGGCTGATGGCGCCGTTCACCGAGGTCGCCGCGGCCAATCCCTACGCATGGTTCCCCGAGGTCCGCACCGCCGAGGAGATCGCCACCCCCACACCGGACAACCGGATCGTGTGCGAGCCCTATACGAAGCGCATGACGGCATTCCTCGGCTCGGACCAGGCAGCCGCACTGGTCGTCTGCTCGCTGGCCGAGGCGCGCCGGGCCGGCGTCGAGGACCGGGCCGTGTTCGTGTGGTCGGGCGCCGAGGCCGTCGACGTCCGCTTCGTCGCCTCCCGACCCGACCCCGGCCGGTCGCCGGCCATCCGGGCGGCCGGCTCGGCCCTGTTCGACGCGGCCTCGGCTGCGGCCGGACGCACCGTCGATGTCGACGATCTCGAGCGCCTGGACCTCTACTCGTGCTTCCCGTCCGCCGTGCAGATGGGGGCCGACGCCCTCGGCATCGCACTCGACGACGCCCGGGGCCTGACCGTGACCGGGGGCCTCCCCTACTTCGGCGGCCCGGGCAACAACTACACGACCCACGGCATCGCCACCCTGTGCGACCTCCTGCGCGAGGGTGGCGGGGGCACCCGACTGGGGCTGGCAACCGGGCTCGGTTGGTTCGTCACCAAGCACGCCCTCGGCCTCTACGGCACGACCCCGCCACCCTCCGGCTTCCACCGGGGCGACACCTCCGCCGCCCAGGCCGCCATCGACGCCTCCGCCGTCGAGGTGGCCGAGGGGCTCGACGCACCCGAGGCGGCCACCGTCGTGGCTGCCACCGTCTGGCGCGACAACAATGGCACCGCCGCTGGTGCCCCGGTGGTGGCCCGCCTGGCCGACGGCCGCCAGATGGCGGTGGCACCGGCGGACGACGACGTCGTGGTGGCCATGGGCGCCACCGACATGCCCGGTCTCGTGGGCGCTTCCGTGGTCGTCCAGGCCGGCGAGCCGCGCTACCGTCTGCCAGAGCGCTGAACCGACTGCGCTGACCGCCCGAGGGAGACCACCATGTCCGACGAACTGCTCCGCGAACGCCAGGGTCACATCGAGATCCTGACCATCAACCGGCCCGAGGCCCGCAACGCCATCAACTTGGCCACTGCCACCGCCCTCTCGGACGCCTTCGACGAGATCGAGACCGACGACGACGTCTGGGTCGTGGTGCTCACCGCGGCCGGCGACAAGGCGTTCTCGGCCGGCATGGACCTGAAGGCGTTCGCCACGGGTGAGTTCCCCATCACCGAGAAGGGGTTCGGCGGCATCACCAAGCGGGACTTCCCGAAGGCGCTCATCGCCGCCTGCAACGGGTCGGCCCTCGCCGGCGGCTGCGAGATCATGCTGAGCTGCGACCTGGTGGTCGCGGCCGACCACGCCAAGTTCGGGATCCCCGAGGTCGCCCGCGGCCTGGTGGCCGGCGCCGGCGGCCTCATCCGGCTCCCCAAGCGCCTGCCCCAGGCGATCGCCCTCGAGCTGGCGCTCACCGGTGAGCCGATCGATGCCGCGCGGGCCCTGCAGATCGGCCTCGTCAACCGCGTCGTCCCCGGCGACCAGCTGATGGGCGAGGCCATGGCCCTGGCCGAGCGGATCGCCAAGAACGCCCCGCTCGCCGTCCGCCTCTCCAAGCAGGTCATGAAGCAGGCCGCCGAGCTTCCCGAGAACGAGGCCTGGGCCGTCAACGACGCCGTCTTCGGTGAGATCGGCCGGTCCGCCGACGCCATGGAGGGCGCCATCGCCTTTGCCGAGAAGCGCGAGCCCAACTGGACCGGCAAGTAGCCGCGCCGTCGTGACACCACTCCACCTCGTGGCCGATGCGGGCCCCACCCTGGCCCCGGGCCTCGACGGCTTCCGCCTCATCCTCCACGTCCTGGCGGCCACCATCTGGGTCGGCGGCCAGTTCGTGGTGGCCGGCCTGCTGCCCACCATCCGGACCCTGGGCGAGGACGCCCCGAAGAAGGTGGCCAGGGCGTTCGGCCGACTCATGTGGCCGGCCTACGCCGTCCTGATCGTGACCGGATTCTGGAACATCAGCGCCGTGCACCCGAAGGGTGCCACGTCGGCATGGAACGCCGTACTCGGCATCAAGATCGCGTTCGTGGTCATCGCCGGGGTCGGTGTCTTCCTGCACCAGCGCTCGACCTCCAAGGTCGGACTGGCCGTCTGGGGCGCCGTGGGGGCACTGGCATCGGTGATCGCACTCTGCCTGGGAGTCTTCCTGGCGGGCTGATGCGTACATCCGGGTGGCGGCCCGGTGACGAACCGCGCGGCAGGGCACCCCGTGCACGTCTAACCTTGGGGTGCAGTCGACAAGGGAGCAAGTGTCATGCCGTTCACCCCTCCAGCAGAACTCTTCGGCGAGCAGGGCATCATCGTCCTGATCGTCATCGCCGTCGTCCTGTTCGGGTCGACCCAGATCCCGAAGCTGGCCCGCTCGCTGGGCTCGGCCCAGAAGGAATTCAAGAAGGGGCTCGACGAGGGTGCCAACGGGGAGGCGGGCACCGACAAGAACGCCGCGACGCCGGCCGCCCCCCTGAGCGAAGCCCCGCAGGTGGCCGCCCCGGCCCCGGCTCCCGCACCGGCTCCCACCCCGGCACCCCCCGCCGCTGACGGCTCCGCAGGCTCCACTTCCTGAGCACCACCGGACTGTGCCGTCGGACCTCGGCGGCGACGCCACACCCCCGGGTCACGCACCCGACACCCATGAACGCTGGCAGCTCCCCTTCTGGGCCCTCCAGGTCCTGGAGTTCGGCGTCGCCTTCCTCCTCGTCACCCAGTCCGTCCACGTGGGTCACGGCGGACTCCTCATCGCCGGCGGCACCGTGCTCTTCGTCCTGGCCGTCACCGCCGACGGCCCGCTCGGGATCTTCCGGGTGTGCGGCCGGCGCCTCCACCGGGTCCTGGTCATGTCGGTGGCCTCCGTCCTCGCCGCCTGCTGTGCGGTCGCCTCGCTGCGTCCCGACGTCGAGGGTCTCCTCGTGATCGGCGCGGCAGTCGTGGCCCTCCTCGTGCTCGCCTCCCGCACCACCGTGACGGGCGGTCGGGGCCGACGGCGGAAGGGTTCGCCCGGACGGGGCGAGGTCATCGACGCCACCGCCACCGCCACCCCACCACCAGCCCAGTCGGTCGTTGACTCGCCGGACCAGGAAGGCGACTCGGCCCTCCGCAAGGCCGGGCGCACCACCGGTGCGGCGGCTGCTGCGGGCAAGCGGGCCGTCGACGAGCACAGGCCGCAGGTGGAGGACGGGGTGAAGCGGACGCTGCGTGGCGCCGGGCGCCTGGCCGGGAAGCTGGCCGGGCCCAAGGCGCCACCCGACGCCGGCGACCGGACCTGACCGGCCCGCGAGAGGACGACTGAGCCCGTGACCGCGACGGACGACGTCCTGGCCATCGCCGACCGCCTGTGGTCCGGTGCGCCCGCCACCGACGGCTCGGGCATCAACCCCATGGCTCCGGGTGGGGGGCTGGCCGAGGTGGCCGACGGCGTGGCCTTCGTGCCCTCGTTCGCCAACGTGTCCGCCGTGCGCACCGACGAGGGCCTCGTCCTGGTCGACGTGGGGAGCCCGTTCCTGTCGGGGGAGGTCCACCGCACCCTGCGCACCTGGTCCGACGCACCACTCCACACGGCCGTGTACTCCCACGGCCACATCGACCACGTGTTCGGGGTCCACCGCTGGGAGGCCGACGCCGAGGCGGCCGGCCGGCCGGCGCCCCGAGTAGTGGCCCACGAGGCCGTGACCGCCCGGTTCGACCGCTACGTCCGCACCGCGGGCTACAACATGGTCGTCAACCGCAGACAGTTCGGCCTCGACGACCTCGAGTGGCCGACCCGGTACCGCTACCCCGACCTCACCTTCCGCAACCGGCTCGACCTCGAGGTCGGCGGTGTGCACGCCGAGCTCCACCACGCCCGGGGGGAGACGGACGACCACGCCTGGACCTGGTTCCCCACACAGCGCGTGCTGTGTGCCGGCGACCTGTTCATCTGGGCGTCCCCCAATGCCGGCAACCCCCAGAAAGTGCAGCGCTACCCCCTGGAATGGGCCGAGGCACTCCGACGGATGCTGGCGCTCTACGACACGGCGGACGCAGGGCCGGAGGTGCTGCTGCCCGGCCACGGCTACCCGATCGTGGGGGAGGACCGGATCCGGCGGGCGCTGTCCGAGACGGCCGAACTGCTGGAGTCGCTGGTGGCGCAGACCCTCGAGTTCATGAACGCCGGGGCACGGCTCGACGAGGCGATCCACTCGGTCACCCCGCCGGCACACCTACTGGCCCGGCCCTACCTGCAACCCGTCTACGACGAGCCGGAGTTCGTCGTCCGCGGCGTCTGGCGCCTCTACGGGGGCTGGTGGGACGGCAACCCGGCGACGCTCAAGCCGGCGTCCGAGGTGGCCCTGGCCACGGAGTTGGCCGACCTGTCGGGCGGTGCCGGCGCGTTGGCCGACCGGGCTCTGGCCCTGGTGGACTCCGCCGACGCGGGCCCCGATCCCGAGGCCGCGCTCCGACTCGCCGGTCACCTGGTCGAACTGGCCTGGCTGGCAGCGCCGGACGACGTCGGCGTCGCCGACGCCCGGCGCACCGTCTTCACCCGACGGGCCGAGGTCGCCACGTCGACCATGGCCAAGGGCGTCTTCACCTGGGCGGCACGGGAGTCCTGAGACCCCGGAATAGACACTTGAAGCGCCGCGGCCGCAAATCCCGATTTTCCACGCTTGTGACCTGGGGTTTCGCGGATCCGTCCTGCCTGGGCGCTCAACTTCTCAATTCCGTGCGGACCCCACTAGTCTTTCGCCCGTGAACGCCTTCACAAACGGATCTCCGACGCCCCTGTCCGACCGCGACCGCACGGCTGCCGACACACCGGAGACCCCGGCCGCCGGGCGCCGCTGGAAGCGCTGGGCCGCAGGACTTGCGGTGGCCGCGCCCCTGGTCCTGGGGGGCTGCAACTTCTACCCGAGCTACGGCGCCAGCCGCGGCTCCACCACCCAGGGGCAGGACACCTTCAAGCTCTACTCCGGGATGATGACGACCGGCATCATCGTCGGCGGGCTCACCGGCCTGCTGATCCTCTACACGATCCTGCGCTACAAGCGGCGGTCGGAAACCATGCCGAAGCAGTTCCACGAGAGCATCCCGATCGAGATCCTCTACACGGGCATCCCGGTGCTGATCGTGGCCGCGCTCTTCTTCTTCACCGTGATCACGGAAAACAAGGTCGACGCCACCGTCCCCTTTGCCGCCAAAGTCACCTCGACCGGCAGCCCGGTGGTCGACGTCAAGGTGACGGCCTTCCAGTGGGGCTGGCGCTTCGACTACCCGAACGACAACGTCTCGGTGTCGGGTGACGTGACCAACGGGCCGCAGAACCACGGCCCCCAGATGGTCCTCCCCTACGGCCAGACGGTCCAGGTCACCCTGGTGTCCAACGACGTCATCCACGGCTTCTACGTGCGGGACTTCAACTTCAGCCGTTACGCCCTGCCCGGTGTTGTGAACGTCTTCGACCTCAACATCGTCAGGGCCGGGTTCTACCCTGGCCAGTGCACCCAGATCTGCGGTCTCTACCACTCCGAAATGCTGTTCAGCGTGCGTGCCGTCAGTCCGGCCCAGTACCAGTCGTGGCTGCAGAGCGAGGTGGCCAGTGGCCACACCATGAAGCGGACGCCGGAGCCGGCCACCAACACGCCCCCGCCCTATGACCACGTGACCCACTCCAACGCCCTGGCTGCGCCCGCTTCGAAGAAGGGTTCCCTGTGACGACCACCATCGAGTCCCCCGACCTGATCGAGCCCGAGGAGCCGGGCGGTCCCGACGGCCACGGGCACGGCGAGCTCGCCCACGAGGAGGCCCACGAGCACCATGGGCCCCACGGCATCCTCAACTGGCTGACGTCGACGGACCACAAGGTCATCGGCAAGTCGTACATGATCACCGCGCTGGTGACGTTCTTCCTGTCGGGCGCGATGGCCCTCGTCATCCGCGCCCAGCTGGCCAACCCGACCTCGTCGCTGGTGAACTTCCAGACCTACAACGAGCTGTTCACCATGCACGGCAGCCTGATGCTGTACCTGTTCGCCGGTCCGTTCGCCTTCGGGGGCCTGGCGAACTACATCGTGCCGCTGCAGGTCGGTGCACCCGACATGGCGTACCCCCGCCTCAATGCCCTCTCCTACTGGCTCTACCTGGGCGGGGCGTCGATGATGACGCTGAGCTTCGTGGTTGCCGGCGGCGCGGCGAGCTTCGGCTGGGTGGCCTACGCGCCGCTGTCCAACTCGATCAACTCGCCCGGCGCCGGTACCGACATGTGGCTCATGTCGCTGGGCCTTACCGGGTTCTCGGCCATCTTCACCGGGGTGAACCTGGTGGCCACGATCTTCTACCTGCGAGCGCCCGGCATGACGATGTTCCGGGTGCCGATCTTCTCGTGGAACATGCTGGTGACCGGCATCCTGATCCTCATCGCCTTCCCGGTGCTGTTCGGTGCCGTGGTGATGCTGTTCTGCGACCGTCACTTCGGCACGCACATCTTCTCGGTCCAAGGAGGTGGTGTGCCGGTGCTCTGGCAACATCTCTTCTGGTTCTTCGGACACCCGGAGGTGTACATCCTCGCCTTGCCCTACTTCGGCATCGTGACGGACATCATCCCGGTGTTCAGCCGCAAGCCGCTCTTCGGCTACCGGGGCATGGTGTTCGCCACCCTGTCGATCGCCGCATTGTCGACCGGCGTCTGGGCCCACCACATGTTCACCACCGGCGTCGTGCTGCTGCCGTTCTTCAGCCTGCTGTCGTACCTCATCGCCGTGCCGACCGGCATCAAATTCTTCAACTGGATCGGGACCATGTGGGGGGGTCAGGTGAGCTTCCAGACCCCGATGCTGTTCTCGATGGGCTTCCTGTTCGCCTTCCTCATGGGCGGCGTCACCGGTGTGCTGCTCGCCTCGCCGCCCGTCGACTTCATGACCCACGACACCTACTTCGTGGTGGCCCACTTCCACCAGGTGCTGATCGGCACCACCGTCTTCGCCGGGTTCGCCGGGTTCTACTTCTGGTACCCCAAGATGTTCGGCCGGATGCTGAGCGAGCGCCTCGGCAAGCTGCACTTCTGGTTCCTGTTCCTCGGCTTCTGGATCACCTTCATGCCGCAATACCTGCTCGGTCTGAAGGGCATGCCCAGACGCATCGCGGACTACCTGACGACCAACGGCTGGACGGGACTCAACCAGCTGTCGACGGTCGGCGCCTTCATCATCGGGTTCTCGTTCCTCTTCTTCTTCGTCAACCTCGTGTCCTCGTGGCGCAAGCCGGTGGCCGCAGGCGACAACCCGTGGGACGGCGGTGCGCTCGAGTGGTTCACCTCCTCGCCCCCGCCGCACCACAACTTCACGCACCTGCCGCCCATCCGCTCGGAGCGGCCCACGTGGGACTACAACCATCCTGAGCACCGCAAGGACGAGTCACACGGCGACAAGCGGCACCGGGAGCACGAGAAGGAGACGGAGACGGTGGGGGCCAGCTCATGAGGGTGAGCGGAACGTTCCTCGCACTGATCGGCATCTTCTTCGGGATCATCGGCCTCATCTACTGGTTCACCGCCTACGAGGACGCCGGCTTCCTGATGCTCATCGGGTCGGCCTTCCTCGGCATGCTGCCGGGCGGCTACTACCTCTGGTGGTCCCGGCGGATGCGGCCGCTCGAAGGTGACCGGCCGGACGCCACGCCGAGCAGCGGCGCCGGTGTCATCGACTCGTTCCCCGGATCGAGCATCTGGCCCTTCCTGCTGGGCATGGGGGCGCTCTTCGCCACCCTGACCTTCATCTTCGGGCTGTGGCTCGCCCCCATCGCCGCCGCCCTCGGCCTCTCCGCCGTCATCGGCGGCATCGTCGAGAGCCGCCGCGGCGGCACCGTCTGAGCTGACCCCGGTTCCGACGGCGACCGTACGTCCCGACGGGACCTTGCCTCCGGCCCTCACCCCTAGTTGACTGTCCACATGACAGCAGGTGTGCGCCTTGCCGCAGTGTCCCTCGACAGCTCCGATCCGGCGGGACTCGCCGACTTCTACCGCCAGCTCCTCGATCTCGAGCTGTACTTCGAGTCCGAGGACTTCGCGGCCCTGAAGGGCGCCGGGATCCTGCTCACCACGCAACGGGTCGCCGACCACGTCCGTCCCGACTGGCCGACCGGGTCCGCCCCGAAGCAGATCCACCTCGAGCTGGCGGTCCAGGACCTGGAGTCCGCCGAGTCGGCGGCGCTCGGGCTGGGTGCGACCAAGGCTGACGAGCAGCCGAACCCGGACCACTGGCGGGTCCTGATCGACCCGGCCGGTCATCCGTTCTGCATCACGACGCTCATCCCCGACGACTGACCCGGGGACCCGTCCTCGGCGCTACCGCAGGATCTCGACGAGCAGGACCCACGCATTGATCGAGGCGGCCACGGACACCAGCACCGTTCCGGTCAGGATCCAGTAGAGCCCGCCTCCCCCGGCCGCGAGCAGACTGACTCCTCCGCCCAGGAGGACGAGCAGCGGGACGAAGAGCAGCACCGTGGCATAGAAGGTCCACGTGAGCGGACCATCCGGCTCCCGCTTCCCGACGAGTGCCCAGGCGGCCCGCGCCGCCGGCGACGGGCGCCAACACCTCCCAGGCGAAGGTGCGTCGGCCCTCGTCGGGCGCGAGTCCGAGGCAGCAGATCGCCAGGATCGTCAGCAGGGACCCGAGCGTCGCCGCTGCCCTCGGCGGGAGGTGCCGGTACTTGAGGATCTGCGCGAGGTTGATCGAGACGGTCACGAACAGCAGACCGAGGAGAGCCGCCGGCGCGCCGACCGCTCAACCGGCCCCGAAGAACGGGGCGGCGAAACTGAACACCCCGCCGTCGGCGGCCACGAGCCAGTAGCCGCCGGTCGTCGCGTCCGCCGCCATGCCCACCACCGGTGCAGCGAGCGTCGTCCCGCCCATCGAGCCGTGGAACGTCGCGTCGCCGAAAGCGAAGACACCCCCGTCGGTGGCCGCCAGCCAGTAGCCGGCGCCGTCGGCCGTCGGCGCCATCGCCGTCACGGGCCGGTTGAGGACCAGGTCACCGGTGGACCCGAGGAACGGGGCAGCGAAGGCGAAGATCCCACCGTCGGCGGCCACCAGCCAGTAGCCACCGGTGCTGCGATCGGCCGCGATCCCGACGACCGGCTTGTTCAAGGCCCTGCCGCCCATGGAGCCGGCGAAGACCGCATCCCCGAAGGCGAAGACACCGCCGTCGGCGGCCACCAGCCAGTAGCCCTTGCCGCTCGGCGTGGGCGTCATGCTCACCACCGGGGCGTTCAGCGGCTTGCCACCCATCGAGCCGTAGAAGCGGGCGTCACCGAAGCTGAAGATGCCGCCGTCGGCCGCCACCAGCCAGTAGCCCCCGCCGTCGGGCGTGGCCACGAGGTGCTCCACCGGCGCGTTCAGCCGCTTCCCGGACATCGAGCCGTAGGAGCGGGCACCGCCATGGGGGGCGACGTCCCCGGCCGAGTCGGCCAGCCAGTACCCGTCACCTGTCGGGGTCGACGCCATGCTGACCACCGGTTCGACGAGGGCGTCGAGATTCGGGCTCGGCACGATGGTCCACGTGCTGCCGTTCCACGACTCGACCAGCGTCCGCGGCGTGTCCGGATCCCCCACAGGGATGTCGTACCAGCCGACCGCCAGGCAGGCCGTCGGGGACGAGCAGGAGACGTTCTGCAGGTTGTTGCGGGTAGCGCTCGGACTGGGGCTCGGCACGACCGACCACGCGCTGCCGTTCCAGGACTCGACCAGGGTCTCCTGTGGTTCGGAGACCCCTGGCGCGAAGTGGAATCCCGTGGCCATGCACGCGGTCGTCGAACTGCAGGAGACGTGATTGAGACCGTCACTCGGGCCGGTCGCCCCCGCGGTGGGCTCGATCGACCAGGTGGAGCCATTCCAGGCCTCCACCAACGTCGACCCGATGCCGGTCGCGTACACGACCGAGTCGCCGACCGCCACGCAGGCGGTGGCGCTCAGGCACGTCACACCGCTGAGGACGTTGTTCGAACCGGCCACACTGGGCGATGGCGTCACGGACCACGAGTGGCCGTCCCACGACAGCACGAGTGTGCGCCCGGAGTTGTCCCAGCCCACGGCGACGCAGTCGGAGCTGCTGACACAGGTCACATCGGACAGGTAGCCGACGCCGGCGGCCCCGGTGGTGGGCACGATCGACCACGTGGCGCCGTTCCACTGCTCGACGAGGGTCTGGAAGTCGAAGATGTCCTCGACCCAGGCGGCCCCGACCGCCACACACGACGTCGGGCTGGTGCAGGACACGCCGTTCAGGATGTTCACCTTGCCGGAGACGTCCGGCGTCGGGACCACGGTCCACGCCGACCCGTCCCATGACTCGATCAGGGTCTGCGGGTCGATCCCGACCGTCGCCGAGCCGGCCGCCACGCAGCGGGTCGGCCCGGTGCACGACACGCTGAGGAGGTCGTTCAGGTAGGTGCTCGGACTGGGCGAGGGGACGACCCCCCACGCCGTGCCGTTCCACGCCTCCGCCAGGGTCTGGGTGGACGTCGGCGGACTGCCGCCGCCGCCGACGGCCACGCAGTTCGTCGCGCTCAGACAGGACAGCCCGTCCAGCCGACTGGTGAGGTACCCGCTCGAGCCGGGCGCCAGGGCGTGCGGCACACTGCTCGCAGCGGTGACCGCTGCACGGCTCGTGACCGGCGCTGCTCCGGCGCCCGACACGAGCACTCCCCCGCTCAGCACAACCGCCAGGACCGATACCGCTGCTGCCCGTGCCGAGCCGAGGACGATTCTTCTGGTTGCGCTCACGCCTCTCATCATCCGTCCCCATCCGGTGATCGACCAGGGCCGCAAGTCCCGCTCGGTACGACTACAAGGGTTGCCGAGGCGGGTGGTGTCCTGCAGCGCCGGAGTCCCCGTAGGATCTGACCGACCGATGGTGGCCGTCACCGGGGCGAGGAGAGGCCGTGCGGAGCAAGATCGCGGAGCGTGCCGCCGTTGCGGTGTCGATGGTCCCCATGGTCATGGTGGGCCTGGTGGCGGCCCCCGAGTTGGCCGGTGCCGCCACCGCACCGTCGGCGGTCGTCCGGCCGGCGGTCACCGTCGCCTCCGGCCCAGCGTCGGTCGCCGTCACCTGGACACCGGGGTCCAGCGGAGGCCTCCCCATCGCGGGGTTCACGGTCACGGCCGCAGACCTGACCACGCCCGCCCACGGCCATCAGACCTGCATCGTCGGCGTCGTCACCGGTGTCACCGCCTCAACGCCCGCCTACCCCGGGCCTGACGCCTGCACCGTGCGCAACCTGACCGCCGGCGACACGTACACGTTCACCGCGACAGAGACCACGGCCGCAGGCACGAGCCCACCCAGCACACCCAGTCCCCCCGTGGTCCCGACGGCGTCCAACGACCCCCACCCCGGCTACTGGCTGGTGGGTTCCGACGGTGGCATCTTCAGTTTCGGGGCAGCCACTTTCCACGGCTCCACCGGTGACCTGGTGCTACAGCGCCCCGTCGTCGGCATGGTCCCCACGGCCGACCACGAGGGCTACTGGGAGGTCGCCTCCGACGGCGGCGTGTTCGCCTTCGGCGACGCCGGCTACTACGGCTCGATCCCGGGAATCGGGATCGCCCCAGCGGGCAGCACCGCCTCGCAACGTCGGCTGAACGCACCGATCGTGGCCATCGTGCCGTCCGATGACGGCGGCGGCTACTTCATGGTGGCCGCCGATGGCGGGGTGTTCGCCTTCGGCGACGCCACGTTCGCAGGGTCCTGTCCCGGCATCGGCACATGTCCGGGCAGTGCCGTGTCGGTGCTCCCTGACACCGACGGCAAGGGCTACTGGCTGGTGACCTCGGTCGGTGCGGTCTACGCCTTCGGCGATGCGCCGTTCAAGGGCGCGCCGGGCGCCACGCCGTCACCCATCACGTCCGCAGTGCACACCCTCGATGGTGATGGCTACTGGATCCTCACGGCCGACGGGTCGCTCTACGCCTACGGCGACGCCCCCTACCTCGGTGGGGCCTCCGGGGCCAACGCTGCCGACCCTGCCACCGCTGTCTTCGCCCCCGCGGACTACGGCGGCTATTGGATCGTTACGGCCGACGGTGCGGTCTCGTCTTTCGGGACTGCCATGAACGAGGGTGACATGTCAGGGAGCCACCTGAACGGCTCGATCGTGGCCGCTGCAGGTATCTGACGCCGCGAACCACGTCCCGAGCAGTCAAGCGGTGGCCTCCACCAGGGTGACGGCGTTCCCGACGGGATCGGCAGAGATCGACCTGCGGCCCGCTGTCCCGACCGCCGCCACGGGAGCCTCCGCAAGCCTCCGCGTCGCAAGCTCTGCGATGGTCGTGGCGAGGTCGGCAACTCCAAGGGTGACAAGTCCGTGGCCGGCACGGTCGATGTCGACGAGCACGTAGAGCCATGCCGGGCCCACTACCCGCCACATCACTTCATCATCGTGCACGACCACGTCCGGCGAGCGGCCACCCAGCCGGCTGTACCAATCCACCGCCGGGGTCAGGTCGGCGACGGGCGGCGCCGTGAACAGGACGTCGATCCCGGTCACAGGTGGATTCTCACGTCTTGTTTCCAAGACCGCCGGTAGCGGGTCGAACTCCGGCCACCCGGGCGTTCCCGAACGTGACCTGCGGCGGTCATCGATCGTCCTCAAGTGGAGCACGCAACGGGCGGGAACCTTGGGCGAGCGAAGAACCCCCTCCCAGAGGAGAGGGCTCTTCGAGTCCCGGTCTACTGGTGACGCCGCACGTGAGACAGCGACCCACCAGCGACTACTTGATCGGGCGGCAGAGAAAGCGTCCACGTGCTGACTGCCGGTAGGGACACTGCGGAGCAGCTGGGCGTCGCCGTAGTGTCGGAGTCCCGTGACTACTTGACCGCTTCGTGAACCTCAGTCGAGCGACCTTCCGCATCGATGGTCTGCTTGTCGTACGCATGCCGACGTCCGCCCGCCGGACGACGTGACATGGCGAACACGATGGTCGAGATGACCAGACCGATGGCGCCGACGACCATGAGGATGACCCCTACGGTCGAGAATCGGAAGCCGTTCCCCTGGTAGGTCACTGCCCAGTACATGATCGCACCTGCAGCGATAGCCACGGTGCTGAAACCCATTCCCGTTAGACCCATTTGTTGTGCCTCCATCTCGTTGTCTGGTTCGTGACCACGACATCCAGGGGATCCGCCGAGTGCGTGGTTGGCACCCGAGCTGACGGCCCCCGAAGAGCTGCCTACGCCCGTCGGACGAAATAGACGATCCCAACGACTACCAGGACGAAGACCACTGTTCCAAGGCCGATGTACATAGTTCCCTACTCTCTCGGGTCGCAGAAAGCGCAAGCCACCGAATTCGACACCAGACGCTGCGCTCACGTTGACCAGCGCACCGCGGTGACTTCGCCGATCCCCGGTTGACCGACTCCCTTGATCAGTCCGCGGGAACCGCTGGATGGACGACGGATCCCTACTTCTTGTGAAAGACGCCCTTCACCTTGTCGATGGCCTCGTCGACCTTCTCCTCAGCCTTGCCGACCGATTCTTTGACCTCACCGGCCTGGCGGTCTGCTGTGCCCTCAGCCTTCATGTCCTTGTTCCCAGTCAGGTCGCCGACGGCTTCTTTCGCCTGACCCTTCATCTGCTCTGTCTTTCCTGCCATTTCGTTTCGCCTTCTTCAACTTCGTCACGCGCACCGGACCCCAAATGGCCTGGCTGCATGTCCACCGTGGCCCCCATGTCCTTTCGCAACCAGAGGCGAAAGGCCCTGCACCGCTGGATGACCCGGACGGGAGGCACGAGCGGCGGACGATTGCACCCAGCCATGGGATCGGAAATGGTCCCGCAACTAGCGGGGAGAGTGACCCACTGCGGCACTTACACGGGTGATCCGCACCTTGGACTGACCGCACGAGAAGCCTTTTCTCGAGTGGAAGTCCAACCAGGAGGTGCGAGATGCAGTGGAGTCCGGTATTCGAGTGTTCGATCGGTCCTGACGGCGAGAAGACCTATCGGGTCGGCCACGAGCTGGTCGACGAGTTCTTGGAGTTCGCCTCGGTCCGATGTCGTCCGAGCACGGTGCGGGCTTATGCCCACGACCTGAAGGTCTTCTTCACCTTCGTCGACAAGCAGCCCGCCGAGGTGACGCCGAAGGACGTACTCGCCTTCATCGTCGGCCAGCAGCGGTCAGGCCGGTCCGTGGGCAACGTGGTGCCGATCAGCGACGCCACCTCGGGCCTGTCGGCGGCCACCGTCAAACGACGGCTTGCAGCGGTGTCGAGCCTCTTCGGTTACCTGGTCCTCCGGGGCGACGCCGGGGTGACCGCCAACCCGGTGCCCCGGGGGATGCCTACCCGACGGAGCCGCCACCGGGGACAACGCGGTGTGCCTCTCATCAAGGGCGTGCGCCGGCTGCCCCGGATCCTGACCGCCGATGAGGTCGAGCTCTTGCTGTCGTCGTTCCGGACCGATCGGGACCGTGCCATGGCCCAGGCCATGCTCCTCGGGGGTCTGCGACGGGGCGAGGTGTTGGGCCTCCGCCTCGAGGATCTCCGGGTCGGCGAGCGCCAGCTGTTCATCGCCGAAGGCAAGGGTGGCCACCAGCGCCAGGTCCCGATCTCGCCGACGTTCTTCTCCGTCGTCGCCGACTACCTCAATGCCGAACGACCAGCCGATGCTGAGACCGACCAGGTCTTCGTCGTCTTGAAGGGACCGCGACGGGGACAGCCCTTGTCGGTCGACGGATTGGACGAGGTGTTCAGCGCCGCTCGGGCCCGGGCCGGACTGACGCACGGGACCTGTCACGAGCTGCGCCACACCTGCTTCACCCGGCTGAAGGAGGCGGGCATGGCCATCGAAGCCATCCAGGCCATGGCCGGACACCGCTCGATCGCCTCCACCCGGATCTACCTCCACCTGGGAGGCGATTGGCTGGCCAACGAGTACCGCCGGGCAGCCGAGGCCATCGATGCCCAGGCGAACGTGGGGGTGGCCTCATGAGTGCGCTCGCCCTGCCCCTTCCCGAGCCCGAGCCGGTCCGTCAGTCGGCTACGTCCCCTCGCCCGGAGATCGCCTGGGACGAGATTGCCCAGCGTGCGCCCCTGATGGTGACGACCATGGCCACCTTCTTGGACCAGCAGGCGGTGTCATCCCGGCCCTCGACCGTCGGGGCCTTCGACATCGCCCTGCGGTTCTTCGCCGGTCGGGTCACTGCGTTCGATCCGGCCTGTCGGTCGGTGGCCGACATCGGTCGCCGCCACGTCGAGGACTTCAAGATCTGGCAGGCCGCCCGCCCCGGCAAGCGGGGGAAGTCGCTGTCGACCACGACCATCCGTCACCGGCTTGGGCTGCTGCGGACCTTCTTCGAGCGGATCATCGAGTGGGGCTATGACGACGCCCCGGCCCGAGTGCCGATCTTCCCCGGCGACTTCCCGAAGCCCGACGAGCCACTGCCCAAGTTCCTCGACGATCCCACCATGGCCAAGTTCATGGCCGCGGTGACGGCCGATCTCAACCCGCGCCGGCGGCTCATGATCGAGCTGCTGGCCCGGACGGGCATGCGGGTGGGTGAGCTCGCCGCCCTGGAGGACGACGCCATGGTCCAGATCAGTGAGACCTTCTGGCTACGCATCCCGGTGGGCAAGCTGCACAACGACCGCTACGTGCCGCTCCACCCGGTGCTCGTCGACCTCATTACCGACTATCGGTGCACCCGGGGACCGAGTCGTTCTGGGCGACTCGTTGACCGTGACGACGGCCAGCCCTTCGACCGGCGGACGATCCACCGCTACGTGGTCGCGGTGGCCAAGCGGGCGGGCATCCCACCCATCCACCCCCACCAGCTCCGCCACACGCTCGCCACCCAGGCCATCAACCGGGGCATGAGCCTGGAGGCCATCGCCGCCCTGCTCGGCCACCGGTCGATGCGGATGACCATGACCTATGCCCGGATCTCCGACCGCACCGTCGCCGACGAGTACTTCCGGGTGACCGAGGCCGTCGAGGCCAACTACGGACGCACCGAGGCGCTTCCTGAAGACGCAGTCGGATCCAACATGCGCAAGCTCGCCGCCGACCACCGGCGGATGCTCGGCAACGGCATGTGCACGAGGCCCGCCGCCCTCGACTGCTCCTTCGAGTCAGCCTGCGAGCGCTGCACCTTCTTCGAGACCGGACCGCAGTTCATCCCGATCCTGAGACGTCAGCGCGACCATGCCGTCGAACAGGATCAACCCGGCCGGATAGTGCTCTTCTCGAAGCTCATCGAGGACGTCGACGGCACAGGTTGACTGTGGTTCGATGGTCCCGAGTCCAGGGCCCGTGTCCCACCCGTGTAACAACACGAGTGGGACACCCTGTCGGCTGATCGGTAGCCCAGGGTGTAAGGTGTTGCGCAAGCAGGACGTATCTTCTGTGCAAGACGCGTTGTCGTGAGTCCATTCGGCTGCGGCACTCGCCTAGGCGCACTTCCCCAGCATCGAGTCCATTTGGTGCGGCGGCAGAGGTCCCCGGTTCCCACCGGCATCCCTGATGTGGTTCTGACCAAGAGCCACACGCGTGGGCGTCCTACCTGCAGTGGGACTGCGCCCAATCCAACTAGCTAGTACGTGGAACTCGTTGATACCCGGTCGCCCGTCAATCGCACGGTGCCAGGTCTTAGCGTCCAGGGTCCCTGGACTCCGCGTTCCCATGTTGATCAATGAAGACAGGAACGAAGCATATGAATCACGAATCAGAAGTACTTACCGCACTTGACCGATGCCATGCCCGTCGCGCCGATGCCGAAGACCAACTGCGCTCCCTTCGAGGGAAGGCCCTGAGCGCTCCATTTGCAGAACTCGACGGACTGCTGGTCCACGAGGTGCGACTCGAAGCCCGGTTGACCGAGGTCTTGAATCGGAATCTCGCAGCCGTAACTTCCTAACCAGACTGCCCCCGATCACCTGTGTTCACCCGGGATTCGGGGCATTCTCTGGAGAATCAAGCCGGACCGACACGAACAGGTGTGAGTCCTCCAATCGCCGAACGAGACCAGTCATCACGGGTCTCGGTGCTCCGGGCCAAAACGTGCAAACGAGGCCGACCCCACCAGGGGCAACCAGTGAACAGTCATGAAGGTCGTAGCGGCTGAGAGCATCTGGAAGCCCGAAGGTACGTCCGACCCAGCGAGAAAGGTCGGCCTCGGGGACGCTCGAGCGGGTTGCAGCCAAGACGTGGTTGCAGGTGACCGCACTGACCGAACGAACGACGCAGGTCCCGTTACGGGCTGGGATGACAACTGTTGCCGGGGTCGTCGAGCCGACACTGCACCCACCTGCCAGCAGAGTGGCCAGAACTACTCCACCGACGCCTACCCATCGCCACCGCCGCAGCTGGACCACGAACCCATCTTGCCCGATACCGCCGGGTGAGTGGTCATTGATCGCTCAGTGCTCGCGGGCTTCTCTCACCTGCTTGATGTGCATCCTCTTCGACTCTGCGGTCAGCCACTCGCCAACGCGGGTCAACTGACGCTCGGTAGGCATGTGTTGCCGTCCGGCCGGCCCATCAGTCTGTGATCCACAGCGTCGACAGACTGACATGCGGCCATTCGTCTCCGGCGCATGGTGTTCGTCGAGTTGGCTGCCCGTTAGGGTCTCGCCTTCTGGAAGCACGTGCCTCCAATCCACCGCTCCACCGGCTCAGCAGTAGCGGCCATCTCGGGTGACTCTGAAGGGCGCCCGACTGGTGCCACTCCGTTCCGAACCCACCCTACGCCTGATTGGGGCCCTCGCCACAGTCCTGACCACTGCCCAGCTCGCAGCGCCATCCCCACTACGGCTGACCGTATCAGTTGATGAGCCAGCGACCATTTGCCGTCCGCTGCAAACTGATGCTCCAAAACGAATCCGGGTTGCCTTCGGACGCCGAGGCCGATTCGTCGAAGGTGCACCGGACGGAAGCGGTGCTAGCTGACGTGGAAGCGGAACCTGTCAAGCAATTTGAGACACTCTTGATTCACGAGTTCTGTGCAACCTCCTTTCGAGCGACTGGTGGGTTGATCCACGCCACCTCGGGCAGTCGTGGTGCAGCGGGCGGGCGATGTC
>Ga0182014_10000364_pt1 | contig 58952 bp, 45 predicted proteins | sample 612S2DmetaG_FD_120489 | JGI IMG/M metagenome (GOLD analysis project Ga0182014, IMG submission 120489) | Permafrost microbial communities from Stordalen Mire, Sweden - 612S2D metaG | ecosystem: Environmental > Terrestrial > Soil > Wetlands > Permafrost | place: Sweden: Stordalen | collected... | reverse complement strand
TTTGCAGGTGAGCGAATCGGCGGACACAAACGGGGCCAACCAGCTCGGCAACAACAACTTGGAATCTGTCTCCCGCGTTCTCGGAGCTCTCGATCTCCAGCAATTCTGGCCCAAGAGCGATCTCTTTCTCGAGTACCTCGGCGGCGGAGCGTTCTACAGCAGTCCTTATAACGCGAAGCAATTGCAAGCCGTTGGACTGGAAGCCGTCACGCGCTGGCGAACTGGCCAGGCGACGCTGCGCGACTCCTTCAGTTACCTGCCCGACGGTTCCTTCGTCATGGGCTTTGGCGGTCTCCCGGGGTTCGGTTTTGCCAACGGCGGCTTCGGTGTCGGAATGCAGGGTGGTGGTTTGCCCGGCATGACCAGCTTCGCCAGTCAGTTAGGTTCGGTGGAAAACATTCCCCGGCTTGCGAACACGGCGATCCTCGATGCGGTTCAAGCCATCAGTCCGGTCTCCGCGATCACCGTGGCGGGCGGATTCAGCAACGCTCATTTTAATGACCCCTCGCAGATTCTGATCAACAGCGACGAGGTCACAATTGAGGGTGGGTACAGCCATCTGCTGAACCGTCACGATCAGATCGGCGTAATTTACGCTTTTCAGCTGTTTCAATTTCCGCAGGAGACCGGGGGCCAGATTTATAACCACATCCTCAATGTGCGTTGGAGCCATACCATGAGCGGCAGGATGACGCTCATTGCCGGAGCCGGTCCGCAATATGCCGACCTGGAGGCAGGTGGCTACTATACGCATTGGTCGCTGAGCGCCCGGGTTCAGTTGCGCTACAAACTGGGCCGCGCGTCGCTAATTGCGTCCTACGAGAAATTCACTTCGCCAGGAGCGGGCTTGTTCGCCGGCGCCGATGTTCAGGTTGCGCGGCTCGGGTATACCCGCCCACTGGGACGCACCTGGGAGTTCTTTGGCGATCTGAGCTACTCCCATAACAAGAAACTCCAGCCCGCGGATTTTGGAGCCGTGAATGCATCCAGCTACGACAATGGTTCGGCGAACGCCATTTTTCGCAAACACCTGGGACGGACATACGACTTTTTTGCCGCCTATCGCTTCGGCGAGATGGCCTTCAATGTTCCCCCTGGCATAAGCGGCATCAGCGGCACCGGCAGGATTGCTCAGCGGCAAGGCGGCACCATTGGGGTGGAATGGCACCCCAGGCCGACTCGTATCGAATAATTTCTTGGCCGCGTCAGGCGGCCGGATTGGTGAACAGTATGAGTGAAAATCGCGAACTGACGATGGACGATTATCTGGCAATGCTGCGGCGGCGCCTAAAAGTCATTCTGATCCCGGCCCTGATTGCCCCGCTGGCGGGCTTCATGGTGTCCTATGGCTTCGCGCCGAAATATACCTCGCAGTCCACGGTTCTGGTGGAAGGGCAGAAGGTGCCCGAGAACTACGTCACGCCGGTCATCACGTCCGATTTTACCCAGCGCGTGCAAACTCTGAGCCAGGAGGTCGTGAGCCCCAGCCGCCTCCGTCCCGTGATTCAGAGCCTCGCGCTGGTCAAGCCCGGGGACGAGGACAGTCTCGTCGCAGGCATCCAGCAGAATATGCAGGTCGAGCCGGTGATCACCACGATGAGCACGGCTGTGGCTACCTCTCCGACTGCCAAGAAAAAACCCTCTGCCAGTAACGAGCCAGTGCCCGGCTTCAATGTCAGGTACACCGACAGCAACGCCCTCCGCGCCCAGAAAATTTGCAATGCCATGACCTCTTTGATCGTGGATGAAAACCTGCGCGAGCGCGCCACCATCGCCGGGAGCACCACCGATTTTCTCAGCCGCCAGGTCGAAGACGCCAAGCGCGCCCTTGACGAGCAGGATGCCAAGCTCGCCGCCTTCAAGAAGCAATACATGGGTCAGTTGCCCAGTGACGTCGACAACAACATGCGCATGCTGATGTCGCTGAACTCGCAACTCGACGCCACCACCCAGACCCTGAGCCGCGCCCAGCAGGATAAGGCGTACACCGAAAGCATGCTGGCGCAGCAAGTTGCCGCCTGGAAGAGTTCCCAGTCCAGTACTAATCCGCAGACCCTCGAACAACAGTTGACCCAACTACAGGCGCAATTGATGCAACTGCAGGCGCGCTATACCAACGATCACCCCGACGTGATGAAAACCAAAGCCGATATCGCCGAGGTCCAGAAGAAGCTGAAAGAGGTTAACGCCGCTGCCGCCAATGCCACCGACAGCACCGACAAGGCTAGCGCCACCGAGCCGCCTGAAATTCGCCAACTCCGTCTGCAGATTCATCAGTACCAGAGCGTGATCGAGCAGGCCACGCTCGACCAGAAGAGACTGCAAAGCTCGATCAGCGTCTACCAGAGCCGCACCAACATGAGCCCGGGCGTCGAGGAGCAATACAAGCTGCTTACCCGCGACAACGATAACGCCCAGGCCTTCTACAAAGATCTGCTGGCCAAGAAAAGCTCCGCCGAGGTGGGCAGCAGCATGGAGATCCAGCAAGAAGGAGAACAGATGACCATTCTGGCCACTGCCAACCTGCCGGATGCTCCGAGTTTCCCATTCCGCCCGCTTTTTGCCGCAGCCGGCATGGGCGGCGGTCTGGCGCTGGGCGTCGTCATCGCTATCTTTCTGGAGTTTAGCGACAAGTCCATCCGTACCGAAAAAGATGCTGCCGCGGTCATGGATCTGCCCCTTCTGATTTCGGTGCCATGGCTGGGCGACGACGAAGACGATGCCGCCAACGGCAATGGACGGCGCCGTTTCTGGGGCCGGGGCAGTCCCCCTTCGCCCAAAGAACACGAGCACGTCGAGGTCTAGCGTAAGCCTATGTACAAGGAATTTTTTGGACTTCGCGCCAACCCGTTCAACGTCAATCCGGACCCGCGTTACCTGTTTCTCACGCGGCACACCGAAGAGGCGTTGGCTTGCCTTACCTACGGCATCCAAAGCCGCAAAGGCTTCGTGTTGCTTACCGGCGAGGTCGGTACGGGCAAAACGACGCTGATCAACAAATTGATGGAATGGCTGCGCCTGCAGCAGGTGGCTACCGCCTTCATCTTCAATTCGCGCATGGACGTGCCCCAGTTGCTCGATTTCATGATGGCCGATTTCGGCATTCCCTGCGATACCAAGTCGAAGAGTCAGATCCTGCAGCGCCTTTACAACTGGCTGCTCGATCGCTATCGCGCCGGGGAAACGGCGGTGCTGGTCATCGACGAGGCCCAGAACCTGACCGACGAAGTGCTCGAAGAGATCCGCATGATGACCAATCTCGAGACCTTCACCGAGAAACTGCTCCAGATCGTTCTGGTCGGGCAGCCGGAACTCGAACAGCGTTTGAAGCAGCCGCAGTTGCGGCAGTTGCGCCAGCGCCTGACGCTGCGCGCCAAAACCCATCCGTTCAATCTGGAGGAAACCAAGTCCTATATCGTCCAGCGCCTGCGCATCGCGGGGTCGAACGGCGAGCCGATTTTCGATGCCGACGCCACCGTCGCCATTTTCCGTTATTCGCTGGGCATTCCGCGCATCATCAACCTGCTCTGCGAGCACTGCCTGGTCAGCGCCTTCGTCGACCAGAGCAAGACGGTCTCGATCGAAGTCGTCGATTCGGTCGCCCGCGATTTCGATCTGGCCGATGGCAACGCCGCCGCAGCCATGACTGCCCCGGCCGCCCCGTCCTCCGAAAAGTTTGATCTGGTCGAAGCCTTACGCACCTTGGCAACCCTGGCCGACCGGCTGCGCCAATCCGAACAGCAGGATCTCCCCAAGGAAAGGAAACTATGAGCCGTATCCATGACGCTTTGAAACGCGCCGAGCAGGAAAGAGCAACCTCCATGGGGACGCACGTTGAGCCCGCTTTCGAACAAACCCAATTACAAAACGACGGGCCCGGTGTAAACATGCCTTCCATGGCACCAGCGGGAGCCAGCCAGATGCCCAGCCTAGCCTCCGGGATGAACTACGAATCGCTGGTCGCCCGCTGCCCGCACACCGAATGGAGTCCGGATCCGCGCACCATGCTCTTCTTCCAGGAGGACGACAGTCGGGTCGGGGCGGAAGAGTTCCGTACCCTGCGCTCCCGCCTCTGCCAGATCCGCGAGAAGATGCCGCTGAAACGCCTGTTAGTGACGAGCGCGCTCCCCAAGGAAGGGAAGTCTTTCGTGGCTGCCAATCTAGCCCAGGTGATGGTGCGGCAGCACGGGCGCCGCGCCCTCCTGATCGACGGCGACCTGCGCAACCCGGGCATGCACCGCCACCTCGGCGCGGCCCAGTCGCCCGGATTGGCCGAATACCTGTTGGGCGAATGCGACGAGTTCGCCGCCCTGCAACGCGGGCCCATGGAAAACCTGTTTTTCATGCCCGCGGGCCGGGCCGTTCCGAGCGCCCCTGAACTGCTCTCCAACGGCCGTCTGAAGCTGTTCCTGCAGCGCGTCGAGCCCTTGTTCGATTGGATCATTCTCGACTCGTCGCCCGTCATCCCCGTTTCGGATGCCACCTTGGTTGCCGGTTCCTGCGACGGCATCCTCATGGTCGTGCGCTCCAATGTGACGCCTTCCGATTTGGCTCGGCGCGCGCGCGAAGAATTTCCCGACAAGCTGCTGCTCGGGGTTGTGCTGAACGGAGCCCCGTCCGGAAAGCTTGCACGGTCGAAGTACTATTATGGCGAGGCCGTGAATAGCCCAGCCTAAGAGCGAAGAGGAAGACGAACCGAGGCCAAGTTGATCCGGCTATTCAATGTCTATTACCCAGTTCGGACTCTGATCCTGCTGCTCGGAGAGGCCCTGATTGTCTGGACCTCGTTCCTGCTCGGGGCCGTGTTGGTGCTTCGCGAAGACAGCTACTATGCGCTCCGTAACGACGGGGGTTTCTACAAAATCCTGGGAGTTACCGTGCTGGTCCTGCTGTGTTCGCACGGGCTTGACCTCTACGACACCGCCCGCCTCAATACCAAAGCTGAGCTTTATTTCCGTCTGCTGCTGCTTCCTGGCGTCCTCGCCTTCATTCTTGCGGGCGTAGCCTACGTGCGGCCCGATTACTTGTTGGGGTACGGTCCTTCGACGGTTGTCCGGAGCGGGTCTTCGGCGGTTGGTCTGATCATCCTCACCGTGGCTCTGATCGGATGGCGGCTCGCCTTTACCTGGCTGGTCCAGTTGCCGATTCTGGTCGAGCGCGTTTACGTCCTGGGTACCGGCGAGCGCGCGCAGCGCGTGGTGCAGGGCCTGCGCCAGAATCATGAACTTGGCGTCGAGATTGCCAGTTGGACGGGCAAGATGGAAGGGGCGGTGACCCGCGACTCCGTGGCCGCGCACCTGATGGATGTCGTCCACAAACAGAAGGTCCATCGCGTCATCGTCGCCATGCCCGATCGCCGCGGCACCATCCCCATGCGGGAACTGCTTGATCTGCGCATGCGGGGCGTCAAGATCGAGGAAGCCACCACCTGGCTGGAAAAAATCTCCGGCAAGATCGAGGTCGAGAATTTGTCTCCCAGCTGGCTGGTGTTTGGCGAGGGCTTTCGCCGCAGCACCGCCTTCATCATGGTTCGCCGCGTGCTCTCGGTCGTCATCTCGCTGATTGGTCTCCTCTGCGCGCTGCCGTTGTTTCCGTTGATCATGCTCGCCATCCGCCTCGATTCCAAGGGCCCCGTGTTCTATAGCCAGACGCGAGTGGGCAAGGCCGGACGCACCTTCAAGGTGGTGAAGTTCCGCACCATGCGCCAGGATGCCGAAGCGGCAAACGGCCCGCAATGGGCGGATAATAACGATCCCCGCGTTACCCGCATTGGCAAGTTTCTCCGCTTCTCCCGCATCGATGAGATTCCCCAGTTGTGGTGCGTGCTCAAAGGCGACATGGCCTTCGTCGGCCCGCGTCCCGAGCGCCCGGAATTCATCGAGCAGCTCTCCCAAGCGGTCCCCTACTACGGCGTGCGCCACATGGTGCGGCCCGGCATCACCGGATGGGCGCAGGTCAAGTACAAGTACGGCAGCACCGTCGAAGATGCGCGCGAAAAGCTCCAGTACGACCTGTACTACATCAAGAACGCTTCGATCGGCCTCGATTTGCTGATCATGTTTCAAACCATTAAGACGGTGTTATTGCGCCGGGGCGCGCAATGAAATGGATTTTTTGGATTGCGGCTGCCGTGATCGGTTATGCCTATCTGGGATATCCGCTGTGGTTGTGGTTCCGCAGCCGGTGGTCGCCGCGGCCGGTTCGGCGGGGAATCGTGGAGCCCGATGTAACCGCGGTCATGGTCGTAAGAAATGAAGAGGCAGTAATCGCAGAGAAAATCGACAACCTGCTGGCGCTCGATTACCCGGCGGAGAAACTGGAGATCGTGGTCGTCTCCGATGGTTCGACCGATGGCACGGCGGCGATCTTGCAGGACTTCGCAAGCAACCCCCGCCTGCGGAGTGTGCTGAAGACTTTGTCGCGGGGCAAGGCGGCAGGCTTGAACGATGCCATGAAACTGGCCGACGGTGAAATCGTGTTGTTCACCGATGCGCGGCAGAAGATCGAATCGTGCGCGCTGCGGCGCCTGATGGAGAATTTCGCGGATGCCGAGGTCGGCTGTGTGAGCGGCGAACTGATGCTCGGCGACCCGGCCATCGGAGAAGCAGGGAAGGGAATGGGCTTGTACTGGCGCATTGAGAAGAAGATTCGCGAACTGGAGTCAGCCTCGGGATCGGTCGTGGGCGCGACCGGAGCGCTCTATTGCGTACGGAAGGCTCTTCTGGAGCCTTTGCCCGAGGGCGCCATCCTCGACGACGTGTTGCTGCCCATGCAGGTCGTGCGGAAGAAATCGCGCGTGGTCTTTGACTCTCAAGCCCGTGCCTGGGACGCGCCCGACCTGGGCGAAGGCCGGGAGTTTTCCCGTAAAGTGCGGACCCTCAGCGGCAACTATCAGCTCCTGCAGCTTGCGCCCTGGCTTCTGACGTCGAAGAACTCGATCCGATTTGAATTTGTCAGCCACAAACTCCTTCGGCTGGCGGTGCCATTTGCCTTGCTGGCGGTGTTGCTGGCGTCACTGTTCCTTTCGCAGCCTTTCTACCGCGCCGCGCTGGCGGCGCAGATGGCATTTTACGGCCTGAGCTTGGCGGCCATGGCGGGGTTCAAGATCGGCCCGCTGTCGCGCCTGGCCGATGCGTCACGCACCTTTGTCGTGCTGAATTCCGCTGCTGTCGTGGCCTTTGTCAACTTCGTGACGGGGAGAAAAGCAATCTGGCTCCGGTGAACCGTCATGAGAATCGTGTGGAGCAGGGCTCTATGGGCGAGCGGATCAGCGACATTCTGCGGCGCCGCGGTACGGATTACAGTTAGAGAAAGAGGGCATGGTGGCCATCGGCGATAACATAACTGAAACAGCGGAAACCCCAGGCTGGCGCCGGCTTGCCTCGGCCGTGGACCCGACGAAGTCTGCCTTTTTCTGGCTGAGCGCATTCTTCGTGGTTTACTGCGCCCGCCCGGAAGATTGGATTCCCGGTCTCAGCTATTTGCCGTGCGCCAAGATCACCGCCATCCTGGCCATGTGGGGCCTGTTCAACGCCTGGGGTAAAACCAAACGCACAGTCAAGGACGTGCCCAGGGAAGGAAAACTGCTTTTCGTGCTGGTCGTACTTCTTTTCGTGAGCGGCTTTCTGTCGCCAATCTGGAAAGCTGGCGCCATCAGTCACACCATCGATTTTTCCAAGGTGTGGGTGGCCTGGATGCTCACCTTCCTGTTGATCACCACCTTCGAGCGTCTACGTCGGATTATCTTCATCCAAGCCGCTTCGGTGGCGGTGATTTCTGCGGTCTCCATCATTAAGGGTCACGACCAGCCGCGGCTGGAGGGTGTGTTGGGTGGCATCTATGGGAACTCGAATGATCTCGCATTCGCGATTGTACTGACGCTGCCATTCGCACTTGCCTTTCTGTTAACGAGCAGTAACGTATTCAAGAAGGCATTGTGGGTGCTGGGGATGCTCATCATGATGGCGTCGCTGTTTCTTACCGCTTCGCGAGCTGGCTTTGTTGACCTCATCATCGCGGGCACGGTGACCATGTGGCATTTTGGCATCAAGGGCAAACGTCCTAAGCTGATCGCGGGGGTCTTGCTTGCCGGCGTTCTCCTGGGGGCAGTGGCTGGCGGAAAACTGTATGACCGCTTTGAAGCCCTGGGGGGCGACAGCACTACGGACGAGTCGGCCTACGGATCGTACAGGGATCGCATGTTCCTCATGCAGCGAGCGCTGGAAGGCATCGAGAATTATCCGATCTTCGGCCTCGGCAACCACGATTTCGCCACCTATTCGACAATCTGGCACGAAGTGCACATGACGTATTTGCAGATTGCCGTGGAAGGCGGCATCCCGGCTATGATTGTTTTCCTGATGTTCTTTCGCTGTGGTTTTAAGAATCTCAAGGTCATGCGAAAGGCCAAGGATCTTGACGAGCACACAGTCTTGTTCGTGGGTGCACTGCACAGCTCGCTGATCGGTTTCGTGGTGGGCGCCTTGTTCGCTCCCGAGGCCTATCAGTTCTTCCCGTTCTTCGCAGTGGCGTTTACTGCGACCTTGCTGCAGACCCTAAAAGAGAGAGAGATGGAACCCGGCACGGCGCTCCCGAGCCCGAGCAAGCGGCGACATTTTCTGGAGGTTTATGCCGATCGCGGAACAACCGGTGCTGTCTCCCCTGTCCGCTGACTTGCAGGCAATTTTGCGTTGCCTCAGTTGCGGCTCGAAACTTGAAAGCGACCAGGCCGCAGGTTTCCTCTGTCCGGCCTGCAAGCGCGTCTATCCCAACGTGCAGGGCATCGTGCGTTTTGTGGACGCCCAACACTACGCCGCTAGTTTTGGTTTTCAGTGGCACCGTTATCAGAAGACCCAGCTCGATCACGACGAACTCCGCGAGTCCGAACGCAATTTTCTCGCCAAGACCGCTCTTCGTCCCGAAGACCTCAAAGGCAAACTGGTCCTCGACGTAGGTTGTGGCATGGGACGCTTCGCCGAAGTTGCTACCCGCTGGGGTGCGCGTGTTGTCGGCGTTGACTTGAGCGCCGCTGCCGAAGTCGCCGCCAAGAATCTCGCCGACCGCGACTTTACCGCTTTCCAGGCCGATGTCTTTGCCCTGCCATTCGCTCCCGAAAGCTTCGACGTCATCTACAGCATCGGTGTGCTCCACCACACGCCGGATTGCGAAGCCGCCGTCAAAGCGCTGGATAAATATCTGAAACCCGGTGGTCTGCTCGTCGTCTGGCTCTACAGCGGATACAACAACTGGTATCGCTTCAGCGATTTCTGGCGCCGCTATACTCACCGGATGAAGCCCGAGACCCTGCACCGGATTCTGACGGTTGCGGTCCCGTTCTTCTATAGGTTGCAACAGGTATTGAAGCACGTGCCCCTGGTAGGCCGTCCCGCCGCGGGCTTGGTTCATCACGTGTTTCCGGTGAACCGGCAGAAAGATCCGGAAGCCCGCATGCTCGATACCTTTGACTGGTATTCTCCGAAGTATCAGTCCAAGCACACCTACGAGCAGGTGTTCAAATGGTATGTAGCCATGGGCATGGAAGACATGCGCGTGGGCGAGATCTCCATCGCCGTCCGCGGCCGCAAACCGGCTCGCGGGCTGAGCCCGTCGCTTCGCGCACCACATGGTTCGGAGTAGGTTCGGACTAGTTTTGGACGAGCTGGCAACCAAGATGAGTCTCAGGAAGAAAATTGCATACGGCATGAAGGTACTGCCCGGCGGGACTTGGCGGGCACTGAGCGCGCCCCCGCGCGGACCGATGCACTTGATGGTTGCGGTGGCCGATCATTTCGAGCCGGCCATCGTTCCGGAAGATGGCCAGAAGCGCGTTCCGCGGTTCGAGCAGGAACGGCGCCTGGAGTGGTGGAACCGCGAGTATCCGATAGCGGTGGACCGATGGCGCGACCATGATGGCCGGCCTTTTGTGCATACGTATTTCTATCCGGCGGAGCAATATGACGAGGGCTTGCTCGAAATGATAGCGGAGCATTGCCACTCGGGCTGGGGAGAGACAGAGATCCATCTGCATCATGGAGTCACGCAGCCCGATACGGCGGAGAACACACGGCGCGTGCTGACGGATTTCCGCGATCGGCTGGCGTTTCGCCACCGCTGCCTGGCTGCCGAAGAAGGTTCGGGACAGCCCCGCTACTGTTTCGTGCACGGGAATTTCGCGCTCGCCAACTCTGCCGGGGGGCGCGATTGCGGCGTCGACTCCGAGATGAAGGTCCTGGCCGAAACGGGGTGCTATGCGGATTTCACGCTGCCGACAGGGGTCTTGCATCCAGCGCAGACGGCAAAGATCAACTCGCTCTATGAGTGTGCTTTGCCGCTCGATCAGGCCGCGCCGCACAAGAAGGGAACCGATCTGAGCGCAGGGCGCGCGCCGCGCATTTTTCCCCTGATCGTGCAGGGTCCTCTGCTGGCGGATTTCGGCAACCGCCGGCATTCCTTTCGGCCGGTGTTCGAAACGGGCGCTATCACGCAACCGAATCCCATGAGCCTCGACCGGCTCGCGCTCTGGAAACAAGCGCGCATCCACGTTGCGGGCCGTCCGGATTGGCTGTTCATCAAGCTGCATTGTCACGGCATGGATCCGACCCAGAAGCATGTGGTCATCGGCAATGAATTCCGGACATTCCTCGAGCAACTGGTGAGCGGCGCAAAAGAGAGGAAAGAAACATTGCACTTTGTGACCGCCCGGGAAATGGCGAACATCATCCTTGCGGCTTGCAGTGGAAAAGATGGTAATCCTGGCGAGTACCGCGACTATTGCTTCAAACGCTTCCGGGATCTGCCGGCTGCCGCTCACATTTCTGATTCTCTTCCGGTCGCTGTGAAAGGGTAGAAAGCAAGCCATGTGTGGAATTGCCGGAGTCGTGAGCGCAACTCGGGAGAGCAACATCACCGAAGCCCTGGTGCGCCACATGTGCGACCAGATTGTCTACCGCGGTCCGGACGACGAGGGACTCTACGTTGCCGATGGCGCCGGACTGGGAATGCGGCGCCTCAGCATCATCGATCTTTCCGGCGGACACCAGCCGGTATTCAACGAAGACCGCAGTGCGTGGGTCGTCTTCAATGGCGAAATCTACAATTTTCCCGAGCTCCGCCCGGAACTGGAGAAACGCGGCCATCGCTTCTACACCAAGACCGATACCGAAGTCATCATTCATCTCTACGAAGAAATGGGCGCCGAGTGCGTGCAAAAACTGCGCGGCATGTTCAGTCTCGCGATTTACGACCAGACGAAGCGTAAACTCGTCCTCGCGCGCGACCGGTTGGGCAAGAAGCCGCTGCACTACGCACTGCTGAAAGACAAGCTCTACTTCGGTTCTGAGATCAAGTCCATCCTGGCGGTTGCCCCCGAACTGGCGGAAGTCAATGCGCAGGGGCTTCTCGAATACCTGTATTACGGGTACATTCCCGATCCGATCACGGTTTTTACCGGAATCCAGAAACTGCCTCCGGGACACCTCCTGGAATTCGAGAAGGGCAAGATTCACCTTCGCCAGTACTGGGATTTACCGCAATATAGCACGCACGCACCCAAGAGTGAAGAAGAGTGTTTGGAGGAACTGGAGGGGCGCCTGTTGGAGGCGACTCGCATCCGTCTGATCTCCGATGTGCCGCTGGGAGCGTTTCTCAGCGGCGGCATCGATTCTTCCACCATCGTCGCGCTGATGGCGCGCGCCAGTTCCGGTCCGGTGAAGACCTTCTCGATCGGTTTCACCAAGGCTGACTTCAACGAGGCCGAATATGCCCGCATGGTGGCGCGCAAGTTCGGCACCGATCATCACGAGATGATCCTGGAGCCGGACGTGGTCGAGACCGTGGAACATCTCACGAGCTCTCTGGAAGAGCCTTTCGGCGACTCCTCCATGCTGCCTACCTACTATGTTTCCCAGATGGCGCGGCAGCATGTCACCGTGGCCCTCTCCGGTGACGGCGGCGACGAAATTTTTGCCGGATATGACCGCTATCGCATCCACGCGAATCGCCGTTTCTTCGAACACATTCCCGATTGGGCCCGGCGCTTCTATCGCGATCAGTTGTTCCGCCTTATGCCGCGTTCGATGCGGGGCCGCAAGTTCAGCTACAACGTCACTTTGCCGTGGCGGGAACGTTATGTGGATGGATTGTCGTTCGTGCCCGCGTTTGAGCGGGACACTCCGCTGCTTTCCGACGATTTCCGGCAGGTGCTGCGCAGCAGCGACGATCCACAGAATGTTCTGCTGCGATATTTTGCCAAAGCTCCTGCTCACGACCCGGTCAGTGAACTACTCTACGTTGACACCAAGACCTACATGGCCGCCGACATTCTCACCAAGGTGGACCGGATGAGCATGTTGAACTCTCTGGAAGTTCGGGTGCCGATCCTCGACCACCAGCTTGTCGAGTGGGTCACGGGACTGCCACCGGAATGGAAGCTGCGCGGCAATATCCAGAAATATATATTGCGAAAACTGGCGGAGCGGGTCGGCGTGCCCCGCGAGGCGCTGAGTCGCCCGAAGCAGGGATTCGCCTTGCCGCTCGTGCACTGGATGCGCAACGAGTTGAAAGACGTGCTCATGATTCTGCTTGAGCCCCGCACCTTGCAGCGCGGATATTTCGAGGCCGAGGGTATTCGCAAGCTGATGAACGATCACCTCTACGAGGGCCGGGTATTGACCGGACGTATCTGGCGATTGCTGATGTTCGAGCTGTGGCACAGAAATTTCCTGGAAAAGTTCACCAAGCCTGCGGGACTGTTCTCGCTTCCGCTCATGGTGGATTCGCGAAGGAATGCCGTAGTTTCCTCCCCGGTTTCAACTTCTACGATGGCTGCCGCCCCGGCGGGAGAGTAACGCGGTGGAATCCCACGAGATGCCCAACCAGGGACGGAGCGTTAGTGAATGTTCTCCAGTCAACCTGTTCCTAATGACCAATTCGTTTGAAACCGGAGGCTCGGAGCGCCAGTTTGCCGTCCTGGCGCAAAACCTTCGCCCCGAACAATTCCAGGTTCACCTCGGTTGCATCCGGAGAATAGGTCCGTTCGCCAATGACTTCGGACAAGTTCCGGAGTTCTGGCTGGGAGGCAGTCTGTACGGATGGACGTCGTTGCGAACTCGCTTTCGCCTGAGCCAGAGTCTGCGGCAGCAGCATATCCAGATTGCGCATGCTTTTGATTTTTATACCAACCTGACCGTGATTCCGGCAGCCCGCTTCGCCCGCGTGCCAGTCGTGATCGGCAGCCAGCGCCAACTTGGGGATCTGTTGACTCCGAGGCAGTTTCGTGCGCAGGCCGCTGCGTTTCGCTGGTGCGACGCCGTGCTGTGCAATTCGCGTGCGGCCGCGGATCGTCTGGCAGAGGAGGGGATCTCACCCGACAAGCTTTTCGTAATTGGTAATGCGCTTCCGGCAGAGGCCTTTGCTCCCGCGCCCGCAGCTTTGCCAAGCGGACCCGGGAGCTTGCGCGTCGGCATGGTGGCGCGGATGAATGCGCGCTACAAAAACCACTCCGGTTTCTTGCGCATTGCCAGGCGAATCCACCAGCGGATGCCAGATGTCGAATTCCTTCTGGCGGGAGATGGGCCGCTTCGCGGGGAATTCGAAAGCGAAGCACAGACTTTGGGCATCGCGGACCGCATGGTCTTCCTCGGAGATCGCCGGGACATTCCTGCGGTCATGGCCGCGCTGGATGTCGCCGTGCTTACGTCAGATTCCGAAAGCCTCTCCAACGTTATTCTGGAGGCCATGGCGGCAGGATTGCCGGTGGTGGCCTATCGCGTCGGCGGCAACACGGAACTGGTGAATGAGGAACGCGGAAAACTGGTCTCCGGTGGAGACGAAGAAGGATTCGCGGCAGCGGTCGAGGGTTTGCTCTCTGCGCCTTCCATGCGTGCCCAACTCGGCCACAACGCTCGCAAATTCGCGGAAGACAATTTTGGCCTTGCCAGCGTGTGCGCTCGATACGAAGACTGTTACCGGACCCTGCTCGATAAGAAAGGTGTGAGGACCTCACTGGCGACATGGCGGCCGACAATCGAAGCTCAAAAAAACGGCTGAAGGTCGCCATCGTGGCGCCCAGTCTGAACTATGTTGGTGGACAGTCGGTCCAGGCCGACCTGCTGCTGCGACTTTGGCGGGACGATCCGGACGTGGAGATGAGCTTCATTGCCGTGGACCCTCCGCTGCTTCGGGGGTTTGCATGGGCCGATCGCGTTCGCGGATTGCGGACCGTCCTGCGGGAGCCGATCTACTTCCTCGATCTATGGCGCGGGCTGCGCGACGTGGACGTCGCCCATATTTTCTCCGCTTCGTATTGGTCATTCCTGCTTGCTCCCGTGCCCGCCTGGTTTTTCGCCAAGATTCGGGCCAGGAAAGCGCTGCTGAATTACCACAGTGGGGAAGCTCGCGACCACTTGCGCCGGTTTCGGTCAGGGTTGTTCGTGCTCTCTCGCGTTGATGAAATCGTCGTTCCCTCCAGCTACCTGGTGGACGTCTTCCGTGAGTTTGGTCTGAGGGCAACCGCTGTTCCTAATCTGGTGGATCTTTCACAGTTCCACTATCGGCAGCGTGAACCTCTTCGCCCGCACTTGGTGTGTACGCGGGGATTCTCCCGTTATTACAGCGTGGACGTAGTGGTGCGCGCATTTGCCGAAGTGCGGAAAGAATACCCGGAAGCGCGCCTCGATCTGGCCGGAAGCGGACCGCTGGAAGCGGAGATCCGAAAACTGGTCGAATATCTTCGACTCGACGGCGTAAACTTCATCGGCGTGGCTTCTCGCCAGGAGATCGGGAAGTACTACGAACAAGCCGATATTTTCATCAATGCCTCATGGCTCGACAACATGCCGGTTTCCGTCATTGAAGCCTTTAGAGCGGGCACGCCCGTAGTGACAACCTCGCCCGAGTGCATGCCTCGCCTGGTGGAACACGAGCGCACCGGATTGCTCTCGCCCGTGGGCGACGAGAAGGCGCTTGCGGCGAATGTGGTCCGGTTGCTGCGCGATTCGGGGCTCGCCCGCCGCCTGGCGGAGAACGCTTATCTGGAATCGCAAAAGTACAGGTGGGAAGTTGTGCGCGAGCAGTGGCTTAAAGTGTATCGAGATTTGGCGAAGAGCCAGTAGTCAGGACTTATCCAGGCTGAAGTCTAGGATGCCGTGTTGGTGCTGGGGGGCTCTGAGATTCCCATTCGCTGGATCTCTCCTCTCCGGGCAAGCGGAGTGTAGGTCTTCAGCAAAATTTTCAAATCGAAATAAATCGGATACAGAAAACTCATCAAGCATATCGGCAAAGTGCGGCGGCGCTCGTCTTCCGTGCTTGCCAGTTCGTATCCTGTTTCATGTAACAAATTACCGGTTAGACTCTCCACTTGGGCGATTTCAGCCGCCGACAGCAGCGTCTTCCAGCGTCCGATCGGATGCGCTTCCTTTTCCTGTCCATCGCCCCGGAACGAAGAGTTCGGATCGCGCAGCGTTCCCTGGGCGTTCTTCTGGATACGGTCATAGTCGAGGTCGTGATCAATGAATGCGCCCAGGCGGGCCAGAGTTTCGCGCGGCTTCTGAACTACATCTTCGAAGTGGACCTCCATGTAGTCTTCGGCCATGCTGCGGCCGTACTTCCGGCCCTTGCTGACGATCCAACGCCAAAAAAGAGCGGGTGCCAGCAGGCGGCGCTTCTTGTCCCATGGCAGCGGTTTGATCCAGCCGATCCGATGGAGCGAAACAGCCACGTCCCGGCCGTCGCGGATGATGTGAATAATCAGTGCATCGGGTATAAGCCTCTTGATCAACGGAAGATACAGAAGGTGCAGCGGCGTGGATTCCGCCCAGCGTTCCACCCCCTGCTTCCGCGCGATGGTTTCCATGAGGATGCGCAGGAAATCGGCAGCGTTGTGGCATTGTTCCAGGATCTTCGGTTCGATCTCTTCGCGCGTCAGACCAGAACGATAGAACAGTTTGCTGCGCAGCCAGTGGTCCAGAAGAGTTCGCCGGTTTTCCCGCTTGGCAAGGCTGCCGAAGCGAAGTCCGATCAGGTTGAAGGCATTACTCTCGGCGTGGTAGACCGCGAATCCTCCGGCCGAAAGAAGAGTGTGATAGAGCAGTTTGGTTCCCGAACGTCCGCAGCCGAGCACGAACACCGGCGCTTTCGAGCGCGCTCCGCGAGCCGGGTTGGAGCCTGCTGGTTGCTTGTCGAGTAATGCTGGCGTCGGATTTAGTGCCGCATTCATAATGCCGGATTCACGATGCTCACAGCCGCGCCGATTGAGCCAGCGCCGACGGTCCATCCTCAAGTTCGAGCACAGACAAATCGGCCATTCGCCCGGCGGGAGTATTCAGCTTCAGCCACATCTTCGTGCTCAGAAAACTGCGATACAGCGCCCGCTTTGCCCACTCGCGTGCTCCCGGTGTTCGCTCCTCTTCAGGAAGCGACAAAGCGTAGCCGGTCTGTTCGAGACATCCTCCCACAGCGGTTTCGATGGCGGCAACATCGCTGTGCGAAAGCCGCTCTTTCCATCGCCCCAAAGGGTTGATCTGCGCTTCTTCGCGGAAGGAAGAGTTCGATTCGGAAAGCCGTCCAAGGCCGGCACTTTGGATTCGATCGTAATCGAGATCGTGATCAAGGAAGCTGCCCAACTTCTGCAACATCTCACGGGGATTTGTAATCAAGTCTTCGTAGTGGATCTCCATGTAGTCAGAAGGAAACCGGCTTCCATGCTCGCGCCCGTTGCGGATCATCCACTCCCAATATAAGGCGGTCGCCACCAGGCTTCTGGTTTCGCTGCGGTCCCAGGGCAGGGGACGGAAGCCCCCCATTTTCTTGAGCGACAGAGCGATGTCGCGCCCGTCGCGGATGATATGCAGGAAAAGCGCGTTGGGAATGCTGGTCTTCAGCCGCTCCATGTGAAGAACATTGTCGGGATCGTACAAGGCCCAGCGCGGCACTCCCTGGCTGCGGGCGACTTCGTCCATTACGACCCGGATGAAATCTCCGCCGGTGCGGCATTCGTTCAGGATGCGCGACGACAACGGATCTGCATCCAGGCCAGTTCGCCGAAAACCTCTGCTGCGCAGCCAGGTTCGGACGAGCTTTTCCCGATTGCCGCGGCGCTCCATGGAACCAAACCGGGGAATCAGCGTCTCATAAACAGGCAGGCACCCGCGGTAGATGGCAAACCCGCCTGCGGACAACAGCATGTCATAGAGAAGGTTTGTTCCTGAACGGTGGCAGCCCATCACGAAGACCGGGCTGCGCTTGCGGTCGCCTGAATTCCCGAGGCTTGGATTCTCGATAGCCAACAACTAAAAGTCTACCACCGCGCCAGGCGGGGAAGTTACAGGCCGATGAAACTCGGCAGGTTACGAACGTCATTCCCGCTGCTCGACTTCATGCGATTCGACCCCATGTTACTCCACCCCAGCGATCGCCGCCTCGATCGCGTCCACATCCGCCCCAATATCCTTGCCGTCGGTGGCTGCAAAGGCCCCGGGGGAAGCTTTGCTGCATCCGGGTGTATTGGTGTGGCAGAGCCGCGCGTCCTTGCTTACTCCATCTTGCAGATCCCGCACCCCCGCCGCCTTGGCCGAGGAAACGACGATCGTTCCCTTCGGCCATCCCCCTTTTTCGCCGATGATGAGGTTCCTTTCGAACTTGTAGTCGATGAAACACGCGTTGAGCACCGCCTCCGCTCCCGCCCGTTGCTTGTCGTGTGCGCAGTTGGTTCGACCGCCCCCGGTCGGGGAAAATTCGAACCGCCTCCCTCCATTCATAAACAGACTGTTGGTAACGCTGAAATTGGGTATCTTTTCTTCTGTGCGATTTCCCACGTAAAAAAGCGGGCCGGTCACAAAGGCCGTCACGTGATCGAAAGCCACGTCGTGCAGCAAAGGATTATTGGTGCCCACGATCGCAAAAGTGCCTTGTCCTTTCCAGGAGTCGTCTTGAATCGAATCGACCAGCAGATCGTGAATGCTGTACCGGCCTCCACCGGAACTGGCTCCGCCGGCTGAAGAGAGAGCAGTCGCGACCTGGATCACGCCTGCTACATTCCGTATCCGGTTGTAACGGATGGTGACATCCGTAACGGCGCACTTCGGGCACTTGTTGTTTTGATTCTTCGGCGTGAGCAGGATCGAAAACCCGGTTTGCGTGAAACCGCCCCAGCTATTCTCCAGCAGATTCGCCTCGAAGAGCACGCGGATCCCGCTTTTCAACTCGAAATGGTTCTTGACGATCGCCGGGCGGCCGAAGGCGATTGGAGTGTATCCCGGTTCGCCTTCTCTCCAGAGAAGGGGCTTGAACAGATGATTATGGCGGATCTCGATGTCGGTTGGATTGACCTCGGACTTGGCGCCACCAAACAGAATGTTCTCTCCGGAGGCCTCGAGAAAGTTGTTGTAAATTTTCAGGGTGCCAATGGGGACTTCCCCGATTCCGCCGCCCACAGCCGAGGCATCGGTGCAGGCCCCCACACAATAGAACCCGCTGAGATAGGAATTGATAACCGCGATGAATCGGGTACCCTGAACCATCCCAATCCCCTTGCCTACCTCCGCGCCTTCGCCAGGATGGAGCCAGTTGCGGTCGAAAATTACGTGGTCCGCACCCTCGGTTGAAACCATTCGGCCATCACGAATGCCCGGTGCGGAGACCCACTCCACGCCGATAAAGCGGTAGTGGTCTCCGATCTTGGCCCAGAAGGGCCCTTTCACGACTAGGGTCGCCATCAGCTTGGCCGGTCCACCGGGGGGTTGGGCGTAAGTGGGCCTGCCCGGCAGGCTCGCGACTCCGGCCCAAGCAGGCGAAATGCGTGTTCCTTCCGGAGGCAGTTTCGAATCGGGTGTATCAGTTCGAATGGTGATGTAGTGCTGGTCGTCGCATTTCTTCGCCGGTAACTCTCTGATTTCGAACCATGCGCCTGCCGCGAGCAGAAGCGTGTCTCCACACTTTGCCGACTCCACCGCCGCAGACAAGTTGGAATTGGCTCCTACCCGGATCTGTTTTCCGGGAGATGGAGTGCCATCCGTCGCAGTGTAGTAGCACGACTTCGGAAGTTGTGCTGGACCGTCCTTCTCTTCGAACTTTACTACGTCGCCCTTTCCACAATAGGCGTTTTCTCCGATAGCAGGAGGCGCGCTTTCAGCCGCAGACCACAGGGGGTAGACAAAAGCAAAAACAACAACCAAACGAAGGAACGAATGAAAAATAAGGGTCTGTGGCAAGCTAGGGCGACGAGAAAGTGATGACACGATGCCAGTTTCTCCTAACCACGCCGCGCGGGCTGATTGAAATCGGCAACGACGTGATAGCCCAATAGTAGCATGCTGGAGCCAACGAACCTGTGGGCCAGAGCTTGGAGATTCCAGCCACGCACAGACAAAATAATGTCCCACGGCCGACTAATTCATCCTTCTCGCAGTAGCGGTAATACGCTATCATTCTCGCAGGAAAAGCACGCTGGGACCGGATGGTCCAGCGCGGGAGCTGGTTTGCTTCAGTTCAGACCCAAAGTGTGGGTGAAAAATGCGGCGGTGCAGGGCAGGGTTCTAAGAGCTGCAGCTTTGTTTGCCAGACCGTGCGCTGTCGTCCTCATGTACCACTCGGTGGTCGAAGAGCCCGAGCAGACCGCAAACACCATCCGCATCTCGCACTCCCGGGCCAATTTCGAATCGCAAATGAGCGCCTTGTCACGGCGCTTCAATCCCGTCAGCATCGAGCAGGTTATGGAATTTGCCGCCAACGGCCGGCATCTTCCCCCTTGGTCGGTGGCCGTGACGTTTGACGATGGCTTTGCCGATAACTACGATGTGGCGCTGCCGATTCTGAGTCGATATGGCATTCCTGCGACTTTCTACATTATGGTGAACGCGGTGGAGACGGGGACCCCGCCGTGGTATGTCCGGCTCAATTTTTCCTTCAGCACCACGACCGTGACCGCATGGAAACACCCGGAGAACGGTCAAACTTTCGAGATCGCCAGCGCTGATGGGAAGAAAGCGGCTTTGAATGCAGCCTGGGACTTGGGTGCCGCGCGATCAGGCACCGCACAAGAACAACTGATACACCAGGTTGAAGAGTCGCTCCAAATTGAAGCACTCGATGCCCGTAGTGGATTGATGATGAACTGGGACCAGGTTCGCGCCTTGAAAAAAGCCGGCCATATCATCGGAGGTCATACACTTTCGCATCCCAATCTGGCCCAGGTTACCGAGGCGGAGGCACGGTCGGAAATTCGGGGTTGTAAGGAGCGACTGGAAGAGAAGCTGAGCGAGCCCATCCATCATTTCTCTTACCCGCACCCGGCACTCAATCCTCACTGGAGCCCGCAGACATTAGAAATCACACGTGAAGCAGGATTCAGATCCGCGGTGTTGACCACGCCCGGTTCAGTTCTACCGGGAGACCAGCCACTCAGCCTTAAGCGCATTCCCGCCGGCAAGGACTTTGACCTGTGGATTTGGCGGCTGGAGTATGCGTTCTTGGGAGGAATCAGTTGACGGCTGTGGCGCCCGTATGGCGACGGCGACAGAGAAGGTGAAGCGCCCATAGTTGGCCCCTACGCAGACAACAGTGCGGCTTGACATCCATGAACTGGCACTGGCGCCCTCACCGACGAACCAGAAAATTACCAGGTCCGCAGGCTCCGGGAACATGGACTATTCCATGGAGTGGTGCAGTTTGAAGTCCACGGTAACTTGACGGTTTAACCTGCGAGCGAGGAATCTGGTTATGAAAGAATTGCCTCACTCCGTGATGATGGGTGTGGAAGCGGTCAATCACATCGTCGCCGGAAAGAAGGAACTGGTTTTTCACAGTTCCTGACAGCGCACTTACGCGATCAGAAAGATGCCAGCAGCCCAGACCAATCCGGCGCCGAAGGTCAGCGTGATCATTCCGAGCTACAAGACCGCCGATCTGATTGCGGCCTGCTTGGACTCTGTCTTCGCGCAGACTTATTCGGATTTCGAGGCGATCGTGGTCAATGACGGCTCCCCCGACACGCCTGAACTCGAAAAAGTGTTGCAGCCTTACATGGACAGGATTGTTTACATCAAACAGGAGAACAAGCGTGCTGCGGGGGCCCGGAATAACGCCATTCGACAGGCTCGGGGCGAGTTCGTCGCCTTTCTCGACAGCGACGACACGTGGTTTCCGAATCACCTGGCTTCACAAATGCAATTGTTCGCGGAAGATTCTTCGCTCGATCTGGTTTATTGCGACGGTATCCTGGTGCGAGACGCGGGGCAAGAATATGAATTCATGAAGCAGTGCCCGTCCACCGGAGAGGCGACATTCCAGGCCCTAATTGTGGAACGCTGCCAGATTCCGATTTCCACGGTGGTAGCCCGCAAGCGGACCTTGGTGGACGCAGGATTATTCGATGAAAAACTCGCGCGCTGCGACGATTACGATATGTGGGTCCGGGCTGCTTTCAGCGGCGCCAAAATAAGGTATAGCCGCAAGCTGGGGGCCAGGTTTTTTGTCGGCCGCCCCGGCTGCCTCGGCCAGTCCAGGGCTAAAATGGCGGAAGGCTATTCGACGATCCTGGAGAAGTACAAGCGGACTCTACCCCTCAAAGATTCCGATCGGGCGGTGGTTGAGAAACGGGCCGCCGAAATCAGGGCCCGGTATCTGCTCGAAGAAGGCAAATGCAAACTGGAGGAGCGCCAGTTTGATAAAGCGCGGCACTTGATAGCAGAGGCAAACGGCTATTTGCGAAGGGCGTCCTTGAGCGTGGCGGTGCTCGGCTTGAGCATTGCACCCGGGGCCACCGCAAGGCTCATGTCTTTCTGGAGCCGGATACGGAATGGAGCGTCGGCTTGAGCGACTGAGCCGGTAACTCTTCGATCACAGTTCTTCAAGAGAAGACATCAGACCCTCAATTGTTCAGGCACTATTGCTGTGCGCACACTGGGAACCACTGCCAAAGTTTTCTCAGGTGGCCGCTAACGGAGCGATACCAAGCGAGAGTCCCCCGCGGTCGAAGCGGCGCCGCGCCGGAGCCAGTAACCGATGTAGTTCCTCTAGAACCAGCAACCCATTCCGCATCGTGCCATTTCCTCGAACACCCGGCGGCCCTTGTCTTCTTCTTCTCGGAGGAAGAACCGAAAGTAGAAGTTCACGTGGATCGGCTGGAAGGGCCGCGGGGAATTCAGCGCGAAGTACGCTTGAAGACTATCGTCGGCATACGCGTCCGCATATGTGCCCGGCCCAATCGGGCCCAATTGTTTGCCAGGAGGAGCAAAGTTCGTCTCGATGAACTTCAGGAGGCTTCCGGAGTCATGTTCCGCATTGTCGACGAAGCCAGCCGGAGTGTAGGCGGACACCACCAACAGCGGCACGCGGAAGCCGTAGGTGAAGCCCCTGCCCCAGCCATTGGGCTGTCCTTGGCGGAACGGCTTGACGTGATCGTAAAAGCCGCCCCAGTCGTCCCAGGTGATGAAAATCGCCGTGTCTTTCCAGTACTCTTCACCCGTTCCGGCGCAAGCAGGGTTGGTGCCGAGGGCATTCACCAGCGAGGCCACCCAGGCCGGTCCCCTCCCATCCGTCATCCGGGGGTGGTCCGACTCTTGGTTGGTGGGCGTAACCCAGCTCACCTGTGCCAGCTTGCATTCTTTGATGTCCTTCAGTACCAGGTGTGAGCCGATGACATCATTGTTCACGAAGTCCCGGCCTGTGCAATCCAATCCGCCGTTCTGGTTTTCCTTCGCCTCACACATGTGGCGGATCGAGTTCGGCGCATTGAACAGGGAATCAAACAACTCGCTGTAGTATTTCCAGGTGATCCCGGCGTCATTCAGCACGTCCGTTAATGTCGGGTGCTCAAAGCAGGGGAAGATGGGTGGATTTGTGCTCTCGTCACCATCGGGGTCAATCACGGTGACGGTATTATCGGGCGGGCCGGTACAACCGAAAGGCTCTTTTATCGGATTTCCCGACACGAACAATTTGCTATACGTAGTCGGCGCTGAAGTTCCGGCAAGAAAGAACTGGTGTGCCGAATAACTGGGTCCCTGGTTCGTCTGGTACATCCGATTGGCCCACCCATACTGCTTCGCGATGTCGAAATATGGCTGGACGATCCCGGTGGAGTTGTCCACGTACCTGTATTGCGGGTTGGGTGGGACAACGCATCCCCCGAATGGCATCGTCTTGTTCTTGTCGGCCCCATCCATCTTGCCGTTGTCATACGCCGTGACGTAGGCAAGGTGGCTGTGATCGAGGTCGAAGCAGGTCTCCAGCGGCATTGGGAGCAGCGGAATCGTCTCGCCCTTGGAATTGAGTCCGGACGTGGCGATGTCCACTCCCGGTTCAAAGTTCGGATTGCTGCCAAACATGTTGTCTGGTGTCCGGTTTTCTTGGAGGATCACGACGACATGTTTGAACCTGTGGATCTGTGCAACTGAAGCGGACAGCGCCAGGAGAGTCCAGAAGAAAAGGATCGTAGCCGTCCGAGCCACACAAATTTTCTTGGGTTGGAACGTAGTCTTCAAGAATCCCTCCATATCCTCGCTGGTCCATCCCAGCACGTTCGCCACACAGTCAACTCCAGAGAACGGAAGATGAACGGAACATTATTCGCTTGCTCGCGCCGCAAAATCCGGTCCAAGCGCTGGGTGATAATGATGGAAAAACTTTTCTGCGGATGCTTCTTGGATCGACATCAAGATATTTTTACTTTTTCAATGAGTTGACGTTGCACGGATTCGATTGCAGAGTGGCCCGCATTCAACCTATATCAGCTCCTCGGCGAATGCAGTAATCTTACGCTGCGCACCGTGTTCGTAGCAAGTTAACTTACAATGTTCTCATTCAAAATGTCCGCCTTCCCTGGCAAGTAATATCCGGTTTAGGGTTCGGCTGGCAGCGTCTCCGATCGTCCCTAGTAAGCTCCACGCTGCCCGTGTGTTATATTCTTTCCACACTTGCCCCGGAGGATTCATGCGCCCACTTGGTGTCACGTTAGTCGGCTTCTATCAGATTGTGCGGGGGGTAACAGGGCTAGTTTTCGGACTCTTCGTCGTCTTCTACAAGGGTCCAGCCCACGCACTCGCTTCCGTGGCCGCCCAAGGCAACGCCGTCGAACGTCTTCTGAGCGGCTTCGGGCACGCGGCCGGCATTGTCATCATCGGGTTTGTGGTCGTGCACATGCTCGCCGGCTATGGTGTCCTGCAGATGCGGAACTGGGGACGTTTCGTCACGCTCCTGTTATCCGCGATAGAACTCGTGCTGGTTCTTCCCGGCGTCGTCCACGTTAATATTTTTTCTTTGACCTTCGGTGCGATTAACGCGGCCTGCATTTTCTATCTGGCCATGCCCCCGATTGGGCGCGCCTTCCACGCCGAAGGCAACCCGATGCGAATGGCGGTCTAAACCGGGAGTGGGGGCGGGCGATGGCTTGAACCGTCGCCGACGGTTTATCAGCGGAAAACCACCGCCGAGAACTGTTAGGATGGCAGCACTGCTACTGGGAGGATCCGAGACTCCCATTCGCTGGATTTCTCCCATGAAATGGTTCGTGACGATAGCTGGGCGGCCGAAGGGAGGCGTTGATTGAAGTCAGCGACGGCGGATTCGTGCTCGGGACGATAGGGCTGGATGACAAGCAAAATGTACTAGTGCGTCGCCGACTGCCGCTTTTCGACCAGCGTTGCGACCGCGCCAATGTTCTTCATCTGCTCGATATCTTCGGGCTCAAATTGCACATTGACCTTTTCTTCGAGGGCAAGGACCAGATTCAGATGCTGCACGGAATCCCACCTCTCGATCGTTTCCGGCGAAGATTCCGCCGTGATCTTGTCCGCCGGAATTCCGAAAATGTCGCTGGCGACGTTTCGCACCAGCTCCAACACGTTGGCTTTCAATTCTTTCCTCCCAGTTCACTTGCTGTTGTCACCTTCAGCTTAATCCAATCGGGACAGCGCAGCGTTGAACGTTTCAGATCCAGCGTCCACAGCGAACCCGTGCCGTTGATCTCCTGCCGCTCGAAGCCATGCTGTTGGTAGAAATCGCGTGCCGGAGCGTTTTTCTTGGTGGGCAGAAACCAGCCCACCAGTCGTTTCCGGCCACGCCGGGCAGCGCTTTCGGCGAGATGTGCGAGAAGCGCGGTCTCCACCGTTCTTCCGATGACGCGACAGCTCAGCAGGAAAGTATCGATTTCGCACTGTTCGCCCTCGTCGTGAGCGATTGCGACGCCGACCACGCCGTGGTCGCCGAAGCGATCGCGCACACGAATCGAAAATATGTGCCACTCCGGCTGTTTCGCCATCTCCGCGATCTGGGACTCGCTGTAGCGCCGCGTGGTCAAGTTAAACTGGTTGGTTTTCTGCGTCAGTTGCGCAACCCGTGCCAGCGTCAGGTCCGACACTGGTTCCAGTTCGGCTTCCTGCTCGAGGAAATGGAAGAAATCCTCCTTCGATTGAAAGCTCTGCTCGGCTTCAGTGAGCCGCCTCTGGGCCGCATACATTTCGGTCCGCTGCTGGTCCTCGGACGAAAGAGTCAGCCTTTCGAATACTGCACAATCCCTGACGGCGGAGGCATACTCCAGCGGACTCTTCGGCAAATCGATAACGGTAACTTCGGGGAGCGCGGCACGAACCTGCTCGCGCTCGAAAGGACTGTCGTCGAGGAAGGCGAGCGCATCGATGCCGAGGTTCAGGTCCTGCGCGATCTCGCGGAGATTCTGTGCCTTGTCCGTCCAGTTAATACGCAGCGCCGCGAAGTGTTTCGCGCGCACCAGCATTCCGGGATGTTTCTCCAGCGCTTCCATGGCATCGTCGAAATTGTTCTTGCTGCACACGGCGAGCAGAATTCCTTTGCGCGACAGATCGAGCAAGGCGCGCTGCAATGTCTGATACGCCGCGCCCGGATATTCGGAGCCAACTTTAATGCCGCCCATTCCGTCTTCGCCAATCACACCGTCCCACAGCGTGTTATCGAGGTCGACGACCAGAACTTTGGCGGTGCGTCCGCTGAGCGGCACGATAAAACGTATCCACTCGCGCGCCATCGGAAGAAGATAACCGGCCGCGATGGGCAGCCGCGCTGTCAGCCACTTGCGCTCGTCGTGCCAATGCTCGCTGCCATGGCGCGCCACCAGCGCGTCGTAGTCGAGGCAGTACACTCCGTGGAATTCTCCCGCGATGCGCCGCAGTTCACGATTGATCTGGCGCAGCAGTCCGGACTGGCCCGCTTCAGATTGGCTGTCGAGGACGCCGAGACTTGGAGATGGCGGGCGCTCCAGGGAATGAACGATCAGCGCCGCCTGGCTGTGTTGGCGAAATGCGCTGATCCACTGCTCATAGCCGCGAACCACGCGCTCGGCGGCTTGCCGTGCCACTTCCGGCGCCAGATCGGCGAAGTCACGCCATAGCTCGGGCGCAGCCTGGTCGGCACGCACCGCCAACACGACTGCATTGGGCGCGAAGCGATAGAGCGAACTCTGGCTGTCGAGCATATCCTGCACGTAGGTGTTGAAATCGCCGACATGCACTTCGAGATCGATACCGTACGCGAATGCTTCTGAGCGCAGCAGCGGCGCGATGGGCTCGACGGTGAACGAGCGCAGAATCGCCAGCCTGAATTTGGTGAGTGCGAGTTTGTTGCGCAATTCGTCCAGCCGCGAAGTCACGAAGCTTGCTGTGGCCGAAGCGGCATCGCACCGCCAAAGTTCGGCCAGCCGCCGGGCGGCAAGATCGAAAGCCCCTTGGGCGAACAATTCATCGACCTCGGCCCGCAGGCTTGAAGGATTGTGCTCAGCGGGAGTCGAATTGGGAGTTGAATTATTCATCAGCGTTCCAGATACTCGATCAGCAGACGGTTCCGGGTGTAGATCCAGGCGATGCGCCGGCCGCCGAACGCTACTGCCGGCATTGGTTTCCGTGTGATGAGCGCTCCCAGCGAGCGCGCGGCGGCGAGGGCCTGCTCCAGATTGTCCACGACATAACTAACGTGGTGCAGGCCGCCTCCCCTGGCGGCGAAGGAGTGTACCGGCGATTGCTCGTCGGCCGGTTCCACCAGTTCCCAGAGCGGATCGCCCGCGTGGCGGCTCTTCAGGAACGTGACGCGAACGCCTTGGTTGGGATCATGAAAAACATGCTCGTCCCAATCCGCATGCAGCATGCTGGCGAAACCCTGCGCGGAATTCGGAATCGAAGCCACGACGAATCCGACGTGGTGAAACGCACCTTCGGGCTGCCAGGTTAGGGAAACCGGATTCATCGTCAGAACTCGTTTGTGGTGGCGCGCAACTACTTAGCCTCGGGTTTGGCACCGGATTGGGCGATGCCCTGCGGTGGAGTGAACATGCGAAAAAAGTTTACCATGCAAGGCGCCAGGGCAGTTTGAAACCCTTGACCTTTCGACGGCTGCAAGCGAGGCTCCTAGCTAAAACATCTGTGATGATGCCGAATCTGCCGTGAGCGCTAGGGACAGGTAATCCAGACCATGTAAACTCTTTATTCGGAGCGCGGCAAAACGATGGCATTCGAATTTGTGCCGATACAGGCATCAGAGCAGCAAGATCTCACCCAATTCCTGGTGAAGTCGTTCCGGGCGGACCCGACCCTCAACTCTTTTCGTCCGGAGGCCATATATTGGAAATACTTTGCCGATCATCCTGAGTGGACGGGTCCCCGCAGCTTCGCGGTCAAACAAGACGGCCATATCGTGGCTCATGGGGGAGTGTGGCCGGTTAGCTTGGTAATGCCCAAGACCGAGGTCAAAGCCATACACCTGATCGACTGGACGGCCAGCCGTTCAGCGGTTGGGGCCGGTGTTTACCTGCTCAGAAAAATGACGGGGCTTGCCGACATTCTCCTGACCATCGGAGGTTCGCAGGACACTAGGAACCTCCTTCCGAAACTGGGCTACAAAGGTTGCGGCGAACTGCGGCGGTATGCCCGGGTGGTTCGGCCCTGGTTACAGTTTCGGACCACGCCACAGAAGAATTGGAAGACGCCCATAAAATTCTTGAGAAATTCAGCCCGGGCCCTGACGGGCATTCCTTCGGCCCCGAAGGGATGGCAGGCATCGCAGGTCGCGAGTTTCCCGGGATCAATTGACAGTGGTGCCATCGGGCACACTGCAAGTTCCACATCGTCGCGGAGAACGGCTGCTGGATTGAATTATATGCTGGCCTGCCCGGCTGCCCGTTTTTCCGGGTTTTTGGTTACCCAGGCGCAACAATTGCGGGGCTACTTTTTGCTCACCCAGGTGGGCAGGCAAGTGAGGATCGTCGACATCCGAATGAACCGTGAAGATCGAGAATCCTGGCAGGCAATGTGTGCTCTTGCCTCCCACATTGCCGCCGAGGATCCGGAAATTTGCGAGATCGTAGCTGCGTCTTCCACCGAAGTGACTGGGCAATCGTGGTTGCAGGCGGGGTTCGTCCACCGCCGGACTGACCAGATATTCTGCTACGATCCGCGCACTCTGGTGAGTTCCGGACCTCCCTTGGACTTAAATCTGGCGGATGGCGACGCGTGTATCATGAGTGTGCCAATCTCTCCGTATCTTTCCTGATTGTAGGCTAACGCCGTTTCCGGACGGCGCCGACGACCTTGCTCTGGCATGCTGGTGAAAACTACCGCCCGGCAATCGATCGCCGAGTGTCACAGGGCTGACGAATTCATCCCTTTCGCAGGAGCCATTGTCGGGCGGCGAGATAAGGCCGACCGGCGCTTCTCTTGGCGATTTTCTTAAGATTCCAGTAGAGCCATTGCCTTGCGCGCGCACTGGAATGAACTGCAACCAAGTCTCCAGAAACACCCGGCGGCATTCCCCTGAAGATGTTGTATCGGCCGACCACCAGACACCCCATAACAGCCTGAAGCGCAGTCGTGGGTTCAGAGTTAAACAGGATTCGAACCCCTGCCGCAGCGGCTGTCTCTCCAACCCGATCCGAATAATAGCCTCCGGGGACGGAGGCGGTATCAACTTGTTCGCCGAGGATGTCGGAGAGTGTTTTGATGCTTCTCGTCCATTCGCCGGTCAGTTCCTCTTTGCTGCAATGCGACATCCTAGTGGGATGAGAAAACGAATGGCTGCCGATCACGTGACCCTTTCTTCTCAAGAAGCGAATCTGCTCCGGGTCCAGGAAGCCCTTCTTTCCAATTTGACCGGCGGTGACAAAAAAATGCCCGCGCCAGCCATATTTCTCGAGAAGGCCCGCGACGAACGTGGAGGCGCTTTCCCCGCCGTCGTCGAAGGTCAGAAGGAAAGGAAGCGTCGCATCGCCTTTATTTGCGAGGTCGTGTGCACTGTCGGGAACGGTGTCGCGTACCTTGGCGATGGCCGCAAGATGGGCTTCGAATTCGGCGCGGCTCAATTTGTATTTCGCCGTTCCGGGACCGGTGAAACCGCTCGATTCCCAGTCGGCACTCTCGACTACATCATGATAGAGCAGACAGGCAACTCTCATTGAGGGACCCTGGTCGCGCGGGATTTCCACTCTAGGTATTTGGTCAACCATGGTTGTCCCCATGCGGCGGACGGCCGTCCTGAGGTATTCAGTGGGACGGCAGTGCCGCTAAAGATCTCAAGGAACTTGCTGCGCAGAGCGTCGAGGTTCTCCAGCACCACTCGGTGTTGGATGACGATGTGCGATTCATGCGCTTCGTCAAACGGATAGCTGTAGTAGCCGAATGCCGGTCCGGTATCGACACCCTTGTCGATTCTGAGGAGCGTCATGCCAACCTTATTCAGGTCGCGATTGGCGAGCGCCCAAAAACATCCATGCGCGTTTCGATATTCGGGACAAATCCCGGGATGCATGACCAATGTTCCCTTGGCCGGAATCGAAAAAACGCTCTCTTTCAGCAACACCTTGCACCGCGCCAGAACAAGGTCGGGGCCCGTTCTCCGGATAAATGCTTCTGTCTCCTGAGTATTCGGGCTCGGCGTTCTCAAAATCGCGGTGCCCGGAGGAATGTCTCCATAGATTAGGCACTTCTCTCGCAGTTCCTGGCGCTCCCAGCGCCGGTCTTTGCCGGCGAGAAAAATGCGGTAATAGAATCGGAACGCCAGCGCATCGAGAAAACGAAGGGCCCCAATCCGCTTGATCTCGCGCCGTACACGGCGCCACATTCGGCTCGGGGGCTCCTGGATGACAACGATCCCCACAAGATCCGAGAATGAACTCAGCCACCGGGCCAATATCACCTGATCCAATTGAGCGCCGTCATGGCATATCAGCAGTGTTTTCATGGGGTCCAGGATCGGGCTCAATGCCGCCTGGATCATATCCTGCTTAAGATACATGTGCCAAGAGGGACCTTATTTCCGCCGGTCGGCGATGTTGTTGTGGCAAGGTGGCGAGCGCGGCGCAGAAGAAGAAAAGGTCCGCGGCGAACCGCGGACCTCGGTTGGGGAAGGTGAAAATCGGTCGAAGCTGGAAACGTTATTCGACGCTTGCCAGCGCTTCATTGAGCCCAACAATGTCGGCCCCGAGATCCTTGCCATCGGTGCCCATGTTTTTGTAAGGGCTGTTCGGCAGAAGCTCGTAGTTCCCGCCATTGCCGTTGTTGAAGTTGGTGAACCCCACATCATCGACGGTTTGCGTGAACATGTTGTTCACTGGCCAGGTCGACGGCCCATACCTTGGCGGAGGCGTAATCAGGCCGTTGTTAGCGAATGTGTAGGTAGTGAAACAGTTGGTGAGGGTGGTGATCGGCACGTCCTCAAAGGCGCAACTGGCTGGGCCGCCTCCTTTGTTCCACACGGGGTACTGGCCGGTGATCGTCAGGTTGTTGGTGAAGACCAATCCATACATCGGCGCAGTCTGGGCCGAGTTTCCTGTGATGATCATGTGGGTAGTAGAATCCGGGAAACCGGTGACGTGATTGATGGTGACAGTGTTGAGCGCGTTCTTGGGCCATGAGTTCGATATCTGGAACACGGTGGCGGGGCCCAAGTATTTGGTTCTGAGGTCGTCGATAACCACGTCGTGGATGCTCCAGCGAGTGCCAGCCAGTGCCGGGCCTCCTCCATCTCTACCGCTGGCGGAGAGGCCGGTGGCCATCTGGATACCGCCTCCGGCATGGATGATGTGCGTGTAACGAATGGTCACGTCCGTGACCTCGCAGATCGGACAGACGTCGCCGTGGGTGTGTGTGTGTTGATTCTTGGGGGTGAGCAAAATGCCGTAACCGGTTTGGCTGAAGCCGCCCCAGACATTCTCCATAAGGTTGGCTTCGACCAGCACTCGAACCGCATTCTTGAGTTCAAAGTGATTCTTGACGACGAAAGGATTGCCGTTCGTTCCGCCGACGAAGGGCTGGTTGCCCTTCATCCACTGCCAGGGCTTGAAGAAGTGATTGGAACTGATGGTGATGTCGGTCGGAGTCGTGGTCGCCGCTCCGCCGCCGAACATAATGGCTTCGCCCGCGGCTTCCAGGAAGTTGTCCTCGATCTTGTACGGACCATCCTGGTAGTTTCCGATACCTCCACTCACCGCGTGCGAGTCCGTACACGCATTGGCGCAGTGAAAGTCGCTGAAGTAGGAGTCCACGACGGCCACGTAATTCGTGCCGCCGAGTTCGAAACCATCGCGGGTGTCATCCTGCGTTGTCCCGTGCAGCCAGCTTCGATCGAGCACGATGTAGTTCGCAGTCCCTCCGTGCGCGTGGGATATCAGGGCGGGTGCTGTTTTGCCCCCGGCCGGTCGCGTCAGCTCCAATCCGATCAGCCGGTAGTGATTTGCTCCGGACTGGAAGATCACCGGACCGTCCCCGCCGCCGGAAAGAATGAGCTTGGCCAGTACATTCTGCGGATTGTTGCAGGGGTACTGCGGGCGTCCCAGCAGGGAAGCCACTCCTGCATAGCAAGGCGTAAGACGCTGCCCCTCGGCGGGCAGAGCGCTGTCGGAAGAACTGGTGCGAACAATGATCCAGTGGGTGTTATCGCAATTCTTGGCCGGGAATTGGAAGGCTCCTGTGAAGGTTGCTCCGGCCTGCAGTTCAATCTTGTCGCCACACTGCGCGCTATTCAAGGCCGATTGCAGATTGCCGCCAGCGTTAACCGTGATCACGGACCCTGGCGCGGGCGTGTCCGCCATCGAACTGGAAACGGTCGCGATCGGCAATTGCGCCGGACCATCGTAACCGCTGCCGGCTACGACCCGGACGCTGAAATTGCCGCTTGCAGTTTTGTTAGTGGCATCCGTGACCATAACCGTGAAGTTGAATGTGCCAACCGTGGTCGGCATGCCGGCGAAATCCCCGTTCGCATTCATCGTGATTCCAGGAGGAGGAGTGCCTGCGGAAATGCTCCAACTGTAAGGTGTGGTTCCGCCGGTTGCGGTGAAGACGTCGCTATAAGTGTTGCCCTGCTGGCCCTGGGGCAGAGTCCCGGTCGTGATTTGCGGTCCCTGGCCATTTGCCGGGTCAACAATGACCGCGGCGGTGGATGACTTTGTGGTGTCGGCATTGCTGGTTGCGGTGACGAAAACGCTGGTTTGCGAGTTTACTGTCGGGGCGGTGTAAAGACCGTTGCCATTGACCGAACCGGCCGTTGCCGACCAGGTCACCGCAGTATTGGAAGTTCCGCTGACCGTCGCGGTGAACTGCTGCCTCTGACTCGAGAACAAAGTTGCATTGGTCGGAGACACACTGACTTTGACATTTCCGCCACTGCCGACATCGCCGACGTCAATGACAAACGTCCGGTTCCCCTGATCGTGGAGCGGGGAGTCGGTCACAATCACTTCGAACGAGAAGTTACCCGCTGTTGTCGGCGTTCCGGAGAACGCCCCTGTGGCGGCATTCAAACTGATGCCCGGGGGCAGGACGCCCGTTTTCACCGAGAACTGGTAGGGAGAGCTTCCGCCACTCACTGCGAGCACCGCGTTGTAAGACTGATTGACCGTGCCTGCGGGGAGGTTTCCGGACACTTGCAGGTTGTTCTGCGTCCCGTTCTGCGCGCCCGCGGCTTGCGCCACCGTGCCGCAAGAAGTGGTCATCAGCGCGACCGCCAGCAGGAGTATCAAAACGCTCAGGCGCGGTGCGAGCGCACGGGAAAATCTAGGATGACTTACATGACTTATAAGAGCATTTTCTATTTTATTTACTGCCACTGCTTCAAACATCGCGAGCCTCGACCGTACAGAAATGGGGGACTAGTCGAATGTCCTCATGCTGAATCTATCGAGACGGGGCAGGGGTTCCCAGATACCAGAAGGGCATCGAGAACGCGTTAGTACATGTGTGCGCGGCATGTACAGATTCGCATTTCGCCAGTGTCCATCGGTGTGTTTGGTGCGAAGTAGATGAAAACAGGCGCGGGACGGACGGTCTCGGCGGAGAGGCCGATGTGGCGATCGCGGCGTGGCTTGAAAGAACAAGGCTGAGAGCGGGAAAACCAAAATAACCAACGGCAGGTTACTGGCGGGGTTCCCCCCAGCAAAACCGCGCACAACGCGCGCGGCTGCCATGATGTTACTGAGGCTAGGGTTGCTTGTCGGCGCCGATCGTCTGCGCGTGCCGGTCGAGCATAAGGAGCAGTGGATCGCGCAGAAACGGGCCGCCCGCCAGCAGGCCGGAGATCAGCGGATTTTTCTGGTTGCAGCGCAGCGGAGAATTGTCGAGCTTCAGCACCCAGCCTCCGGCGCTTTCGACCAGCGCCGCTCCGGCGGCAACGTCCCACTCATTTTTCGGAACCAGCGTGAAGGTAAGATCGGCGCGGCCGGCGGCGACCAGTCCGAGTTTGTAGGCGACCGATCCCATGGGACGAATATTGAACTCGGCGGACTCGAACTGCTTCCACTCACCGCGCTTCACTTCACTGCGGCTGGCGAGCACCAGCGCGCCGTGAAGATCATGGCGCTGGCTCGGCTGCGCGGGCTTGCCGTTGTAAGTCACGCCGGTGTCGCGCGCGCCGAGGATCAGTTCGTCGGTTGCCGGATTGCAAATTCCGCCAGCGACCGGAATTCCATTCTCCACCATGGCGATCGAAACGCAGAACTCAGGGATGCCCTCGACGAACTCGCGCGTGCCGTCGAGCGGATCGACGACCCAGACCCGCTGTTTGTCGAGGCGAGTGAAGTCGTCGACGGTTTCTTCCGAAAGCCAGCCTTCGCCGCCGCGGAGAAGAGTCTTGCGCAGAATGTCGTCGACGGCGCGATCAGCCTCGGTGACAGGATCGTGTCCAACTTTGTACTCGGTTGCAATGGCGCCGGGAGTGAAGCGGTTGAGCACGGTCCGCGCCGCTTCAAGGGCGGCGTGTATGCGTTCGAGAGTCTCTGCGGATGAGTATGAAGTCATTAATTCTCCGTGATTAAGTATCTGGGCATTGAGTCATTGAATCATTAAACCTAATGTCTCAATGCTTCAATGACTCAATGCTTCAATGCCGTTCACGCCCACAGCATTCTTGCTCCCGTCATCAGTAAGACCGTGCACAGGATTCTTCGCAGCCAGAGTACGGGAACGCGGGTGCTCAGGTGCGAGCCGAGCATGCCGCCGGGGACCGAGCCGATCAGCAGGGAACCGACCAAATGGGCATCGACGTTGCCCGCCCGCCAGTGCAACAGGCTGGTGACGCCGGTCAGAATCACGGCATGGGTAATGTCGGTGCCGACCATGACTTTGGGCCCGAACGAATAAAACAAGAGAAGCAACATCATAATGATGCTACCCGACCCGACCGAGGTGATGCCGACCAGGAATCCGCCGGTCAGGCCGATGAGACTCATGCCGGCAAACGATTTCATGGTGGGCGGGCGCTTGGCGAGATGATCTTCAATCCGTCCCTGAAACAAGAGCAGCATGGGAATCAATACCAGCAGCAGTCCCACGGCGGACTTGATGAAGTCGTTGACGCCGTTGCCATAGACGTGGCGCAGGTGCTGTAGAAGAGACACACCGAGGAAAGAGCCGGGAATGCTGCCGACCGCCATCGCCAGCACGACTTTTCTCCGCACCGTGCCTTTGCTCAAGTGCATGATGCTGGCGGGGATCTTGGTGAAGAAGTTGAACAGCGCGTCACTGCCGACGGCAATGATGGCGGGCACGCGCAGGCCAAAGATGAGCATGGGCAGCAGCAATACGCCGCCGCCCCGGCCCGTCAACCCTATAACAGTTATCACGATGAAGCCGATCAGCACTTTTAGCAGCAAAAATTCCATGCTGTCTTTCGAGTTGGTTCTCAGTTCCCAGTTCCCAGTAAAGCAAAACCAAGTTAAGGAACTGAGAATTGAGAACCGGGAACTGCCTTCCTAGCTGTTGCCGTTGGCGCCGACGAAGCCTTCGCGCTCGAGGTGTAAAAGGATGGTCTGCGCCGCTTCCTCGGGGCTCTGCCTGGCCGTGTCAATCACGACTTCGGCATCGGTTGGCGCCTCGTACGGATCCGAGATGCCGGTGAATTCCTTCACGATGCCTGCGCGAGCCTTGGCGTACAGGCCTTTGCGATCGCGCTGTTCGCACACTTCGATCGAAGTGGATGCGTGGACCAGGACAAACCCGCCGAAGGGTTCAATCATCTGCCGCACCGCTTTGCGTGTCGCTTCATAGGGCGCAATCGGAGCGCAAATGGCGATGCCGCCGTTCTTGGTGATTTCGGAAGCGACATAGCCAATACGGCGGATGTTGATGTCGCGATGCTCCTTGGAGAAGCCGAGTTCGCTCGACAGGTTCTTGCGCACCAGATCGCCATCGAGCAGGGTGACCGGACGTCCGCCCATCTCGAGGAACTTGGTGATCAGCGCATTGGCAATGGTCGATTTGCCCGATCCCGAAAGCCCGGTAAAGAAAATGGTGACGCCCTGCTTGTGCCGTGGCGGATAGCTGCGGCGCAATTCGTGTACGACTTCGGGATAAGTGAACCACGCCGGGATTTCGCGGCCTTCATTGAGGCGCTGGCGCAGCTCCGTGCCCGAGATGTCGAGTACCTTGGCGCCCTTTGGCACTTCATCGGAGGGAACGTAACGGTCTTCGTTTTGCAGATACACCATCATCTGGAACGGAACCATGGTGACGCCTATTTCCTGCTCATACTTCTTGAACAGTTCCTGAGCGTCGTAAGGGCCGTAGAAGGGCTTACCATCGGTATCCTTTCCGGGGCCGGCATGATCGCGGCCGACGATGAAGTGGGTGCAGCCATGATTCTTGCGAATCAGGCCGTGCCACACCGCCTCCCGGGGCCCGCCCAATCGCATCGCGAGCGGCAGCATCGCGAGTTCCACCGTGCCCTTCGGGTACTTCGAGAGCAGCAACTGGTAGCAGCGGGTGCGGACGAAATAATCCACGTCGCCCGGCTTGGTCATACCGACCGAAGGATGGATCAGCAGATTCGCCTCGACTTGCTTGGCCGCGCGCATGGTCAGTTCGACGTGCGCGCGATGCATGGGATTGCGCGTCTGAAAGGCGACAACCTTGGTCCAGCCCAGACGGCCAAATTCGGCCCGCAGATCGGCGGGGGTCAGGCGCAGCGAGCGGAAATCATAGTGGGACGGGGGCTGGAACTCTTCGACTTTTCCGCCAACGTACCAGGGGTTCGATTTGTTGATGGCGTAATCGGCGCCCGGATGCGCGGCGCTGGTGGAATTGAAAACGGACTGGGCTTCGGCTTTACGGTCCGGCTGCCACACATCTTCAACGTGGAGCACGGCGAGCATCACGCCTTCGGGATCGCGCAGTGCGATCTTGCTCGAGCCCGGCGTCAGTTTTTTGGCGAATTCCTCGGTCACGTCGAGCGTGATCGGCATGGGCCACAGGGTGCCGTTGGCCAGCCGCATATTGTGGCAGACGCCCTCGTGATCGGCACGGTTCATGAACCCGCGCAGCGGCGAGAAGCCGCCGCTCATCAGCAGTTCAAGATCGCAAAGCTGGCGGGCGGTCAGGTCCCATGAAGGCCAATCCTTCGAATGCGCTTTTAACTCTGCGGCGCGCGCGGCCGGTACTTGCAGCTGAACAAGTTCTCCCCCGTGGGGAGCGATAAGGTGACTGATCGTTGCGTTCAAAGCAGTATTCCTCCCGGATGTTCTAACCAGAATTTATGCTGAAATCAAAATCACTTGGGGGGGGTCTCTATCTAAGCTCGCCCCGTTTGCCATGGCTCGTCAAGCTACCTGCCGGGGCCGCAGGTAACCGCCGGAACATGAGCGGAACCACGAATGAAGACCGGTACGCTGGCCGTGCAATCCAGCCTAAGAATCGATGAAACATAGGGAAGGAGCAATTCACCTTCCGAAAGCCAGCCCACGGCCCACTTCTAAACCATTAAAAACAATAGCCGAGAACCATTTTACCTCAAGACATCCCAGTCCGCTGGAAGGGTATGAAACAGATTGCAGTCTTACCCCCAAGCATGGGAATGAAAGTGCACTGCGCCACCTTCGCCAGGAATTCGGTTGGTGGATGCCTTGGTTGCTTCCGGGACACAAAGCGGGCAAAAGCGAGGTGGTACAATGCAGTGTTCTGTCGGCGATTTTTCGGAAATTTATTACGCTATCGCTATATCTTTCAATTGGTTGAATCCTGCCGGTTCGGAAGATAGCCAATCCCAAGACTAAGTTTATGGCGAGCAAGAAAATTGTCATTATCGGAGCGGGACCGACCGGCCTGGGTGCGGCGTACCGTCTCCACGAACTGGGCTACGACAACTGGGTTCTTTACGAAAAGTCAGACGAAGTGGGCGGGCATTCTACCTCCCACATCGATGCCTGCGGATTTGTGTGGGATGAAGGCGGGCACGTCATCTTCTCGCACTACCCCTACTTCGATAATCTAATCGAGAAGATGCTCGGCACAGAGATCCACGAGCGCATTCGCGAGAGCTGGATTGTGAAAGGGGACTGCTGGATCCCCTATCCTTTCCAGAGCAATCTCCGATACCTGCCGAAGCCGGTTCAAGTCAGTTGTCTGCTGGGAGCGGCCAAGGCCGCGGCCAATGGAAGGGGCCGCGACGCCGCGAACTTTCGCGATTGGACTCTGGGCACCTTTGGCGAGGGCATCGCGGAGGCCTTCATGTTCCCCTACAACGCCAAGGTCTGGACCACTCCTCTGGAGCAGATGTCCAAGTCTTGGATCGCCGACCGGGTGGCGGTGGTGGATTTCAAAAGGCTGCTGGAAAACGTTCTTTACGAGCGTGATGACGTCGGCTGGGGTCCGAATAGCAAGTTCAAATTTCCGCTTCATGGGGGAACCGGCCAGATCTACCGCCGGATGGCCGAGCAATTCCCCTCGAAAATTCACGCCGGAAAACAGCTGGCCGAGGTTGAAATCGGCCGCCGCCGGGTTTCTTTTGCCGATGGCAGTGGGGATAGCTACGACGCTCTGATCTCGACCGCGCCCCTTGACCTGCTCGCGCAAATGATCCGTCCGGCAGACGAGAGATTGCGGGAAACGGCCACCGGTCTTGAGCACAACAACCTGCTCGTGCTGGGTCTCGGCCTGCGGAAGAAGATCGAAACCGGAAGATGCTGGATCTATTTCACGGATTCAGAAATGCCCTGCTATCGCGCCACCTATTTTTCCCACTACTCGCCTTTCAACGTTCCGAACGGAGACACCGAGAACTACAGTTCGCTGATGTGCGAAGTGTCGTTCCGGGTGGGAGAGACGCCCGATCCGGAACGAGTGCTGGACCAGGTGATTGCCGGGCTTATCCGGGCCAAGATCCTGGAGGAGTCGGACCGGGAGCGCATCGTTTCTCGATATCATCGTGTGGTCGCGTACTCCTACCCCATCCCGACGCTCGGCCGCAACCGGGCGCTCGGCATTCTGCAACCGGCATTGCTGGAGAAGGGGATCTATTCCCGCGGGCGTTTTGGCGCCTGGCGGTATGAAGTCGGAAACATGGATCATTCCGTGCTGATGGGTGTGGAAGCGGTCAATCACATTGTCGCCGGGGAGAAGGAACTGGTCTTTCATAGTTCCTGAGTGACAGGAAGTTATGCAAGCATCCCGGACCAATCCGGCGCCGAAGGTGAGCGTGATCAGTCTCAGCTACAAGACCGCCGGGCTGATCGCGGCATGTTTGGACTCCGCTTTCGCGCAGGCTTATTCGGATTTTGAGGCGATCGTCATCAACGACGATTCTCCCGATACGCCCGAACTGGAAAAGGTGCTGCAGTTGCGGCGATTACAGTGGGACCGCTCCGCCTTCAGCGGTGCTAAGATTGGCTATACTCGCAAGCTGGGGGCCAGGTTTCTTGTCGGCCGCCCCGGTTCCTTCAGCCAGTCAAAGGCTAAAATGATTGAGGGTTATTGGACGATTCTGGCCGGGCGCGACCGCGAAACTCATGTCTTTCTGGAGAAAGATTCGGAGCGCAGCATGGGCTTGAGTGGATTACGCCGGAAATTTATCGTGCACAGGGTTCGGAGTTGGGCATTTCGGGGTTTGGCATTCCAATGATTAAGCGTCTGATCGCTGGCGGGAAGCAATTTTTCGGCTTGGTTCCCCCCGGCCGCCGGGTGGAGGTTTTTCCCGACGATATTTTTCTGGTTTCCTATCCGAAGTCGGGGAACACTTGGACACGGTTTCTGATCGCCAACCTGGTATACCCGGAAAAGAATCCCGATTTCTCGAATATCAACGATTTGCTGCCCGACGTGGAAGGAATGTCGAAGCGCGATCTGGCGCGCGCAGCCCGACCGCGAATTCTGAAGAGCCATCAATACTTCGATCCTCGTTATCCGAAGATCCTCTACGTGGTTCGCGATCCGCGGGACGTAGTGCTCTCGGAATATCACTTCGACATAAAACGGCGTGCCATCGCCGACGGTTTCCCCCTGCAAGAGTTTGTGTCGCGTTTTGTACGTGGCGAACTGAACCATCCCTACGGAACGTGGGGCGAAAACGTAGCAACCTGGCTATATACTCGCCGCGGCGATCCCCGATTTCTACTGGTGAAATACGAAGCGCTGCAGGTGCAGGCGATGGATGAGATGGGGAGGATCGCACATTTCATGGGAATTTCCCCGGATCCGGAACGGCTCGCCTTCGCGATCAAGCAGAGTTCCGCAGATCGGATGCGCGAACTTGAAAAGAAGCAGGGACACTTGTGGTCCTCAACGCGAGAGACTCGACAAGACAAGCCCTTTGTTCGCTCCGCCAAGGCGGGCGGCTGGAAAGTGGAATTGCCCGAGGCCAGCATAGCGGAAATTGAATCGGCGTGGGGCGGACTGATGCGTGAAATTGGCTATGAATTGGCTGTGTCCAGCCGGGTTCATGCCGGGATGGTTCAGTCAGGTACGGGGAAATGATCAAGCGTTTGATTGCCGGAATCCAACGCGGACTCGGGCTGCATCGGCCGGGCCGCAGCCTGCTTATTCTCCCGGACGACATTTTTCTGGTTTCATTTCCGAAATCCGGCAACACCTGGACCCGGTTTCTCCTGGCCAACCTGAGATTCCCGGACCAGCCCGCCACCTGGGCGAACATCGATCGATTGATTCCCGATCCAACCGGTACCGCGAAACGGGATTTCGTCCGCATGCCGAGGCCGCGCATTATCAAGAGCCATGAGTGCTTCGATCCGCGTTATCCGCGCGTCGTCTACATCGTTCGCGACCCGCGCGACGTCGTCGTTTCGCAATACCACTATCATCGTAAGATCAGGAAAATCGAGGACGATTCGCCGATTGAGAAATTCGTTACGCGCTTCCTGGCCGGCGAGACCTGCCCGCATGGGTCGTGGGGACAGAACATCGGCACGTGGCTGTTCACGAGCGAGGGAAATCCCCGCTTTCTCTTGCTGCGCTACGAGGATCTGGTTAAGGATACCGCCCGCGAACTGGCCAAGGTAGTGGCCTTTCTGCACCTCTCTGCCAGTCCGGAGCAAATTGCGCAAGCCGTGGAGCGAAGCTCGGCCGATAACATGCGGAAACTCGAACAGGCGCAAACTGACCAACAGGGACTCACCCGGGGATCGCGAAAGGATCTTTCGTTTGTCCGCGCTGCCGGTTCGGGCGGATGGCGCTCCGAGTTACCCGTCCCCCTGGTCGCGAGGATTGAGGCCGCCTGGGGACCGCTGATGCAGCATCTGGGGTACGAATTGAGCACACAGCCTCCGTCGGAAGCGCGCGACGTGGATTGTCTGGGAATGCTCAGCGGCACGCCGCGATGATTACTGCGGAGCAACTGGTCGTTGGTCGCTAGTCGTCAGTCGTTAGCGAACGCTGCGAACAAGCTGCCGCGAGCGTATGCGAACCGCGAACGACCAAAGAAAAATGACCAACGACTGACGGGTTACGACACAGAATTCGTAAACGCCTAATTATGCTCGGCCAGTTCAAATACGCTGTGAAGTATGCCCTCGGACTCGATCACGCCGGGAGGCATTTTACCGTCTTTCCCGACGATACCTTCCTGGTGTCGTACCCGAAATCCGGCAACACCTGGGTCCGTTTCCTGCTTGCGAATCTGATGTACCCGAACGAAACCGTGGGTTTTGCCAATATCAACCGGCTGCTTCCGGCACCCGGTGTTTTATCCAAGCGGTTCCTGCGGAAGCTGCCTCGTCCGCGCATATTGAAGAGCCACGAGCCCTTTGACGTACGTTTTCGGAAAGTCATCTACCTGGTCCGCGATCCGCGTGACGTAGCGGTTTCCGAGTACCATTTCGACTTGAAGAAACGGTACATCGATCCGGATGTAACTCTCGAACAGTTCGTAAAGCGCTTCATCGCGGGTGAGACCTCGTCCTACGGTTCCTGGTGGGAACACGCGGCCAGTTGGATCGCTGCGCGCCACGGTAACCCTGCTTTTCTGTTGGTCCGCTACGAGGACCTGCTCTCGGACTCGATCGGCGAAACCGGCAAAATTGCCAAATTCCTTGGCATTCAGGCCGGGCCGGAACGTCTGCAGGCCGCCGTGGAACGGAGCTCGGCGGATCGCATGCGCCAGCTCGAAAAACAGCAAGCCGACCAGTGGACCGGAACCAGGAATACCCGCAAGGAGATTCCATTTGTCCGCGCCGCCAAGTCCGGCGGATGGAAGGAAACGCTGCCCGGGCATTCGGTGGAAGAGATCGAAGTAGCCTGGGCCCCCCTCTTGAATTTTCTCGGCTACCAACTGCAGACTCGTGAATTGAACAGCCGCACTGTACCGGCGTGGGTCAGAACGGGTCAGCCACTTTAGTCGCCATGAGTTGCTTCAAAAACAAACTTGCAAGAACGACTGTCCCTGGGCATGCGTAAAATCGAAAAACGCCAGATCATCAAGAACGTCAGTTCCAGTTGGTTCTCTCTTGGAATCAACGTAGTCCTCGGCCTCGCTCTTTCCCCCTTCATATTGCATCGTCTCGGAGACACGGCGTTCGGCATCTGGGTTCTCATCCTATCCATCACCGGATACTACGGTCTGTTCGATCTCGGCATCGCGTCTTCCATAATTCGTTATGTCTCGAAGTTTACGGCCACCGGAGAACATGAAGAGTTAGCCAAGCTGATCAACACCAGCCTTTTCACCTATAGCTGCATTGGCGTGGTGAGCCTGCTGGTGACTCTCGTGATCGCTTCTCAAATCGGCCGGATGTTCCACGTTTCACCCGAGTTCCTTTCGACCGCTCGTTGGCTGCTCCTGCTGGTTGGCACTGCCGTAGCGATCGGGTTTCCGTTGGGCATCTTCGGCGGGTTTCTCGAAGGACTGCAGAGCTTTTACATTCTCAATTGGACCAACATCGCTTCGAACTTGCTCCGAGCGGCCCTGATCGTAATCGCTCTCCACCGCGGAAAAGGAATTATCACTGTCGCTTTGATCACGGTCACTATGCCCCTGCTGGCGTCCATCGCGCGTGGCTTCTTCGCTCTCCGGCTTTGCCCCGTCCCTTTCGGGTTTAAGTATGTCGACCGCGCCACATTTCGCCAGATAGCAAACTACAGTGGCATTACGTTCATGATCATGATCGCCGCCCAGCTTAAGTTCAGAACGGATGAAATCGTGATTGGCACGTTTATGTCATTGGCGGCGATTACCTATTTCAATGTTGGTGCGCGCATCGTGGATTATGCGGGCATGGTGGTTCGGACCCTTTCGCAGATCTTCGTTCCCATGTCCAGCCAATCGGAGGCCCGCGGTGACCTAGGCCGTTTGCGCAAGATATTCCTCGTCGGTAACCGGGTCTGTGCCTTCACGATTTTTCCCATCTGCGTCACCCTGCTTATCCTGGGGAAGTCGGTGATCGAGGTATGGGTGGGGAAAAAGTATGTCGCCGCCAGCTATCCCGTGCTGGTCATCATGATTCTTTGCTGCACCTTGTGGTGGGCACAAGGTGCATCTGGCCGAATCCTGCTCGGCATGTCGAAACACGGAACCTGGGCGATCGTTACGATAAGCGAGGGTGTCGCCAACCTGATCCTCAGCATCATTCTTGTCCGCCCCTATGGGATCATCGGAGACGCCTTGGGAACCGCGATTCCGCTAACCTGCAGCATGCTGTTTTTCATGCCTCATCACCTGTGCAAGAAGCTCGATGTTCGCCTGCGGACGTTTCTCCGCGAATCTTACACTCTGCCGTTCCTGCTGTGCTTGCCGCTGGTGGCCGTGCTTTTGCTGATGCAACGCTGGTTCGTCCCGCATAATTACCGCCAGTTGGGGCTTCAGCTCCTCATCGCGGCCATCGTCTACGGATTGGGCTTGCTCTGGGCGGTTTTGACGAACAATGCGCTTCGCATCAGAGAGCTTCCGCTGAACGGCAGCTCCCTCCCAGCTAGGAACAACGTGGGCTCCCCTCCGGCAGAGATCTACCCGCAGGACGTATAGCAGGCCCCCGGCCGTGCCTCAGTCGTTATCCGGCGGCGTCGGCGGAGACTTGTCATTCAGAAAATAGTCCGCGCCCTTCGCCGCCGGGATCGTCGTGAATACCAGTGGCTTCTGGCTGAAGTCAAAGCAATCCGACAAATCGCCTAATGCATACGAATCCGCGTATGGTGCCGACGGGTTCGTGTAGTCAATGTCCTGCAGCGAAAAGACCTCCTCGATGAATCTAAGGATGCTGCCAAAGTCATTGTTCTGGTGCGAGACGTAGGCCGGCTTGGCGTAGGGCGAGATCACGATCAGCGGCACCCGCAGCCCGTATTCATAAGAGTCGCGAATCGTTGGCGGCGGCTGATGGTCGTACCACCCGCCCCAGTCATCCCAGGTAACGATGATCGCCGTGTTCTGCCAGTATTGGCTCTGACCAATGGCATTCACGATGGCTGCCACCCATGACGGTCCTGTACCGTCATTTCCACCAGCGTGATCCGAGGACTTGCCGTTCGGAATTACCCAGCTCACGGCGGCAAGTTGTCCGGAAGTGATGTCGGTAATGATCTGCGCGCCCGATCCTTCGAGCACAACATGAGGGTTGGGGTTGGTAAAGTCGGCTCCGCTGCACACCGTGTCGTCGTACTTTCCGTCGGCGGAATAAGGTACGCACATGTGCTGGATCGCGTCCGGCGCCGTCCAGATCGAACCTGCGCCTGGTACGTAGTACTTCCAACTGAGGCCAGCGGCATCCAGCAGGTCTGTCAGCGTTGGATGTTCATAGCAAAGCTGGGTGATCACAGTCATAGGTGTTTCCGGACTATTCCCGGGGCTGGTATCGATGGCATCGATTTCAGCGCCTGGAATCGCCAGGCATCCTGCCGAGGGGGTGTCAACCGGATTGTCGGCAACAAAGGTAGTGCTTGTTGCCGAGATCGCCGACGTACCCGAAAGGATGTACTGATGTGCCGGGAAACTCGGTCCCTCGTTGGTCTGGAACATGCGGTCGCCGAAGGTGTAGGTCTCGGCCATGGTGAAGTAGGGTTGCACATCGGACTGCTGCACGTATTGGTAGGGGGCATTGGCTGGGCAGTTCGGATCAGAACAGTTCTTGTAGGCGCCATCCATGGCGCAAGTGTTGGTCGAGGGATTGTAGTCGCAGGCATTCAGGAACGCATTGTGACCGTGTCCCGGGTCATAGGACGTTACCAGCGGGACCGGCGTAAGCGGGACCATCTGTCCGTTGGAAGTCAGACCCTGGATGGCGATGTCGGCGCACGCTCCCGGACAGGGCGTCCGGTTCATCAGCACCGGGTCGTGAAACAGGTTATCGGGAGTACGGTTCTCCTGGAAAATAATTACCACGTGCTTGATCTGCCCCGGTTGTTGCTGCCCGTTCACGGTAAGGCTGAGCGTCGTGTTATTCGTCAAACTGCCCGACACGCCCGTGATCGTCACCGTAACCCTTCCCGTGGCCGCTGTGGCGCTGGCCGCCAAGGTCAGCACACTTGTAGTGGTGGCGGGGTTCGGAACGAAAGACGAAGGCGATGCCGTCACGCCGTTAGGCAAGCCCGACGCAGAAAGCGTGACGCTGCCACTGAAGCCGTTCTGCGGGGTGATGGTGATGGTGCTCGTCCCTTGGCCACCCTGCGCGATGGTCATGGGCCAGGCCGAAAGCGTGAAAGACACAGCTTGACTGTTGCCGGACGAGCCTCCTCCGCAGCCAACCATGATCACCGCAAGGCTTACGAAATCAACAAACAGCAGCCCAAGTTTCAGCCGACGCATACGCTCTTCCTTTCTCAGGAATGTAGTTCACTCTGATGTGAAGCCTTCGAACCGCTCGCCGGGGGACGATTGAACTTCAACTCTGCCCCAGCGCGGCTCCCGATCTCGGGGGAGCGGTGGCGCGCGTCCCCTGCGGACCGCCATTCACAAATTGTAAGTGAACGCCTGTAGTTTGATGCAATTCGGTTGTTCACTGGTTGGACCCGGCCGAAGTGAAATTCTCGGTCGGAACGCCCCACGCGCTGATTTCAGGCGAACCACCAGACGCGCATGTTGTACCGGCTCTCACCGGGCACTTCATAGTGTGGTGGAAGCAGCAAAACCGAGAGTCCGCGGTTTTCCAAAAGAGAGTTGAGTGCGAGAAGTACGCCGAAAAAACAGGGCACGAGTATCGAGAAACCGCACCGCTGATGCCAAGCGGCGCCGCTGAAAGAAATTACTCCGTCGCGGCAGACAAAGCGGATTCCAACTCAGTACGTCCCTGGGACCAGGGAAACCCCATCCGCGCCTCTTACCACGATATTCTGGGTGACAGTAAGGGTCGGGATGTTATAGATCTCCACCGTCCAGATCGCACCGATGTAGAGGTTGCCCTTGCCATCCGATTTGATGCCATCCGGAGCCTTGACCGTTGGGGTTGGATAAAATGAGAAGGTCGATCCTAAGCCCGCTGAGGTTACGGGTATCTGAAGCAAACCGCCTCCGGTAGTCCCGTCATGGGTTGCCCACAAGCTACCTGTGTAGCTGTCATAGGTCATCCCATCTCCCCCGTTGATTCCGTGATGGGGCTCGAGGACAAGGGTATTCAGAATCGTTCCAGCCACCGGGTCGATTTGGATGATGGTGTTGTGATTGGCTACTGCGTAGAGGTTTCCATACGGATCGTAGGCGATGCCATCGCAGCTCCCGAGGTTCTTGACCAGCACGGTCTTCGCCCCCGTGGCAAAATTGAGGCGGACGATCCCACCCGGACTGTAGATAGCGATCAGCATCGTCTGCCCGCCCGGTTCGATTTCCAAATCGCGAGCATACTTCACGCCGCTCACCAAGGTGGTATTTTGTCCGGTGGACGGATCGTACAAGTCGACTTGTCCGAGAGAAGGAATCGAGTAAATGAGTTGGCCCGCCGAGTTCAGGATCAAGTCGTCCAGCTTGGCCCCGACCGTATACAGGGTACTGAGCTGCGGGGGGTGGGTATTCAAATTAAGGAGTTGAAGGCTCTTTTGCGGTTCATTCGCGATATACAGTTGTTGCGCAGACGACGAAAAAGCCATCAGCAGAACGAGTGTAAACATCAAGCCTATTCCACGCCGTGTGACCATTTATGGACTCCTCACTAGAATATCGAACTGGCTGTACCCGCGCGCTTACACCAACTTCTTGAGAGCTTAGGAGAGGGGCCGGCGTGCTCAGCTTCCGTCTTGATCGCATCGATAATAGACAATCGATAGATGTCCTGATTCCCCATGCCATCAGAGGCAGCTGCTCCTTAGAATCTAGCACCTTCGTTTCCAAATGGATAGGCCACGCCGTCGACGGTGGCCAGGTGAACCCAGCAGCCCCAGTGTGCAGAAGTGGACCGGCGCAAGTCAAGCGCAATCAACAGCAACACGACATAAGCCTAAGATCGGGTCAGTAGATCCACGAGCCCAAGCCGACCCTGCAACCACCGCAGTGTGGTTCGTCGGGGAAACATCCGATGTGCAACAAAATGCACCTAAGCTATGCGTTATGTTGCACTTCATCGAGAAGTCCTGGATGTCGTGGCATCTCGAATGGGGTTGAGAATTCCGAACCCTGAGGCCATCGCTTCCATCCCGAGTAGCTCAACCGGTCTTAGACACTTAGTATCAATAGTTTACTGCCAATTCTCCATGGCAGTTCCGTGGTATTGACAAGCCCAGCGGGCATGGTATTCTGCGCTGAAGCAGTCGGCACCCCGGCCGGCTGACACCCTGCATTCACGAGAAGCAAGATCAGACACTATTGCCAACAATGAGGCAGAATCTGTATGAAAGTCGCTAGAATCCTGGTCGTTTTATTGCTGGGAACGGCTTCCAGCCTGAGCGCGGGTGCCGGGGCGTTGACCCCGACCACGACTGCCCTCTCGTCTTCGCCGAATCCGTCCGCTTATGGGCTGGCGGTGACCTTTACCGCGGTGGTCACTTCCACGCTCGGCGCGCCGCCGGATGGGGAAACCGTTTCGTTTATGAAAGGCACAACGGCACTGGGAACGGAGACGTTGAGCGGCGGCTCGGCCAGCTTCACGACCTCGACGCTGAACGTGGGTACAATCCCGATCAAGGCGGTGTATGGCGGTGACTCGAACTTCGCCGGCAGCACGTCGAAAGCGGTGAGCCAGGTGGTGAGCAAAGCCCCGACCACGACCACTTTGGCGTCCTCGCTGAATCCGTCAAATGATGGGCAGTCTGTGACCTTTACGGCGAGCGTGGCACCGGAGTTCAGCGGTACGGTCACCGGCAATGTGGCGTTTAACAACGGAAGCACGAAGCTAAGGACTGTATCGCTTTCCGGCGGTGTAGCCAGCTACACGACCACAACGTTACCCCTCGGCACCGATCTGATTTCAGCGGTCTATAAGGGTAGTAGTTCATTCACCACCAGCACCTCAGGCGCACTGAGCCAAGCAGTGGAGACCGGAACATTCATTGATTCCACGATGACCTGGGATGGCATCACGCGTTATTACGAGGTTTATCTGCCAGCGAATCTCCCCGCGAATCCGCCCATGCTCCTGATGCTGCACGGTACAAAGTACACTTCCACCTCCGATCCCGAGGCCATCATCACGCTGAATTGGGGCTGGCAACCCGTCGCCGATGAGTACGCCTTTATCCTGGTGAAACCCGCTTCCACCTGGGATCCAACCACGACTCAGTGGAACTGGAATTCGTATTTCATGGACGCAGCTTTTTCCCCGGCCGAGTCCGGGACGTGTACCGAACCACCCGCCACCGCTTGCCCTGACGATTCCGGTTTCCTGCGAAACCTGATCGTTAATCTGACAGCTCAGTACAACGTGAACCCCAATGCCATTTACGTTACCGGCATGTCCTCGGGTGCGCAAATGACGGAGCGTGTCGGCGTCGAAATCTCCGATCTGGTGGCGGCGATTGCTCCCGTGTCGGGCCAGATGGAGGGTCAGCAGGCTCCTCCTCCGCCGGTGCTCGTGCCGGGTAGTGCGGTCGCGCCCATTTCCGTTCAGGAGTGGCATGGCACTCTCGATGAAGAGCTGCCTCCATGCAACTACGGCACCACTGTCTACTCTAACGTTACTTTCTCGCTGGACACGGTCGATGACACTTTCAACTACTGGGTGGCACAGAATAGCTGCACGACGCTGCAAACCACGCAGCCTCTGTGTTTGAATGGTGCACCCAACAACGCGAACGATGCGCCCGTTCCGGGCCTGCCGGGCCTGTCGGGTAATGTTGCCACGGGCTGCGCGAATAACACTGAAGTCCAGTTTATTTGGGAACCGAATGTCGGGCACTCGTTCCAGCAGCAGAACAACACCGCACGCTGGCTCTTTTTTGCCGCTCATCCGATGCAATCGACGCCGTCCCGGTAGGGATAAAGTCGAATTCAAGTTTGCAAACATGAAATCGATAAATGATGCTGTCGAAAGCAAAAAGAACGTTGGGGACGTAAATCATGGGAGTTGAGCAGGTAGCATGCAGCAGCGAAATGATGAAGGAACTGACCGGCTACATCGCCGAAAAAGTGGTCAAGGGTAAGAAGGAAATCACCGAAGACACGCCGCTAGTCTCCTCCGGTTTAGTCGACTCTTTCGCGCTCATCGAGATCTTTCTGGAACTGCAAAGGATCGCCGGCCGTAAGGTTCCCGCCAGTAAGGTGCAAGCCAAGGATATGGACACCGTGCGACTCATGTTTGCCACCGTCGAGAGGTTTGGCAAGCCCGTCAAGAACTGAAATTGCAGAGGTCAGATTGCAGAGGTAAGTTTACGCCGAAAATCCATAAGACGATTCTGCCCAGAGTCAAGAAAGCGCTCCGAGAAAGAGGAGTGCTCGGAACGGTGTGGGCGTGTCTGCGCGGGCCGTGGTACATCATCGCGGACTATAAGAAGGCCAAGAGAATTTTTGAACGGCCTCCAGTGCAGGACGAGTTCGATCTCCGCTACGGGGTTGAGACCAGCACCCGTGTGCATCTCACCGATCTCAAGATTGACAGTCCGAACTGGATCTATGCGGGCGGCTACTGGCCCACTTCCACTGCGATCATTCATGAAGCGCTTTCCGCGCTGCCGATTCGTTATGAGGATTTTGTATTTGTCGATTTTGGGTCCGGAAAGGGCAGGGTTCTGTTGCAGGCCTCCGATCTGCCGTTCCGCAGAATTATCGGTGTGGAGTTTTCCCCCGAGCTGCACAATATTGCCGTAAGCAATATAGGACGCTACAAGAGCGACCGCCAACAATGTCGGGAAATAGAATCGGTCTGCATGGATTTCATCCAGTTTGAAATACCACAGGAACCGCTCGTCGCGTTCCTGTATAACCCATCCTCTGAAACCATTACGGCAGCGCTGGCGAACAATATTGCGCAGTCCTTGATGGAGAATCCGCGTGAGCTGTGGGTCATTTACGTCACCCCTACTTACAATGTTTTTGAAGGCGGCCGGCCGTTGGATTTGCGAAAATTGAAAGCAGTCACCGACAAGTATGCGATTTTCAGCAACACCACTAAGTCTGTTGCCGTTGTGTAGTCTATTGGCTCTGGCTTCCATTACATATATTCCCAACGACACGTGTGACCGATCGACCCTGTATTATGCAAGCTGTGAGTTTCAAGATTCTCCGGGAGTTTCCCTCGCCTGAACTAGAGAAGGCGTGGCGCGATTATCTGGCTCGCGCGGAATTCCCTTCTCACTATGAAGCCCCGGAGTACTTCCTCGAACCGCTTTGGCCAGGCAAACCGCGCTTCGCAGTCCTGGCTCTTGAGAGAGACCGAGTTACTGGAGTCCTCACCGGGCTGCACGCGGGCAAACATGTAATGTGTGGACTGCCCGCCCGGCCGCAGATCAGCGTTGATCCGGCGGCAGACACCGCGGCCACCCGGGAGGCGCTGGCACAGGGGCTGTTGGTCGAGGCCTCGTCTGCGGAACTGGTCAGCGTTTACACCTGGTCTTACCTTAAGCTCCCGGCTTTTTCAGAGCACGGCTTTCAGTGCAGGGAGTTGCAGGGAAATGTGGTGCTTGATCTCACCCTTGGCGCTGACGCCCTGTTTAAGCAATTTGCCAAGGACCGCCGCAGGAATATCCGTTTTGCCGAGAAGAACGGGGTTGAGATCTCCGAGGTCACAACCGCCCAGGACATTGCCGATTCTTACGCGGTTTACTCTGTCTGGCGCGAAACGGAACGAAAAACGATTCACAATCGCAAAGTGAGTTTCGAGACCTTTGAGAAGGCTGCCCGTCTCAGGGGAAACCGGCTTCGTCTTCTGGCGCGGGTAGCGGGAAAACCAGTTGCCATTAACAGCTTCAGATTTTTCCCGGGTGGGTTGTTTGAGTCCTCCGCGAACAGTTCACTCGACGAGTTCATGCACCTCAAGCCGAATGACTTGCTGCAGTGGAGGGGCATCGAATGGGCTTGCCACCACGGGCTTCGTCGCCACTCCTTAGGAGGCTCTCACCAATTCCTGCTGCGCTTCGGAGGCACGGTGGTTCCCATTCTCCATTATCGCCTGGACCGTACCTGGCTGCGCCGCCACGACCTTTGCGACACGGTCCTGGGAGTTGGCAGTCGAATTGTCCGCAAGCTGCCACCATCCGTGGGAAAGAGCATTCGCAAGCTGGCCGACAAGAAAAGAGGATAGGAAGCTCCCGGTGATCTCTACCTTCTGGAATCCCGTCATTGCCCCCAGTTGGCCAGCATCTCCGTAATCTTCCCACGATCGATTTTGCCGTTCACGTTCAACGGAATCTGAGGGAAGTGGTAAATGCGGTTGGGAACCATGTAGCGCGGTAGTCTGGTTTCACAGGTGGCGATGATTTGCTCGTCGTGTGCTGGGTCCGATCCAGACAGTACCCCGACTATGCCGGAAGCGGAACCCTCCGACAGCGGCCACGGGATCGCAACCGCCAATTCGGTGCGGGCCGCTTCCCGCAATACCAAGTCAATCTCCTGCAACTCGACGCGATAGCCGTTTACCTTGACCTGAAAATCGCGTCGGCCGAGGTAGAACAGGCATCCTCGTTCATCTTGCCGGACCATGTCCCCCGTGCGGTACCAGACTTGGTCCCCAGTGTGCTTTAGACGAACGAAGCTTTTCGCCGTCTTTTCCGGATCGTTCAAGTACCCGCGGGTTACCTGCGATCCGCCCAGGCATAGCTCGCCGCTTTCGCCAACCGGCACGGGCGCAAGATCCTCGTTCACAGCGCATACTTGTTGCCCGTCAAACGGCCAGCCGATGGGCACCAATCCGCGCACGCATTCCGCCGGCGAAGTTGCCGAATCCCAGCGGTAATACGTGATGGCGATGGTCGCCTCGGTCGGCCCGTACAGGTTCTCCAGGATGGAATTGTTCGCCGCCTGCTGCCACGCCTCGGCCAGGCTCGAAGAAAGCGCTTCCCCGCAAAAGAGGCTCCAGCGCAAAGTGGGAAATGCTCCCGGCTCCAATAGTCCCAGCTTGGACGCGAACATGGCCACGGAAGGCACCGAGAACCAGCACGTCAGCCCCTTCTCGTCCACCAAGGTCGCCGGAGTGAGTGTCTGCTCGGCATAGGGACAAAGCGTCGCCCCGCCATCCCAGCAGGTAAACAGGTCATGCACGCTGAGATCGAAGGTCAAATCGAAGTTCTGCGAACAACGATCTCCGCCATGCATGCCAAAGCGCTTCGCGGCATACTCCATGTACGCGACCGCATTCGATTGGCTGACGGCCACTCCTTTTGGCACGCCCGTGCTGCCCGAAGTGAACAGCAGATACGCCGTATCGCTTCCTTCGACCATGGGGTCGCGCGGATCCGCTATCTTCGACAACTGTCGTGCCGGGATGACACGGTGGGATGACAGAAGTTCGCTCGCTGGTTCCCAGCCGGAATCGGGGATGATCAGGGTCAGCGGTTTCTCCAGACGCGGAAGCAACGACTCCAGCGTAGCCGCGCACTCCTGTCCCACCACCAGGGTTTTGCACCCGGACGCTTGCAGCATGACCAGCGTCCTCTCCAGAGGGAACTTGGGATTGAGCGGAACATAGCCGCGTCCGCTGCCCAGCACCCCCAAAATCCCGCCGTACGCTCCCACACTTCGATCGGCCAGTACGGCAACTACCTTCTCCGAGGGATCCGGAGTGTCCTGGAGGCAAGCGGCGATTCGCCCGGCATAATTCCAGAGTTGCTCGTAACTCAGCGATTGTTCGCCGAGTTCGAGGGACGGGCTGCTGGGATGGGCCAGCAGGGAACGGAAAAAACCGCTGATCAAGCTTCTCGGTTGTCGCGGCGGAGCCATGATTCACCTGGGTTTGTTTGAATGGTCCGTTTGAATCGAACAGCTACTTACGACGACTGCTCAAAACCGAACCGGAAGTGTTTACCGGATTCGTGCCCACCGGATGTTCCAGAATATCGAAGAGCCGGTCGGCGACAATCTGGTCACCCTCTGGCTTCAGGTGCGAGATGCCCACATAGAGCGAACTCTTCTGCTCGTCCAGAAGGTCCCCGAGGTAATAGAAATCCGGGCGTCTTATTTCGCGACCCCTTTTGTAGACCGCCTGATACATCAACCCCAGGTCCGGGAACTTCTGATATTCACTGCGCAACAGCTGTTGCTCGTAGGGTGTCAGTTCCTTGTGCCCGATCGCCATATTCGGATACCAGGCGAAGATTGCGCGGAAGCCGTACTGCTTCGCCAGCAGGTTCACGATGTCCATGTTCTGAATGTAGTTTTCGACCACCGCGGCAGAAAGCATCTCCGTATCCGGTCCCGCCGCAGGTCCCTCGTCCTGCTTGCGGTGAAACGGCGCTCGGACGGCAATCCTCTCCAGAAAACGATAGGTGTTGGTCTGGCGGAAGTAGGAAAAGCTTGCTTTCTGCGAGGCGCCCCAGTTGTCCAGAAAATTCTTGAATGAGTTGTAGTTGCTGTGCACGTCCGCTCGGCCGCTCTGATAAGCGGCAAATGCCTCGGTGCCCCCGTCATAAAAAAGCACGATATCCGGCTTCCGAGTGGCGTGTTTGAGTTGCTCAATCAGCCCGAGCATTTCCTGCGTGTTGGCCCAACCCTTTTCGGCATAGTTCACGATGCAGACCGGCCTGCCGGCCTTTTCGTAGTCTCGCGCTACGAATGAGGGGATAGTTTCTCCGTCCGGCGCACCCGCCCCCCACATTACCGAATCACCGAACATCCAGATGGTGAAGGCCCGATCATCGCACTGCGTGTGGAGTGTCCGGCGGACGCCGTCCTGATCGATGGAAAGCATTTCGCCCTGGTAAGGGGCCCGGCGCCAGAGCACGTATGGATGGTAGGTGACCTTGTTGGCCTGGTCGAATTCCTTCCGGTACTCGCGCTCCGCGGCGCTTTCGCCCCCGGCCGAGTCCAACTGGACAGCGGGTTCCATCACGTCTCGCGCAGCGGGAAGGTAACGCCGATACGAGTAAAATTCGACCGCGCCCAGCAGCATCACGCCCAGAGTCACGGCTACGCAAAGGCGCACGGCGAAGTATTTGAGGAGGGGTTTGTACTGCGTCGTGGGCGTCTGGCGACTCTCCACGGTCTGGTCATTTGTTGTTAATGGCACAAACGGCTGAACCTCACTTGTCTGCCCGCGACCTGCCTGCATGCTAGCATAGCGCTTTTGCTTCTCAAACCTTTCGCGTAGGAACGGCCGCCCCCGGCCGTCCAGGGTTTCGTAGGGACAGCTGCCCTCAGCTCGGCAGCCGCCTGTGCTCAGGCGAACTACGAATTTTCTCTAGAAAAGAGCGTACATGACGGGGCCGGTCTCAGCCTGTCCCGGCTGAAAGATCACGCTCAAGTAGAGTGCCAGGACAAGAACCACCGGCGTAATCCACACCCAACGTTCGCGCGCCAGAGTCCCGAACAGGGTTCCAAGCAAGGTTCGCGCCGCGCCGGATGTTCTGTCCGCCCACTCTCCCAGACGGTCGAGTAGTTCGCCGCCGCCGATGACCGCGAAGTACCCGGCCGCCGCCACGAACGTCATCAGGTAAAAGCTGTGGTCCAGAGTCAGGTGACGGTAAGTGTGGAGCGATGCCATCGCCTTTAGCATGGCGAATGCCTGCCGGATGTTCTCTGAGCGAAAGAAAATGTAGCCGACGCATACCGCGGAAAACGTCAGCCACCACGAGATTCCCGTGGCCAGCGCCCCGGACCATTCAAATCCCATCCGCTTGCGAAATTCCTGCCATTGCCGGTGCAGCACCAGCAAAATCCCGTGATAGGTGCCCCACATCATGAGCAGGAAGCTCCCCTTGTGCCACACTCCAAAAACAAACATGGCGATCACCAGCGACAAGTTGCGCCACCACACTTCCCGCCGGAAGGTCGCCAGCGGCAGAAAAAGAAAGTCGCGAATCCAGAATGACAGCGACATGTGCCACCGCGTCCAGAAGACGGATATCGTACTCGATAGGTAGGGGCGGTTGAAGTTCTCGTGCAACTGGATCCCGAACAGGCGCGCGGCTCCAATCACGACGTGAGAGTATCCGCAGAAGCTGAAGTAGAGCTGAAATGCGTAACCGAGAATCAGGCACCAGACATCGAGTCCGCTCAATCGTCCCGTGCCATTGCTCAAGAACGCGTGGTCGAAAACCGCGTCCACGCCCGCGCCCGCGTACAGTCCGCCGCTCATGACACCGGCGATGACCGCCATGAAAACGCCAATCGAAACGCGGCGCACTCCGGTCTTCAGATCGTCATCGGTGACGGACCATTCCTGGCGGAATTGCGGCAGCATGCTCGACATCCGGCAGATCGGGCCCTGGAGTACCGTCGGCCAAAACGCCATGTACAGGCCAAACTCCAGCAGCGTCGGATTCAGCTCTTCTTCGCGGTACAGTTCCAACAAATAACTCAGAGCCTGGAACGTCCAGAAGGAAATTCCCAACGGGAAAATCATTCGTTTGAGCAGCGGCCAACCGGACGGCGCCACGGTGCCGAGCAAGGGCAAGTATTTGAAAACGCTGAGCAGCGCCAGATTGAAAACGATCCCAGTCCACAGCCGGCCGGCGGTGATCCGCTTTTTCAGCCACTCGCCTAAGGCGTAGTTCATCAGCGAGCTGAACAGCAGCACGACGATCAACCACGATCCCCAACTGAAGTAGAAAAGGTAGCTGGCAATCAGGTACAGCGATTGCCGGGTGGTGACAGAACGAAGTCGCATGGCCACCAACCACACCACTACTACACCAATTCCATATCCGAGAAGTTCGATTGTCATCGGTCGCTGTCGGAACCGCGAAATTCAGTTGTGAAAATGACTCTGAAATTCAACGAATGTTAATACTTGGGAATTGCCAGTAATTGTCATGCTCTCGCGGGAAACGCAGGTTGTCAACTTATCCGATGGCACTCAGGTTACCAGCAGAAAACATTCCGCCTAGCGGTTGGCCGGCACCGCGTTGTTGGCCCGCGGCCCCGTAGTGCTACCCGACGCGATCCTCTGCAGCACTTCGGCAAACTGTCCGGCAACCACCGACCAGTCAAACTGGGCGGCCAGTTGCACGGCAGCCAGTTCGAACCTCCGTCGCACTTGGGCGTCGCGAAGAAGAAGAAGAATGGCCTCGGTGAACGAAGAAGCATCGTCGGCGAGCAGGAGATCGCGGCCGTTCTCGAAGCTGAGTCCCTCGGCTCCGATGGAGGTCGAGACCAGCGCTTTGCCCATCGCCATGGCTTCATAAATCTTGAGCCTGGTTCCACCGCCGATGCGCAACGGCACCACCACCACGCTCGCATCCCGAAGATAATCCGTAACCGACGGCACTGACCCTGTTACCTGCACCGACGGCGAAGCAAGACGCTGGACTTTCGCGAAAGGATTCCGTCCCACAATCTGGAAAATTGCGTTCGGAAACTCCGCCAGAATGCGCGGCCATATCTGCCCACAGAAATATTCCACCGCATCGATGTTCGGTTCCCAATCCATGGAGCCCGTGAACACAATCCGAGGAGGCGTGGCCGACGACGGGGGCGCAACCGGGAACTGCTGTGTATCTACGCCGGTTGGCACCACCGTGATCTCGCACGCCGGACACATCTCCAGCATCTGTTGGCGGTCGTTTTCCGAAACCGCGATGATGTGATGAAACCGGGCCAGCGCGCGCCGTTCGTAACCCGATATTTTTGCGGACTCGAGGACGTAAGAGAGCTTCCGGAGCGGATGCGATTCGGTGGCTGCCATACGCTGCCACAATGAGCTCTCCACATTGTGCTGAAAAAGCGCGCAGGGTATCGGCAACTTTTCCGGAAAGTTCAAAGAGGCGTGCAGGAAATCGCAGATCGCTACATCGAACCGCCCGCCAGAAAGCTGGCTCATAACCAGCTTGCGAACTGCTGGGTGCGTGAACTTGGCGACCGAATAGGGCGCCCATCGCGGCAACCGGTACAGGTAGTCCAGCAACCCTCGAAAACTCTCGGAATCGGGAACGGCCGTGTGGACGATATGCGATTGGGGAAATTGCTGGGGAAGAGCCGCTTCGTAGCCGGGATCGCGCGGGCCGCCGTAGTATGAAATCAGCGTCAGCTCGTGGTCTTTCGCAAGCCGCCGTAGGATGTTGAAGGAGCGAATCTTGCCGCCAGTATCGACCGGGAGGAGCTTGCCCGCCTTGACCCACAACACTCTCACTCGAGATTTCCTCGCCTCGTGGATTCGGATGACATAACCGTTTTACTTCGCCCGACAGGTCGCGCCTGGCAGCTCGTGGTGCAAGTGAGATTCGTATCAGGGCATGCCTTCAGGCATGCCGCAAGCGCTGCATTATGAGAGAGCCTAAGGCTGCGGAAAAACTCCGGTTTTGTATCAGGGTATCGCTTTAGCGATACCGTAAGTCCTGGCCATAATTGTACGTCGCGGCTGTGTTCGTTCATGCTCCTTTATCGGGATTTCGCTTCATCGCTTTCGCAAATCTTTGCCGAGGCAGCGTGTTCAGTACATCCTCTTTGGTAAGCCAGGCTCGGCGGGCCTGGGTGACGCCGTAACGCAGTTTTTCCAGGTGCGAAGTGTGGTGAGAATCGGTATTGATGACGATTTTCACGCCATGCTGTTTGGCTAGACGCAGATGAACGTCGCTGAGGTCGAGCCGGTCGGGATAGGAGTTCAGCTCCATCGCCACTTTGTGTTTGGCCGCCGCTTTGAAAACCGCGTCGAGATCGAACTGATAGGCGTCGCGGCGCAGCAGCAGGCGTCCGGTGGGATGCCCGATCAGCGATGTATTGGGATTGGCGATGGCTTTCTGCAGCCGATCAGTCATGGTGGCGCGGTCCTGATTAAACTGCGAGTGCACACTGGCGATAACGATGTCCATTTGTTCGAGCACCGAGTCGGAGAGGTCGAGCGAGCCATCACCCAGAATGTCCACTTCAACCCCCGCGAAAATGCGAATGCCTTTCATCCGCTTCTCGACTGCCCGGATTCTTTCGATGTGCGCCAGCGCGCGTTCGTCGGTGAGGCCTTTGGCGAAGGCGAGATTTTTCGAGTGATCGGTAATGGCCATGTACTCGTAGCCGCGGTCCCGCGCGGCTTCGGCCATCTCTTCAATGGTGTTGCGGCCGTCGGTTTCGACGGTGTGCATGTGCACGTCGCCGCGGATGTCGGATAGTTCGAGCGGCACCGGCAGGTTGTGGGCGGCCGCGGCTTCGATCTCTCCCAGATTCTCGCGCAGCTCGGGAGGAATGAAGTCGAGCTTCAACTTGGCGTAGATTTCTTCTTCAGTCTTGCGCGCAACCGGCTTCCCGTCTTCGACGCCCTCGACGGTCGACAGACTGTATTCGTTCAGCGTGAAGCCCATCTTGAGGGCGCGTTGGCGCAAGGCCACGTTGTGCGCCTTGGAGCCGGTGAAATATTGCATGGCCGCTCCGAAGGATTCGGGAGGCAGCAGGCGCACGTCCACCTGCATGCCATTGCGATGGCGGAAGCTGACTTTGTTCTCGCCCTGCGCGATGATGTCCATCAGGCCAGGGAAGCGGAGCAGATGTTCGATGGTTTCCTGCCGCGGTGCTGCCTCGATGCAGGCCTTGCCGGTGACCAGGATGTCGAGATCGCCGACGGTTTCGCGTCCGCGGCGCAGCGATCCGGCGGGCGTAACTTTTTCGACGCCGGGAGCGGCCAGCAGATGCTCCACCAGTTTTTCCGCCAGCTCTTCGGCGGTGTCGAGCAGGAAGCGCCCGGCGATGCGACGGTAGTCTTCGATCGCTTTGAGCAGCTTCAGTTCGTGCTTTTCGCCCATGCGCGGCAGGGTGCGGATCTTGCCTTCGCGCGCCAGTTTCTCCACGCCTTCGAGGTCGCTGAC
>Ga0182014_10000363_pt1 | contig 58957 bp, 50 predicted proteins | sample 612S2DmetaG_FD_120489 | JGI IMG/M metagenome (GOLD analysis project Ga0182014, IMG submission 120489) | Permafrost microbial communities from Stordalen Mire, Sweden - 612S2D metaG | ecosystem: Environmental > Terrestrial > Soil > Wetlands > Permafrost | place: Sweden: Stordalen | collected... | reverse complement strand
GCTGGTCAGTCAACTATTCGTGTGCCTACACATTTCAGAGTTTCCAGCGGCCCGCAGCGTGTTGACCAGGAACGATGTCATGCGGGACCCCCTAAAAGGCCTACGAGCCGCGGAACCCCGGCCGGAGGTTGCTGAGGATCCAGTCCATGGCTCCGTGCTCGGCAGAAGCAGCAGACCTCAGCGTTATCAGTCCGAGCCGCGCGCTCACAGGCTGCTCTCCAACCGGCTCTCCCAAGGCATCGCTATCCGGAGCGAGGTTCCCAGCTGAAGAACCGGATTGCTAGCACAAGCCCGGCCACGCCCCAGGCCGCCACCACGATGACGTCGGTCCAGTCGAAGGCTGTCCCGATGAAGCCGGCCTGCATGCCGGCGGCGAAGTGCCTGACCGGGAAGATCCGGGCAATCCACATGATCCACGTGGGTGTGTCGTTGCCGAACGGGATGAAGATGCCCGAGAGGAAGAGCAGCGGGAGGATGCTGGCGTTGACGATGGCCGGTGCTGCGTCGGCGTTGGGGATGGCCGCGGTGACCGCGAGTCCGAGGGCGCAGAACGCCATCGCCCCCACCACGAGCATGAGGAGGAAGCGGAGAAGCAGTACGCCATTCGGTAGTTCGGCTCCGTAGAACGCCCGCCCGAATCCGGCGGTGATGGCGACCAGCAGTACAGCGACGAACAGCGCGTGGAGTACTCGGGATCCCAGGAAGGAACTGCTGGGCAGCGGTGACCCGTCGATCCGCTTCAATATCCCGTTGTCGCGCTGGAACGCCAGCGTCATGGCGATGTTGGAGTAGCACGCGGTGATGACCCCGAACGACGCCATGGCGGCCACGTAGTAGGTCGAGGCCTTCACCGCCATCGCTCCGATGTGGACGGTTCCGTTCCCGAGCAAGGCCGTGAAGATCACGAGGAACATGAGGGGGAATGCGAACGTGAAGAATGCCCGGGAGGGATTGCGCCAGAAGGCCTTGTTCACATAGCGGAATTGCGAGAACGTCAGGGTCACCACGGTCACGACGATCCGCCGGCGCCACCCGGTTCATCCGCATCGGACCGATTGTCCGTCAACGACAGGTACACGTCCTCGAGCGACGGCCGCTTGACCTCGAAGCCCTCGAGTTCGACACCCTCCTCGACGGCCCAGTGCAGGAGGCGGTGCACGTCGGACACAGCCTCGTCCACGGCGATCTCGACGAAACCGTCCGACCCGGGCGGGGCGCGGAAGTCCGACGGGGGTGTGCTGCCGGCGGGCAGACGGAAGCGGACACGGGCCGTCGAACGCTCACGATGACCCAGCGTCGACGGTGGCCCTTCGGCCACGATCCGGCCCCCGGCGATCACGGCCACCCGGTCGGCGAGGTACTGGGCCTCGTCCATGTAGTGGGTAGTGAGGAACACCGTCTTGCCCAGGGCGGCGAGGTCCTTGATCACGTCCCACGCTTCGTGCCGCGCCGACGGATCGAAACCGGTCGTCGGCTCGTCGAGGAACAGCAGTTGAGGGTCGCCTATGAGCGCGATCGCCATGTCGAGCCTCCGTTGCAGGCCCCCGGAGAGCTGGATGACGCGGGCGTCGCGCTTGTCGGTGAGACCGACGAGGCCGATCACCTCGTCGACCGGCCTTGGGTGGGGGAACATTTCCGCGTACATCGTGAGCGTCTCGGCGACCGTCAGGTACTGCTCTACGGCCGTCGATTGCAGCACGATGCCGATGTGAGCCTTCATCTGGGTGCGGTCTGGCCCGGGGTCGTAGCCCAGGACCGTCACCTCGCCACGGTCGCGGGTGCGGTACCCCTCCAAGATCTCCACAGTCGTGGTCTTCCCTGCCCCATTTGGCCCAAGGAGGGCGAAGATCTCACCTGGCCTGATGGTCAGGTCGATGCCCGCCACGGCGGGAACGCCACCGTAGGACTTCTCGAGCCCGCGGACCTCGATGGCGGGTAGCCGGTCGCTCTCGGTGGCATTCGCGGTCTGATGACCGGGACCCAGCTCAGCGGACGACTTCCGGTCGTGCTGCTCGCGCCCAAGTCTCAGTCGCATCGGCACACGTCTCCTTTCGCCTCTCCTGGAAGGGTCCCGCCCCTCCGGCGATTGACGCCACCCGTCGTGGTGTTGCCCAATCGGAGCGCGGGGACAATTCAGCTCGCCGGTGACTGCGATGACTCGCCCTCACGCTAAACCATGTGATCTTGGGATGGGCCAGGCCCTCGGAGCCTCGGACGGGACTCCACCACGTGGCTCGCCCATCAACGTCAGGCGAATGTGGAGTTGACCCGCTCTCGTGGACACTTCATTCCGGGGAAGACCCCGGCGGAAGGAGCCCACAGTGGGTCGTCCGCACATCTATCCCGAGGAGTTCCGACGGGAAGCCTGTGAGCTGGTCCGTCGAGAGTCAGGCAATGGCTGCCCGGATCCGCGGAAGCACCTTGGTGCCGAGCAGTTCGATGCCTCGAAGGAAGTCACGCTGTGGCATGCCTCCGACATCCATCTGGATGATGTGCCGGCGGTGACCGAGTTGGCCATGGAGATCGAGGATGCGGTATGCGATCTGGTCCGGGCCGCCCACGAAGACCATGCCGCCGGGGCCGTATTCCGCGGCGCGAGCCTCCGGTGGCGGAGCGGTGCGTCCCAGCTCGGCCAACCCCTCGACGAACATCCGGTGCTCATGTCGGAGGTAGATCTCCTTGGCTGTGGCGTCATCGTCCGCGACAAACCCGTGCATGGCCACCGCGACGTCCGCCGGCTCGCTTTCGTGGACTTCCCTCCAGGCGCTCCGGTAGGCGGCACCGTAGCGGGCCCAGTGTTCCGGGCTCCCGCCCAGGACTCCGAGGAAGAGGGGGAGGCCGAGCTCAACGGCTCGGAGCACTGACTCGGGGCTGCCACCGGTGCCGAGCCAGAGGGGTAGCGGCGCTTCGGGGCGAGGAACGATCGTCGCCTCGTGCAGCGGCCGTCGCCGGTGCGGGCCCGCCCAGGTGACCCGCTCGTGGCGGTTGAGCTCGATGAGCAGGTCGAGCTTCGAGCGGAAGAGGGCGTCGTAGTCGGCCTCGTCGAAGTCGAAGAGGGGAAAGGTCACGCTCGATGAGCCGCGCCCCGCGACCACCTCGACCCGACCAGGAGCGATGGCGGCGGCCGTGGCGAGCTGCTGGAAGACGCGGATCGGCTCGTCGGTCGAGAGCACGGTGACGGTCGTGCTCAGGATGATGCGCTCCGTCGATGCTGCCGCAGCGTTCACGACCGAGGTCGGTGATGACAGGGGCATTCCTCGAGTGTGGTGCTCACCGATGCCGAAGACGTCGAGACCCACCTCATCAGCGAGGTGGATCGCCTCGAGCAGGTCGCTCACCGCCTGGGCGGTCGGGCCATAGCCTCCGTCGTCAGTACGGGGGGTGTTCCCGAAGGAGTACACGCCAAGCTGGAAGGTCATGACTGCCCGGTCCTTTCGGTGCTCTGTCGTGGGTGAAGATTGAGCTCTCGGCTCTGCTGGCGCATCGCGGCGAGCATCGACCGGGCTGACGGAGGGCCAGGCCCATTGGTAGCTGCGTCGGTGCGCAAGCCGTCGAGCAGCAGGTGCACCACCCGACGAGACGCGTGCTGGCGGGCGCGGTACGCGCTCCGGATGACTCCGCCGTTCGCCATGAGGATCAAGCGGACATCCTCAGCGGTGCAGTCCGGGCGAAGCTCACCTGCGTCTCGCGCACGCTCGATCAACTCGGCGAGCCCGGCAAAGGCACGGGAACGCAGGGCCTCGACGTCAGGCGTCATCGAGATGTCCATCGTCACCAGGTCGGCGATCCCACGGTCTCGGACCTGCATGTCGCAGACGGTGCCGACGTAGTCGGCGAGGCCAACCCACGGGTCAGAAGCAGCCAAGCCCTTCTCGACGGCAGCTAGGTGCTCGCGCAACGACTCGGCAAACACGGTCTCGATGAGGTCGATGCGCGTCGGGAAGCGCCGGTACAGGGTGGCGTTGCCGATGCCCGCTTGGCGCGCGATCTCGTCCAGCGGCGCCGACAGCCCTTGCTCTGCGAAGACCTCCCGCGCCGCGTCGACCAGCGCTGCCAGGTTGCGCTCAGCGTCAGCGCGCAGTAGTCGTGAGTTGCCCATCTCGTCCACGAGCCTATACGAACTGGGGACTAATCCCCACTTATGCTACGCTGCGTGGAGTTCCGCTCCGCCGATCGCCAGAGGAGATCTTCCATGGCAGCCATCATCAACGTCCCCGAGAGTCATGCCGACCTCCTCGCCAACCCGGCCACGGCGGTCCTGACCACTATCGGTGCCGACGGGCTTCCCCAGTCCACCGCTGTCTGGTATCTGGTCGACGACGACGACGTACTCAAGACTTCGGTGGACACGAGCCGCCAGAAGTACAAGAACCTTGTCCGCACCCCCAAAGCGACCTTGTTCCTGATCGACCCCGCAAACCCGTTCCGCACCCTCGAGATCCGAGCCAACGTCGAACTCGTCGCTGATCCCGACAAGATCTACGTCCAGAAGGCAGCAGACCGCTACAGCACGCCTGTCGAGGTGCTCGACACGCCCGACAGCGTGCGGTCCGTCATCGTCTTCGATCCGCAACACGTCGTCGCGTTCGGCTGACGAGAGCTGAGGAACGTCCGAACAGAGGCTCAATCCCCATTCCGTCACCTCATGTGACTGTCCCACGTCAACTAGCGTCGGTTGTATTCGGAAGACAGGCCACGCCGGCCATATCAGAAGTCGAGTATGTGCGGTGGCGGTCTCCACCGTTCTCGCCATTTCACTTGCCGACTGCAGCACAGGGCCGGCTGCGACTGGCGGGGGTGTCTCGTCTTCAAGTTCGTCGACGTGCACTGCTCGGGTGACCCCCGATTGCAGTGCGTATACGTACTCGAACCCGTCCCCGGGCACCGAAGTTGTGACGGCTCCGAAATCGAGCGCAAGCAACAACCGGGAATTCTTTTGGGACAAAGCTGGCCGAAGCGAGTCCGACCAGACGGTATGTGCCTCCTTCGCCACCGGACAGGGAAGCGATCAGCAAGGAATCGTCCTGCGGCTGATGAGCTTGCCCGATGGCAAGGTCAGGGCCATCACCGTCACCCGAAACATCTGGTTGGGTGCCTTCGACGTCTTCAACTTCCACGTCTGGAATACCGAAGCTGATCCGAGCAGTCCATTCACTCAGTTCGGGTCGGCCGTGGTCTCCGAGCTGCCCATTCGACCTGCGGTCTACCCGTTGAACATGTGTGCTCGGACGGTTGCAGCCACTGACGTCGTGCAGTTCGTCATCTGGACGAGGGGTCAGAAGGAGCCCAAATGGGGTAGTGCGGCCGGGGGCGAAGCCAGGATTCCCGGTGCTGCGCCGGCGGCCGGTCGGGGTGGCTGGTTTGCCGGACATCTGATCCCAGGTTCCAGCATGACCTACCGCCGACTGCGCATCGATGGGGCGATTGCCCAAGGACTTCCCTGATGCCCAAGGACTTCCCTGACCGACGGCGACTCGGACGCTCGTCTCGCTGGGGAACGCTCCTCGGATCAGGAGGGTGGCCCTGAACACTGCCGGGTCTGTGGGCCACCTACGTCGTCGGGACTCTTGGTTCAGCGAGCAGCCTGTACAACGAGGGCGACGGTCGCTCAAGAGCTGCCGCCTCCTCAGCGGTGATCCTCGACGCTGCCCACGCTTCGTGGACTGTCGACTGGAACCAGGCCGTTCCATCCGGCCCGAGCAAGCAACGATCCTCAGGCAGACCCGGGTAGTGCCAGTCAACGGTGGCGCTCACCGAGGCTCTACGTAGGTCGATCGACCCATCGTTGAGCACGAACTCATCGACTGAGTCGGTGGCCTCCGCCGGCACGGGTGGCTACTGGTTGGTCACGGCCACCGGCCAGCTCGTCGGCTTCGGCGGGGCCGGACCGCTCGATCCCTCTCTGAGACTGATGTCGATCGGGTAGCCCACGCACGTCGGCGCCGGTACCGTTCAGCCGCCCTCGGTGAACCGCCAGCGCGTCGCACCCCCTGGCGCAACCGTTGCAACGGCCGTCGCCTGGCGAGCGGCGATCCGGTACACGGTCCACGGTGGCGGGCCGGCCGACGGTGCGCTGTAGTCGGCGGTGAGGGCGATGCCGGACGCGTCGACCCGGGCGGGCCAGCCTGCAGCACTCCACTGGCCCGCCATGATGGCGACCTGAACGGGATCGGTCACTTTGGTGGCCTCACCTTCGACGACGAGGTCGAACTCGTGCGTGGCCACACTCAAGGTGCAGCGCGGGTCTCGGGCCAGATTCGTTCCCTTGCGCGTGCCTTCTCCCGTCTCGAACCAGAACGCCCCGTCGAACCAGAGGGCACCGACGCCCGTCACGTGTGGACTTCCGTCGCGGTTGACAGTTGCCAACCAACACGTGTGGCGATCCGGCCCGCCTGCACCGGGGGCCTGTCCCACGCCTCGATCGAGGCGGGCTTCGACGGATTGCCAGTCGATCAGCGGCAGTCCGTACATGTCGCCCAGGTTCTTCGATCCCATGCCAGTTCGACCCTCCGGATTCAGCGTTGCACCTGCCTGGAATTCTTACCCAGTCGGCGACGCCGCCGCCGCCGAGATCCGTGGACGCATCGACAGGCATATACATGTGGTGAACAGCCTCGAGTCCTACCGACAGATGTGGCGCGAACCTCTACAGGCCAAGGGCGCGAGTGGTGGCCGTATCGGAGCCAACCAGGAGGTCGTGATGCACGAGGCGACACTGCTCACCGTGGGGAGCCGGCCGGTCCTGCGGTTCGAGCGCCACCTACCCGGATCGGTCGAGATGGTGTGGCGGGCCGTGACCGATCCGGAGGAGATGGGGTCCTGGTTCCCCACGAGGATCGAGATCGGACAGTGGGAGGAAGGAGCGAAGCTCACGCACCACTTCGACGACCACGACATCGAGGCCCTTCCGGGCACCGTCCTCATATGGGACCCGCCCCACGGGTCGAGATTCACCTGGGGCGACGACACCATCACGTTCGCCCTCGCGGATGCAGGCGACGGCGGCACGATCTTCGTGCTGACCGAGGAGTTGAGCGCCAACCATGCAGCTCGCAACGCCGCCGGCTGGGACGCCTGCCTCGATCGGCTCGAGCACGGCGCAGACCGTGGGACATGGAAGCACCGGTTCGACCGCTACGCCACCCTCTTCGAGCCGGTCCTGGGCCCGCAGGACGGACCGCCCGACGGCGTCCAAGACCTCGACGGCTGGCCCCTGCGGGCCAGTCGGTGGTCCGCGGCGATCGAGCGACAGGAAGGCGCGGTCTGCAAGAGTTGCCCATGGGAACAGAACACGGGTTCCGCCGCCTGGAGAACTTCAGCGACGCGGTCGTGGCCATCGCCATCACGCTGCTGATCCTCCCACTGGTGGATTCCGCCAGTTCGATCGGGCCGGGGGGCCTGGCGCAGTTCGTGCACCACCACGACGCCCAGTTCCTGGCCTTCGGCCTCAGCTTCCTCGTCATCGGTAGCTACTGGTGGGGCCAGCACCAGATGCTCGAGCACGTGATCGGCTACGACCGGATCCTCATCGCCGGGATGTTCCTGTGGATCCTGAGCATCGTGTTCCTGCCGTTCCCGACCGAGCTCCTGAGTGCCGCCACCAATGGTGGCCAGGGGGTCCACGCGCTCTACGTCGGTACGATGCTGGTCGCCTCCGTCGGTGTGCTGGTCCAGCAGTGGGCCATCGTGCGCCGTCCCGAGTTGACGGCCGAGGATCATCGCGGCGAGGCGGACCTGATTCCGGCGGTCATCCTGACGGCGCTCATGGGCGTGATCTTCGTCGTGGTGATCGTCGTGCCGGCCGTCGGGCTCTGGTCACTCCTGCTGCTGCTCGCCTCCCGGCCCCTCGAACACGTCGCACGCGCACGTCGGTCCCACTGAACGCGCCGTCCGATCGGACGGGAAGCGGACCAACGGGTCGGCGGGTGGGTCAGCCCCCGGAGGCGGCGATGGCGTCGCGGATGGCGAGCACGCGGCGGGCCTCGTCGACGTGCAGGTTCTCGATCATGCGTCCGTCGACGGTGACCACGCCGCGTCCGTCGGCCTCGGCCTCCTCGAAGGCCGCGATGATCCGCTCGGCCAGCTCGATCTCGTCGGCTTCGGGGGAGAAGGCGTCGTTGCACGGCCCGACCTGGCTCGGGTGGATCAGCGTCTTGCCGTCCATGCCCATCTGCCGGCCGACCTGGCACTCGGCCACGAAGCCCGCCTCGTCCTTGATGTCGTTGTAGACGCCGTCGAGGATGACCTTGTCGGCGGCACGTGCGGCCAACAGGCACAGCTGGAGACCGCCCATCAGCGGCAGGCGGCTCGGGACCCGCTGGGCGTGGAGCTCCTTGGCCAGATCGTTCGTCCCCATGACCAGCACGGCGAGTCGCTCGGAGGACGAACAGATCTCCTCGGCGTGGAGCATGGCGATCGGCGTCTCGAGCATCGCCCAGATGCGGGTGCGGTCCGGTGCGCCGTGCTTCTCGAGGGCGGCCTCGATGGCCCGGACGTCCTCGACCGAGTTGACCTTGGGAACCACGACGCCGTCAGGTCCGGCGGCGGCGATGGCGGCGAGGTCGTCATCGTGCCACGGTGTGCCGATCCCGTTGGCGCGGATGGTGATCTCCCGGTTTCCGTAGCCACCGGCGCCGAACATCGCACATGCCCGCTCGCGGGCCTCTACCTTGGCGTCGGGCGCCACGGCGTCCTCCAGGTCGAAGATCAGCGCGTCGGCAGCGATCGCCTTGGCCTTCTCGAGCGCTCGCTCGTTGGCCGCGGGCATGTAGAGCACGCTCCGACGGGGGCGCAGGTTCGTGTCGCTCATGTCAGTCCTCCAGGGTGATGGTGGCGTAGAGCTCGGCGAGCTCGGGGTCGCGGGCGGCGAGCTGGTCGGCCAGCTCGATCATCACCCGGCACTGCTTGACCGAGGCGTCGTCCTCCATCTTGCCGTCGAGCATGACGGCACCGGTGCCGTCACCCATGGCGGCGATCACCCGACGCGCATGCGCCACCTCGGCGACATCGGGCGAGAAGACCCGCCGTGCGATGTCGATCTGGGCGGGGTGGAGCGACCAGGCGCCCACGCAGCCGAGCAGGTAGGCGTTGCGGAACTGGTCCTCGCAGGCCACCACGTCGGCGATGTCGCCGAAGGGCCCGTAGTAGGCGAAGATCCCGTTGGCCTGGCAGGCGTCCACCATGCGGGCGATCGTGTAGTGCCAGAGGTCCTGCTGGTAGGTGGCGCGCTCGGCCCGGATGTCGCCACCGGGCGGGTCCTGGCGCACCAGGTAGTCGGGGTGCCCGCCGCCCACGCGCGTCGTCTTCATCCGGCGGTTGGCCGCCAGGTCCGCCGGGCCGAGTGAGAGGCCCTGCATGCGGGGCGAGGCACCGCAGATCTCCTCGACGTTGGTCACGCCACGGGCCGTCTCGAGGATGGCGTGCAGGAGGATCGGTCGCTCGAGACCCGCCTTCGCCTCGAGTTGGGCGAGCAGGCGGTCGACGTAGTGGATGTCCTCGGCGCCCTCGACCTTGGGGATCATGATGACGTCGAGCTTGTCGCCGACCTCGGTGACGGCCGTGAGCAGGTCGTCGAGGCCCCAGGGCGAGTCCAGCGAGTTGACCCGGGTCCAGAACTGGGCCGTGCCGAAGTCGACCGTCCGGCCCACGTCGACGAGGCCCTGGCGGGCGGCCTCCTTGTCGGTGGCGGGCACGCCGTCCTCGAGATTGGCGAGGAGCACGTCCACCTTCGTCGCCAGGTCGGGGAGCTTGGCCACCATCTTCGGGTTCGACGCCGGGAAGAAGTGGATCATCCGCGAAGGCCGGAACGGGATCTCACGCACCGGCTCGGGTGCCCCGACGGCGAGCGGGCGGAAGAAGTCTTTCGGGGAGCGCACTGGACCTCCAGGAGTTGCGGACCCCAACAATCTAGGAGGTGTGGCAGGTGTCGACGGACGGTGGTCCGGCAATGTCCGACGCCCCCGTCCCGGAGGGGCGAGGCGTGCCCCCGTGCCCGGACGGTGGGGGCACCCCTGGCGACCGCAACTCCGGCACGGCCGCAACCGGGCTGGCATGCTGGCTGCGCACCGACTCCGGGGGGAGTGACCGGTCCGGGCCTGTGGTGTGCCCGCGGCAGGAGGGTGCGGACCAGGAGGACCGATGCCAGCACCGGGCATGGACCGAAGGACCTTCCTCGTGAAGGGGGCGACGGTGGCCGGCGCCGTGGTGCTGGCCGGTGCGGCTGGCACCGGGCTGGCGGCGTGCTCGTCGGCCGGTGGGAGCACGACGACGACCACGGCCTCGTCCGGGACGGCGGGGGCACCGACCAGGGGCGGGTCGATGACCATCGGGACCATGGCGGAGATCGACGGCTTTTCGCCGTCGCAGAACCGCTGGGACACCAACGGCCTGCTCTACGCCAACACGGTCTACGACCCGCTGATGGCAGTTGCCGAGGACGGCTCGATCCAGCCCTACCTGGCGAAGTCGCTGACCCCCAACGCCGCCTACGACCAGTGGACGCTGACGCTCCGGGCGGGCGTCACGTTCCACGACGGGACGGCGCTGACCTCCATCGTCGTGAAGAACAACTTCGACGCGCTGGCATCGTCGTCGCTCACCAGCGGCGCCGTGGCGGGCATCGCATCGGTGACGACGCCCGACGACAGGACGGTCGTGTTCACCCTGAAGTCGCCTGCCACCGGGTTCGCCTCCGGGCTGACCACCCAGGCCGGGTACATCGTGGCGCAGGCCACGCTGGACCAGGCGTCCGACGCCTCGGTCACGCCGGTCGGGACCGGGCCGTTCGTGTTCGGCTCCTGGCAGCCGAACAGCCACTTCACGGCGACACGCAACCCCCACTACTGGCAGCAGGGACTGCCCTACCTGGACCAGGTGACCTTCCGGCCCATCGTGGACACGACCCAACGCGAGGATTCCCTCAGGACCGGGTCGATCGACGCGCTGATCTCGATCGACGCCAAGACCTACGCGCACTTCGACGGCACGACCGGCTATCAGGCACTGTTCGAGACCTCACCGGTGATCGGCTCACCGACCATGGGCTTCATGCTCCTCAACTGTGTCCGGCCGCCGACCGACGATCTGCGCATCCGCACCGCCCTGGCCAAGGCGACGGACCAGGTGGCCATCCAGAAGATGTTCGGCGACGGCTCCGTCCAGGCGATCAACGGGATCTTCCTTCCGGGGTCGCCCTATGCGGGCCACACGGACTACCCGGCACACGACGCGGCCGGGGCCACGTCGCTCGTGCAGCAGTACGCGGCCGAGCACGGCACGCCCTCGATCCAGATCAGTACGACGTCCGACCCGAGGACGGTGCAGTTGGTGCAGGTCGTGCAGCAGATGTGGGGAAGCGCCGGCATCGACGTCTCGATCACCATCGTCCAGCAGGCGGACGCCATCATCGACCTGCTGACCGGTGAGTACCAGGCTGTGCCCTCGGCCCAGTTCGGTGCCGTCAACCCCGACCTCAATTACCCGTGGCTCAGCACCACCACGGTGGAGCCGATCGGCACGGTCGGTCTCAACTTCGCACGCAACAGTGACCCGGCCATCGAACAGGCCTTCGTGGCCGGTCGGTCCACCCTCGACCGGGCGACCCGGGTGCAGGCCTACCGGACGGTGAACGAGCGGCTCGGCGTGGACCTGCCCTACGCCTGGATCGGCCGGGACATCTTCCCGTTCGCAGCTGTGGACCGGGTCCAGGGGATCAGGGAGCTCACCCTGCCGGGGGGCCAGGCCGGCTACGCCTACAACGAGGGCGTGTTCTTCCCGGCCCACCTCTGGCTGGCCGGCTGAGCGGCCGCCACGTCAGCGGGGGGTGTACTGCATCGTGTCGATGGACCGGCCGTGGCGTGACTGGTCCCGCCCCGCCGGGGGTCCTAGGTTCCTGGGGGTGACCCGGCTGCGACGCGTCCTCGTCGGCCTGGCATCGGTGGTCGTCCTGCTGGTGGTCACCTCCGGTGTGGCCTCCGCTCACGCACAACTCGAGTCCACCAGCCCGAGCGTCGGGTCGGTGCTGCTGACCTCACCGTCGGAGGTCGTCCTCCACTTCGGCGAACCCGTCGAGATCGACTTCGGCTCGCTGCGGGTCATCGGGCCGCGCGGCAACCGTGTGGACGACGGTGGCACCCACCACCCGGTGGGTGACACCCATTCGGTGGCCGTGTCGGTGGAGGGCAACCTGCCGGACGGGACCTACGTGGTGGCCTGGCGGGTGATCTCGGCCGACTCCCATCCGGTGCACGGGGCTTTCGTGTTCTCCGTGGGCACCGCAGCAGGGGCGAAGCGGGCGGATGCACTGGCCACGAGCATCGCGAACCAGTCCGGCAGCTCCGTCGTCGGGGTCGTCTACTGGGTCGTCCGCACGGCGGCATTCGTGGGCCTGCTGTTCCTCGTGGGTCCGGCGGTCCTCCTCGCCGTCATCTGGCGCGAGGGCGCCCACTCCCGACGGGTGGGGAAGCTGCTGTGGTGGATGTGGGGGACCCTGGTGGTGGCCACGGTTGCCGGCATCCTCGTCCAGGGCATCTACGCCTCCGCGCTCCCGCTCACCGACATCGTCAGACCGTCGCTGATCAGCGATGTGCTGCACACCCGGTTCGGTGAGGTCGAGTTGCTCCGACTCCTCCTGCTGGCCGCGATGGTCCCGGTCCTGCTCGGGCTGCGGGGCCGGCTCGGTGCCCCGGACCGGCGGTGGGTGTGGGTGACGCCCACCGTGTGCCTGCTGTCGGTCGGGCTGCTCCTCACCCCGGGGCTGGCCGGTCACGCGTCGACCGGCTCGAGCCCGCTCCTCGGCACCTTGCTCGACGTCGGGCACCTGGCCGCGGCCGCGGCGTGGCTCGGCGGCCTGGCACTGTTGGCCACGTTCCTCGTCACACGGGACCCGGGGGACGCCCTGCCGGACGATCCGTCGACCGTGACCCGTCGGGTGTCGGCCGTCGCCTATGCGGCAGTGGCGGTGGTGGTTGCCACCGGTGTGGTCCAGTCCATCCGCCAGGTCGGCAGCTTCTACGCACTCTTCCACACGTCGTACGGGGTGACGCTGCTGGTCAAGATCGGTCTCGTGGTGGTCCTGGTGGCGCTCGGCGCAGCCAGTCGGCACATCGTCCACGGCGGGGGAGGCGCGCTGCGGTGGGTCCTGCCCGACCGGTGGTCCCGGCGCCCCGATGATGCCGGCGACGTCAGCCGCTCCCGCCTGCGTCGCTCGGTCCTGGCCGAGCTGGGTGTCGCCTTGGCGGTGCTCGGGGTGACCGCAGCGCTCGTCAACGCCGTCCCGGCCGACCAGGCGGTCGCCCAGCCCTTCACCTACTCCGTCACCACGCTCGGCGTGCAGGTGAACGCGATCGTGTCGCCCGCCGTGGCCGGCCCGACCAACCAGATCCACGTCTATGTCCTGAGCAGCGCCGGCACCCCGCGGGCGGTGCCGGAGCTCGACCTGTCGCTCAGCCTTCCATCCGAGTCGATCGGGCCCCTGACGATCCCCCTGACCCTTGAGGGGCCCGGGCACTACTACGCGGACAACGTCGATATTCCCGTGGCCGGTTCCTGGGTGATGAAGCTGACCGTGCGCACCGACGCCATCGACGAGCAGGAGGTCACCACCACAGTTCCCGTCCGCTGACGTCAGGCGTCGGCCGTCAGCTGGCGGAGGATCGTTCCCTGGTCGAAGTAGACCCGCTCACCGATGATGCGCTCGCCGCCGGGGGCGAAGAGGAACAGGGCGCACATGCGGCAGCGGAACGACCGGCCCGTCGGTGCGTATCCGGCCAGCTCGCCGAGCTGGGTGCCCAGCAGGTCGAACTCGGCGACGACGACGTCCTCCGCGGAGGTGAGCACGACGTTCTCGTTCCGCTGGTCCGGAAACGCGGCGCGGGACGTCCGGTAGTACCCGGCGACCTCGTCGGCCCCGTCGTACACCTGCCCGGTGGCGATCAGCTCGTAGCGCGGATGGTCGAACGTGGCGAGGGTGGCCTCGAAGTCGAGCTCGTTCTCCGACTCCATGTGCCTGCGAACGAGCGCCAGGCGGCGGTCGCGTAGGGATGCTTCGTCGGACGGCGTCATGGGCAGCTCTCCTCGGGTCGGCCTCGTGCCGCACACTACGTCCGCCGTGCGCCGGTCCAGAGCGTGCGCCAGACTGTGCGGCCATGAGCACCCGTCGCATCCGCGTCGCCGTGGCGACGATTGCCGTCCTCGGTGCCACGCTCCTGTTCGCCACGCCGGCCTCCGCCCACGTGACGGTCCACCCGGCGTCGCTGCCGGCGGGGTCGAGCGACGTCGAGCTCACCTTCCGGGTCCCGAACGAGCGCGACGACGCCAACACCGTCGAGCTCCAGGTCTACTTCCCGACGAACCTGCCGCTGCTGACCGTCGACGTCCTGCCCGTCCCGGGGTGGACGGCAAAGGTCGACTCCAGGAACCTGGCCACGCCGGTCCAGACCGACGACGGTCCCGTGTCCCAGGTGGTGTCGGACGTCACGTGGACGGCGACGGCGGGTGGCATCGCCCCAGGCCAGTACGAGGACTTCGACGTCGCCGCGGGCCAGGTCCCGACGACGCCGGGGTCGGTCGTCTTCAAGTCGTTGCAGACCTACTCCTCGGGGGAGATCGTGCGGTGGATCGAGGTCGCCTCGTCACAGGACCCCGACCCCGACAGTCCGGCACCCGTGCTCACCCTGACGCCTGCCCCCGCAGCGACGACGGCGGCGTCCACGGTGGGGACGGGTTCCTCGGACGCCGAAAGTCTGGCGGTGGCCGCACTCGTCGTGTCGCTCGTCGCCCTCGGTGGGGTGATCGTGCTCGTCGTGCGCCGTCGACCGGCCGCACCATCGGTGTCGACCCCGGAGCCGCCCACAGCGGAGCCGCCCACCGGGTGATGCCACCTCACGTCGTCCACCGGCCGCCGGAACCGGACCGGTCGCCACGCGGACGTTGACATCGCCACATCGTTCCGCCAGGGTGCGACGGTGACCTCACCGTTCATCCATGTAACGCATCCGGAGCCCACCGCACCCGGTCGCTACTCCGGGCTGATCGACGCGTCATGGAACCTCCGGCCGTTGCCCCAGGGGGGAGTGGTGACGGCACTGGCGGCCCGGGCGATGGCCGTCGAACTGGGCGACCAGGTCCCACCGCTGCCCCGGTGCACACGACGTTCGTCGCCCCGGTGGCCGATGGCCCGGTGGACATCGAGGTCGAGGTGCTCCGGCGCGGATGGTCGATGTCGCACGCCGGCGCCGAGGTGCGGAATCAGGGGGCGACGCACGACCACCCCACGACGGCCGTCTTCGGCGCCTCTCGACGTGGCTTCGAGTTCACCGACCTCGAGCCACCCGACGGGATCGTGCCGCTCGCCGAGGCACGCTCGTTCCGTGACCCGCGCCCGCCGGGGGTCGAGTTCTTCCCGCCCGACCCGTTCTGGGCCGGTCGCCTGGAAGGGCGGAGTGCCCTCGGCCATGCGAGCTGGGAGTCGTATACGCCCGGTCGGGCAGGCACGCCCGACGCAGCGGTCCGAAGCGACGGGGTCAGCCGCCGGTGGCCTTGGCGGCCTGCTCCTCCTGGTGCTTGGTGAAGGCCCCGATCACCGCGTTGCCCGCCGCCCCGATGAACTCCGGTCGGTTCTCGGCCGCCCAGTCACGGCTGGCCGTCAGAGCAGTCGACGTGCCCTGGAAGCGGGGCATGACGTAGCGGGACACCAGTTCGTAGGAGCGGCGGGTGGCGGCGGTGTCGGCCCACTCGTGGACCATGAAGAGGTAGGTCCCGAATCCACCGGACTGTTCCTCCAGGCGCTCGATCTGAGCGACGGCGTCCTCGACGGTGCCGATCACGGCCATGCCCGAAGCGTTGAGGGCGTCCACCAGGCTGGCGTGGTTGTCGGTGTCCGGTGCGAGGGGGAGTGCCGCCACGCGCTGGAAGTAGTCGATCCATGCGGCCAGGCCGAACTCCACGTCGGCCACCGCCTGCTCGCGGGTGTCCGCCAGGTGCATGGGGCCGACCAGCCGCCAGCGCGACCGGTCGATCGTGGTGGCGAACTCGACCGAGCGCTGCTCCATCACGTCCCAGTGGGAACCGAGGACGTCGAAGCCGCCCGCCGACGTGGCGCCGAGCGACAGCAGGCTGCAGCCGAACCGGCCGGCCGCACGCGGGCCGACAGGGGAGATCTGGGCGGCCACCGCCACCTCCGGGTGCGGGCGTTGGTAAGGGCGGAGCTGGAGGCGCGCCTGGCGGAGCGTGAACCAGTCGGTCCGCCGATCGATCGGCTCGTCGCTGCGGAAGAGGGCCAGGATCGCCTCGAGCGCCTCCTCCATCATGTCCCGCTGGCGGGCGGGGTCGATGCCCATCATGTAGGCGTCCGACGGGAGTGCACCGGGCCCGACGCCGACCATCAGGCGCCCGCGGGTCAGGTGGTCGAGCAGTGACAGCCTGTCGGCCAGCATGAAGGGGTGGTGGTAGGGGAGGGAGGAGACCCCGGTGCCCAGCCGGATCGTCGACGTACGGGCGGCGGCCGAGGCAATGAACACCTCCGGCGAGGCGATGATCTCGTAGCCGGCGGAGTGGTGCTCGCCGATCCATGCCTCGTCGAAGCCGAGTCGGTCCAGGTGCTCGATGAGCTCCAGGTCGCGCTGCAGGGCCAGCGTCGGGTTCTGACCGACCGGGTGGAACGGCGCCAGGAAGATCCCGAACTGCAGGTGGCCGGTGGCGGCGATGGTGGGCATGGCGGCGTCCTCTCGATCCGGCACCGGTCGACGGTGCCGTTCCTGGTTACCACTTCGGCGGGCAGAGGCGCCGCACCGTGGCTCCACCTGTTCCGATACGCCCGGACATAAGGTTCGTCCAGCGCCGACACTCCCGTGGCCTCGGTGCGGGAGCCGTCTGCCAGCAGTCGTTCCGCCAGGATCGCCTCCGCCCGCCCGGTCGCCCCGAGCGGGCGGCGCCCGATCGACCTCGGGGAGTTCGCACCGCCGTGATGCCACAGACGTTGGGCGACAGGCTCGACGAAGCCATGCGGGTCCGCAAGCACGACACGGAGACGGCGGCGCGCGTGCTCGGCGTGAGCACCTCGGAGGTCCTGCTGTGGATGCACGACATGCAGACCCCGGACCCCTCACAGTACGACCCGCTCCTCGACTACCTGGTGGTGGAGGAGCGGCACCTCCGGGGCCTCGTCCTGCGCAGTCAGATGCGCCGGATGCAGTGGCGGATCCGCACCTGAGCCGGGCGGCCGGCGGCCCGCCACGGACAAGGTTCGCGGTCGACCAGTAAAACCCGATACGTTGGGTCAAGATTACGACGGGCCGGATCGAGGGTCGACCGGCCGACAGGCGAAAGGGACCCGACATGCGGATCGCGGACGACATCACCCAGCTCATCGGCGGCACGCCCCTGGTCCGCCTCCGGCACGTTCCGGACGGCGCCGGTGCCCAGATCGTGGCGAAGCTCGAGTTCTTCAACCCGGCCGGCAGCGTGAAGGACCGCATCGCCGTGTCGATGATCGACGCCGCCGAGGAGGCGGGCCTGCTGAACCCGGGCACCACGGTCGTCGAGCCCACCAGCGGCAACACCGGCATCGCGCTCGCCATGGTGTGCGCCGCCCGCGGCTACAAGTGCATCTTCACCATGCCGGAGACGATGAGCAAGGAGCGCCGGATGCTGCTCCGGGGCTACGGCGCCGAGCTGGTGCTCACGCCGGGGCCCGACGGCATGGGCGGCGCGATCGCCAAGGCCACCGAGATCGCCAAGGGGGAAGGCGACTACTTCATGCCCCAGCAGTTCGAGAACGCCGCCAACCCGGCGGTCCACGAGCGCACCACGGCCGAGGAGATCTGGTCCGACACCGACGGTGGGGTCGACATCCTCGTGGCGGGCGTCGGCACCGGCGGGACCATCACCGGGGTCGGCCACGTCCTGAAGGAGCGCAAGCCCGGGATGCAGGTGATCGCCGTCGAGCCTGCGGCGTCGCCGGTGCTGTCCGGTGGGGCGAAGGGTCCCCACCCGATCCAGGGCATCGGCGCCGGCTTCGTGCCCGCCATCCTGGACACCCACGTCTACGACGAGGTCATCGCCGTCGAGAACCAGGACGCCTTCGACGTCGCCCACCGGATGGCCCACGAGGAGGGCCTCCTGGTCGGCATCTCGTCCGGCGCCGCCACCTGGGCCGCCGTGCAGGTGGCCTCCCGACCCGAGAACACCGGCAAGCTCGTCGTCGTCATCATCCCGTCCTTCGGCGAGCGGTACCTGAGCACCGCCCTGTTCGAGGGGCTCGGCGACTGACCGTGCTGACGTCCCTCCGCCGGGACGTGGCGGCCGTCCGCCAGCGGGACCCGGCGGCCCGCTCCGACGTCGAAGTGGTGCTCTGCTACCCGGGCCTGCACGCCGTCTGGGGCCACCGCCTGGCCCACAGGCTCTGGCTGGACGGCCACCGCCTAGCCGGCCGGCTCGTGTCCGTCGTCGTGCGGGCGTGGACCTCCGTCGACATCCACCCGGGTGCAACGATCGGCCCCGGACTGTTCATCGACCACGCCATCGGTGTGGTCATCGGCGAGACAGCGGTCATCGGCACCGACGTGACCATCTACCAGGGGGTGACACTCGGCGGCACGAGCCTCGAGCCGGGCAAGCGCCATCCCACGGTGGAGGACCGGGTCACGATCGGCGCAGGCGCCAAAGTGCTCGGCCCGGTGACCATCGGTGCGGGCAGCCGCATCGGGGCCAATGCCGTGGTGGTGCGCGACGTGCCGCCCGACTCGGTGGTCGTCGGTGTGCCCGGCCAGGTCATCGCACGCAGCCGCCCGCGCACGGCAACGTCGGCACTCGACGTCGACGACGGGCTCCTGCCCGACCTGGTGGGCGTGACCCTCGGTGCGCTCCAGCGACAGGTCGACGAGCTCGAGCACGAGATCGGCGGCCGGGTCCGGGTGCCCGAGATCCGTCCCGACGAGTCGGGCGTCTGGAGGGGCGAGGACTTCTCGATCTGACGTGCGCCGGGCGGACCGGTGGCCCGATGGCTCACGTTGCGCGTCAGCCGGCCAGGGCCTCGGTGGTCCGCTCCAGGCACGAGGGGTCGACCGTGCCCGGCACCAGGATGAACTCGTCGCACCCGGCCTCCTCGGCGGCGGCCAGCGCATCGAGCAGTCGGGCCGGGCTGCTCAGCTCGACCATGCGCGACAGTGCGTCGGCCGCCTTGTCGCCGAAGACGGCGAGGTACGCCCGGGCGAAGCGCTTCAGCTCGGCGTCGGCGTCCGGTCCACCCAGTAGGTAGAACGAGCCGCTGACCAGGCGAGGGCGTTCGGTGCGTCCCGCCGCTTCCCACGCGTCGACCGCCATCGAGTTGCCCCGGGCGATCTCACCCGGGTCGGCCCCGATGGAGAACCCGGTCACCCCGGCCGCCCACCGGGCGGCACGTGCCATGGACTTCGGGCCCATGGCCGCAGCCAGCAGCGGGGGCCCACCGGGAGCGTGCGGTGCGGGCCCGACGGGTTGACCTCCCTCATAGGCGGGTCCGCCCGCCCACAGCCGCTGCAGCTCGGCCACGATGGCATCGAGCCGTTCGTGACGTCCCTCGAAGGGGACGTCGAGTGACCGGTAGTCCTGCTCGCGTCCGCCCACCCCGACGCCGACCTGCAGGCGACCCGACGCGAGCACGTCGAGGGTAGCCAGCTGCTTGGCCAGCAGGGCGGGCCGGTGCAACGGCAGCACGGCGATGTTGGTGATCACCCGGACCCGCTCGGTCAGCGCTGCGGCTGCAGTGTTGGTGACCAGCAGCTCGGGGTTGTGGAAGGTGATCCGCTCGCCGGCCGACACGCTCGAGTACGGGCCCTCGTCGATGCCCCGGCACCACTCGGTGAAGGTGCTGCGGGTGAACCCGGTCGCCATGGTGGGCAGTGCGATGCCGATCTCCATGGCGACCGACCCTAGTCAATGGCCTGCGTCAGCCCATGGGCGCGGTCCGGTCGGTCAACGTAGGTGGAGGGGTCAGCGGAGGTGGTCAGCCGCCTTGCCCGTGTAGGCCGGGAGGTCGAGATACGTACGGATGCCAGGAGGGGCCGCCACCACGGCGGGCACGGCGCTCACGCAGTGGGTGGCCGTGGCCACCACGCCCGGGTTGCGGGCGAGCCCGGCCGCGATCGACTCGGGGTGCCAGCCCCGGAACGTCACCCTGGCCGGTGGGTCGCCGGTGACCTCCACTTCGAAGCGCTCACCCTCGGGCCCGAACCCCCATGCCGGCTCGAGGTGCTCCTGACCCATGAACCAGTTGGTGGCGACCGTGATGACCGGCTCGTCGCGGACGGTCGCCACCCAGCGGAACTTCTGGGCGGCAATGTGCCCGGGGCCGATGGGGCCGATGGGCGAGTCGATCGGCGCGGTGGCCACCGCCACCTCGTGGGACACCTGCAGGTCGGGGTCGAGCGCGAATCCCAGTGCATGGCCGACCATGCGGATGGACTGGCCGAACCCGTCGCCGAGGATGGCCGGCATCATCGACGCCTCGGCCTCCTCGGGCGTCTTGCCGAAGAGCATGATGTCGCCCACCACGCCCGGAGCGTCATAGGTCCGGATGTCGCTGAACTCCTCGGCGCGCACGTGGGTGATCGATTGCGACAGCGCCGACACCATGAGTGGGAACCGCTCGGTGATCCCGCCCGGATGGATGCCCGTCCCGTGCACCGACGAGCCGCCCGCAGCGCAGGCCGCCTCGATCGCCGACTCGTCCCGACCCTCGGGGAAGAACCAGTTGAGCGGCGTCACGACGTTCGCGCCGGAGGCCAGGATGCGGGCGACGACTGCAGCATCGGCCATGATCGGTGAGTACACGACGCAGTCGGCGCCGAGGGCCAACAGGGCCTCGACGTCAGCCGTGGCCGTGACCCCGAGCCGGTCGATGCCGCACAGCTCGCCGACGTCGACGCCGACCTTGTCGGCGCTGTGCACCCAGCACCCGACGAGCTCGAGGTCGGGGTGGGCCACGATGCCCGCCACCGCCGCCCGCCCGACCCCACCGGTCGCCCACTGGATCACCTTGATGGCCATCTGCCTCCCCCTCCGTGTCCCCCGGGTGCCCGTGCGCCCGCGGCCCGAGCGTACGACGGCCGGGCCCACGAGGTGCGCAGCACGTGGTCGCGGGCTCTGTGGCGGTGGGACCACCCCCTGCGAGATCAGGTGCCCGCCCTCGTCAGGTGCGGGGCCGTCCGGTAGAGTGGTCCGGTCGGTAGTCCGCAGTTCGGGCACGGCACAGGGGGGTTTCCTCCTTGTCGCGCCGGGTACCGCGGGGGGCGCTCCACCACCGTCGGTGGCGGCGCCCAGGCACGAAGGGGCTCGGTAATGAATAGCTGGCTGCAGGCCATGAAGCAGTGGAGCCAATGGCTCATGGGCGACGCCCCCCTGCCCGACGGCCGCTCCAAGGCCATGCTGGCCGGCACCGTCGCCGCTGCTGCAGTGGTGGCTGTGGGCGTGCCCGCTGCGCTCCCCTCCAGCCCCTCGGCCACCGCCGCCTCGCAACGCAACGCCCAGGCAGCGGAGGATGCCGGCTCTTCGCAGTTCACGGTGCCGACCACCTCGTCGACCGTGGCGGCGTCGCAGGTCGTCTCCTCTGGCGGGTCGACGACCTCGGCGGCTGCCGGCAAATCGGCGAAGCATCCCCACGGCAACGGGCACGCCGTCAAGGGAGCCAAGCAAGCTCGGCGCTCGCACAGGGCGTCCTCCGCCACGACCACCACGGTCCCGTCGAAGAAGTCGACCGGCCCGTCCGTCGTGGCTGCAGCCGCCACGACGACTCCCACGACCCCGCCTCCGGGGGCCGCCTCCCCGATCGACCCGATCGACTCGATCGTTCCGGCCAACCCGGTCACCACCCTCGTCACCCCGGCAGCCCCCCCACCGGCGCCACTGGTCACCGGCGCCGCCCCTTCCGTCGATTCCGCCCTCGTCACCTGGAAGGCCCCTGCAGGAAGCACGGCGACCGGCTTCGACGTCTTCGTGGGCTTCGCCCCAGGCATGGAACTCCCGGTCCCGCTCAACGGCGCCCACCCGGTGACCGGTACCTCCTATCTGGTGTCCGGGCTGACTGCCGGACGGACGCACTACTTCACTGTCCGTGGCCGGCTGTCCGGTGCGTCGTCGGTCGCCTCCAACGAGGTGTCGGCCATCCCGTTCGCCGACTACACCCCGATCGGCCACCTCCTCGGCCCGGTGATCTCGATGGCATCGACCGCTGACGGCACCGGCTACTGGCTCGCCACCGCCTCGGGTGCGTTGTCTGCCCACGGTTCGGCCACCGATCTCGGCTCGACCGCCGCGCTCGACCTTGCGGCCCCCATCGTGAAGGTCGTAGCCGACCCTGCGGGTGACGGCTACTGGGAGGTCGGTGCCGACGGCGGCGTGTTCGCCTTCGGTGCCTCCCGGTTCGAAGGAGCCGCCTCGAGCCTGCCGCTGAACTCACCGATCGTGGACCTCGTCCCGACAGCCGACGGCCGGGGCTACTGGGAGGTCGCCGCCGACGGCGGCGTGTTCGCCTACGGCGACGCAGCCTTCAAGGGCTCGCTCGGTGGCAGCCCCCAGGCGTCGCCGACGGTCGGCATCGCGGCCGACGGTGCGACCGGCGGGTACTGGCTCGTCGCCGCCGACGGCGCCGTGACGGCCTTCGGAGCGCCGGCACTCGGGCCCGTGGCCGGCGCACTGCCGGCACCGACGGTCGGTATCGCCTCCACCGCCGACGGCAAGGGGCTGTGGGAGGTCACCCGCACGGGCGCCGTCTACACCTACGGCGACGCCGCCTTCCAGGGCCCCTACACCCCGCTGCAGCCGGCCGCGCCGATCGAGGGGATCACCGCCGACCAGTCGACGGGCGGCTACTGGCTGGTGGGCGCCGACGCCGGGGTCTACGCCTACGGTGCCGGCTTCTACGGCGCCGGCTGACCGGCTGCATCCCAGCGTTCCCCTCCTCACGGCTGCGCGCCGTGACCCACCGGTGTGGTCGTTACCCGGGCCCGGATCGATTGCTAGCGTCATCCGCGATGCGGACATGACCGACCACCTCGAGCCCCACCAGGACTTCAACGATCCCGAGGTGCCGGGCCACTCGGACTCGACGCCGCTGCTCGCCACCGCCGAGCAGCGCATGGCGCTCATGGTCCGCAACTTCGACGACCCGTCCCGGGAGTGGCGCCGGGTGTGCGGCGAGGTCTTCGGCACATTCTTCCTCGTGCTCGTGGCTGCCGGCGGCCCGATGATCGACCACTCCATCCCGGGGTCGGTCGGTCGGGCCGCCGCGGTGGTGGCACCGGGCCTGATGGTGATGGCCATCATCCTCTTCATGGGGAGGGTGTCGGGTGCCCACCTCAACCCCGCCGTCACCCTGGCGTTCTCGCTGCGTCGGGACTTCCCGTGGCGGCGGGTGCCGGCCTACCTGGTGGCACAGCTGGCCGGTGCCCTGGCGGCCGCCTGGTTCCTGCAGGTCGTCGTCAACGTGTCGGCTCACTTCGGGTCGAGCTACCCGGCCCCGAGCCACTCGGCCACGGCCGCCTTCCTGATGGAGGCGGTGCTGACCCTGGGCCTGGTCAGCGTGATCCTGGGCACGGCCTCCGGCGCCCAGCAGGTGGGCCTCTTCGGGGCTCTCGGTGTGGGGGGGTACATCGCCCTGGCCGGGCTGTGGGCGAGCCCGATCTCGGGGGCATCGATGAACCCGGCCCGGACACTCGGACCCGACATCGTCTCCGCCGACCTCACCTCGTGGTGGGTCTACCTGGCCGGGCCGCTGCTCGGCGCCCTGCTGGCTGTCGGCATGGCGTTCCTCCTGCGGGGCCCGGGCGGCGGACAGGCCGGCTCGCTGGCGGCGCAGGGCGCCATCAACCCGAGGATCATGCACCCGGGCAAGGCCTGACTCCGGCCACCGGCAGGTGACCGGCGGTTCAGCCGATCAGCCGCCGACGAGTTTGCCGAGGGCGGCGGCGTGCCACGTCCCGCGGCCCTTGTGGTCCTCGGCGCGGTCCGCCGTCCCGGCCAGACGCAGACCTGCGTTGATGCCGACGTAGCGGAAGGGCTCGGGCTCCCACTTCCGGGACCGGTGGTTCACCCAGGGGAGCGCCGTCAGTTCGGTGGATGCACCGAGGATCAGGTCGCGCAGCGTGCGTCCGGCAAGGTTCGTGGTCGACAGGCCGTCGCCGACGTAGCCGCCGGCCCAGGCCATCCTGGCGGTACGGTCGATGCCGACCGACGAGAACCAGTCACGCGAGATGCCGAGCGGGCCGCCCCATGCATGCGTGACCTCGGCGCCGCCCAGGGCGGGGAACAGCTCGACCAGCGTCCGCCGCAACGCCTCGTGGACCCCGGCGTCCCGGTCGTACTCGGGCCGGATGGCCGAGCCGAAGTGATACGGGGCGCCACGACCACCGAACGCCATGCGGCCGTCCGCGGTGCGCTGGCCGTAGATGACGAGGTGGCGGTGGTCGGCGAACGTCTGTCGGTCGGCCAGGCCGGCCTCGTCCCAGAACGCGTCGGGCAGCGGCTCGGTCGCGATCATCAGCGAATAGACCGGCACGAGGTCGCGGTCATGGCCCTCGAGCGTCCGGGTGTAGCCCTCGGTCGCCCGGACCACGGTGCCGGCCCGAACCGTGCCCCGGTCGGTGGTGACGACACCCGGCGCGATCGACCGCACGGTGGTCCGCTCGTAGATCGGGACGCCCTGACCCTCGACGACGTGGGCCAGTCCGCGCACGAGCCGGGCGGGGTCGACGGACGCGCAGTGCGGCGTAAAGGTCCCGCCCAGTACGTCGCTCGCGCCCACCTGCTCGTGTGCCTCGGTGGCGGACAGGAACCGGAGGTCCTCCTCGCCGATGCCGTGCAGGCGGGCCTCGGCGATCTCCTGGTGCGTCCGCTGCAGCTGCGCCGGCGTGCGTGCGAGGACCACGGTCCCACCCTGGTGGAAGGCGCACTCGATACCCTCGGCGGCGACCACGCGGCCCACCTCGCGGACGGTCTCCTCCATGGCGAGTCGCTGTGCGGTGCCCGATCCGGGGCCGGCGGCCTTGTCGAGGGTGGATTCGGACACGCTGAACAGTGCCGAGCACCAGCCGCCGTTGCGCCCCGACGCACCGAATCCGGCGACGTCGCGCTCGAGGACGGCGATGCGCAGCCCGGGGTCGGCCTGGCTGAGGTAGTAGGCCGTCCACAGCCCGGTCAGGCCAGCCCCGACCACCGCAACATCCACCTCGAGGTCGCCGGGGAGTCCCGGCCGGACCGTGAGGCCACCCGGGAGCCCGTCCCACCACAGGGAGAGCGCACGGTAGCGCTCGCCCGACGGCGGGGTCAGATCTGCTTCCACGCCTCGGTCAGGACGTCGCGCAGTCGGCTCGTGATGTACTCGAACTCCTCCGGTCCGCAGGTGAGCGGAGGAGCCAGCTGGATGACGGGGTCGCCCCGGTCGTCGGCGCGGCAGATGAGGCCGGACTCGTAGAGGGCGTGGGACAGGAAGCCGCGCAGCAGGCGCTCGGCCTCGTCGTCGTTGAACGTCTCCTTGGTGTCCTTGTCCTTGACCATCTCGATGCCGTAGAAGTAACCGGCGCCGCGCACGTCGCCCACGATGGGGAGGTCCTTCAGGGTGTCGAGCGAGGCACGGAACTCGGCCTCGTGCTCGAGCACGTTGTCGAGGATCCCCTCCTTCTCGAACACGTCGATGTTGGCGAGCGCCACCGCGGTGCTGACCGGGTGTCCGGCGAACGTGATGCCGTGGAGGAAGCTCGCCCCGGCGAGGAACGGCTCGATGACCCGGTCGCTGACGGCCAGTGCGCCGAGCGGCGCGTAGCCACTGGTGAGGCCCTTGGCCATCGTGATCATGTCCGGCACGTAGTCGTAACGCTCGGCACCGAAGAAGTGGCCGAGACGGCCCCAGGCGCAGATGACCTCGTCCGACACGAGCAGGACGCCGTACCGGTCGCAGATCTCGCGCACCCGCTGGAAGTATCCGGGGGGCGGGGGGAAGCAGCCGCCGGCGTTCTGCACCGGCTCGAGGAACACGGCGGCGACCGTCTCGGGGCCCTCGGACAGGATCGCCTGCTCGATGGCGTCGGCGGCCCAGCGGCCGTAGGCCTCGATGTCGTCCTCGAAGTAGGGGGCACGGTAGAAGTTGGTGTTCGGGACCTTGAAGGCACCCGGCACCAGCGGCTCGAACGGCGTGCGGATCTCGGTCACGCCGGTGATCGACAGGGCGCCCATGGTGGCCCCGTGGTAGGCGATGTCCCGACTGATCACCTTGTAGCGCTGGGGTTGGCCGATCAGCTTGAAGTACTGGCGCGCGAGCTTCCACGCCGACTCGACGGCCTCCGAGCCGCCGGTGGTGAAGAAGATGCGGTTGATGTCACCGGGGGTGAGGCTGGCGATCTTCTCGGCCAGCTCGACGGCCTTCGGGTGGGCGTAGCTCCACACCGGGAAGTAGGCGAGCTTGGCCGCCTGCTCGGCGCCGGCCTCCACCAGCTCCATGCGCCCGTGACCCAGCTGGCTGGTGAACAGGCCGGACAGGCCGTCGAGGTAGCGCTTGCCGTGCTGGTCGAAGACCCAGGCCCCCTCACCGTGGGTGATCACCGGGATCTCCTGCTTGGTGTCGTCCGACATGCGGGTGAAGTGCATCCAGAGGTGCCGGTGGGCGGCCTCCTGCAGCGCCTCGTTCGAGTACTCGGTCATCGTGTCCCCCATGTGTAGGTCTGCTTCTTCAGCTTCAGGTACATGAACATCTCGGTCTCGCGCACGCCCGGGATCTGTCGGATGACCCCATTGAGGAGGTCCAGCATGGCGTCCTCGTCCTCGCACACCAGCTCCACGAGGATGTCGTACTCGCCCGCCACCATCACCACGTAGTCGATGTCGTCGACCGCGGCGAGCCGGTCGGCCACCTCGCGGGCGTCGCCGTCGGCCCGGATCCCCACCATGGCCTGGCTCCGGAAGCCGACCTGCAGCGGATCGGTGACGGCCACGATCTGCATGATCCCGGCGTCACGCATCTTCTGTACCCGCTGGCGCACGGCGGCCTCGGACAGCCCGACGGCCTCGGCGATGGAGCCGTAGGTGCGTCGGCCGTCCTGCTGCAGCTGTTCGACGATCGCCTTGTTGATGTCGTCGAGGAGCCCGGCGGCCGTCCCGTTGACGGCGGGACCGGTCATCGGGTCACATCCGGCCATGACTGGTCGGGTGTCTGGCGCACGGAGCGCTTGTGAGTGGTGGGCTGGGTCATTCAAATCCAGTGCTAGCAGTTAATGCACAGTTAACGTGGATTCTCGGGCAAATACAAGCGGTTTCCGTAGTTGTTCACACGGAGTTAGCAGAAATCACTTGTCAGATTCGGAAACTTGGGCCACGATGACACCGAACTCACGGGTGGGTGCCAGCCGCCAACTGCCAGCGGCCACCGGCCACGGTGCCCGCCACGCAACTACGGGGGAGGAAACTTGAGCACCACCCAGCTGTCTAACTTCATCGGTGGGTCCTATGCCGAGCCGAAGTCCGGCACGTCGTCCACGCTGCTCGACCCGAGCACGGGTGAGCCGAACTTCGAGGCTCCGGTGTCCGGTGCCGAGGACGTGGACGCCGCCATGGCCGCTGCCACCGCCGCCTTCCCGGGGTGGAGGGACGCCACTCCATCGGAGCGCAGCCTCGCCCTCTTCCGCATCGCCGACGCCATCGAGGCCCGGGCCGAGGAGCTCGTCGCCGTGGAGAGCGCCAACACCGGCAAGCCCGTGGCCGTCACGTTGTCGGAGGAGATCCCCCCGATGGTCGACCAGATCCGCTTCTTCGCCGGCGCCGCTCGGCACCTCGAGGGCAAGTCGGCCGGCGAGTACATGGCCGACCACACGTCGATGATCCGGCGCGAGCCCATCGGTGTCTGCGCCGCGGTCACGCCGTGGAACTACCCGGCCATGATGGCCGTCTGGAAGTGGGCCCCGGCCATCGCCGCCGGCAATGCCATGGTGCTGAAGCCCTCCGACACCACCCCGGCCTCGACCCTGCTGATGGCCGAGATCCTCTCCGAGTTCCTGCCGGACGGTGTCTTCAACGTCGTCTGTGGCGACCGCGACACCGGTCGCATGCTGGTCGAGCACCCCACCCCTGCGATGGTCTCCATCACCGGCAGCGTGCGGGCCGGCATGCAGGTGGCGGAATCGGCCTCCCACGACGTGAAGCGCGTCCACCTCGAGCTCGGTGGCAAGGCGCCGGTCGTGGTGTTCGACGACGCCGACCTCGAGGCCGCCGCCGAGGGGATCGCCATCGCCGGGTACTTCAACGCCGGCCAGGACTGTACGGCTGCCACCCGCGTGCTGGCCGCGCCGGGGATCTACGACGACTTCGTATCGGCCCTGGTCGAGCAGGCCCGGGCCCAGACGGTGGGCGGCACCGACGTGGCCGACGCCGACTACGGCCCGCTGAACAGCGCCGCCCAGCTCGAGCGTCTCGGCGGCTTCTTCGACCGTCTGCCCAGCCATGCCGAGGTCGTGACCGGCGGCACGCGGGTGGGCGAGCGGGGCTACTGCTTCGCCCCCTCGGTCATCGCCGGCCTCCACCAGGACGACGAGGTCATCCAGGAGGAGCTCTTCGGCCCGGCCATCACCGTCCAGCGCTTCAGCGACGAGGACGAGGCCATCGCCTGGGCCAACGGCGTCCAGTACGGGCTGGCCTCGAGCGTGTGGACGCAGAACCACGGCCGGGCCATGCGCATGGCCAAGGCCCTCGACTTCGGCTGCGTCTGGATCAACACGCACATTCCGATCGTCGCCGAGATGCCCCACGGCGGGTTCAAGCACTCGGGCTACGGCAAGGACCTGTCCTCGTACGGCTTCGAGGACTACACCCGCATCAAGCACGTGATGAGCTTCATCGGCAGCTGAGCGTCGGACCGGGCGGAGGGGACACCTTCCGCCCGGTTGCAGTAGCGGGATCCGCAGGATCCCGGTTGGAAGTACACGCAGCACCAGCTGGACCACCGGGGGGACTGGTGGGCAGGGCCCGGTAGGGGATCGAACTGGCACACCGCCACGCACAAGGGGAGAACACATGAGCACGGACACGGTCGACAGCACCGGTCAGCCACCCGAGGTACCAGGTCCCTTCGGGGCACCGGTACCGTCACAGGAGGCGGGTGCCACTCTCCGGGCGGACACGCTGAACCTCTTCGACTCCACGGTCGTGGCCGTGTCGTCGGTGGCGCCGGCGTACACCCTTGCCGCCACCATGGCCGTCCTGTTCGCCACCGCCGGGGTGGCCTACGCGGGACCGGCGGTCATCTGGATCAGCTTCGTCCCGGTCCTCTTCATCGCCATCGCCTACTTCCAGCTCAACCGCCGGGACCCCGACTGCGGAGCCTCCTACTCGTGGTTGTCCAAGCTGGTTTCACCGTACGTGGGCTGGTTCAACGGCTGGGTGCAGGTCGCCACCAGCATCATCTTCTGCATCTCCGCTCCGTTGGTCGCCGGTGCCTACACCCTCCAGTTCGCCCAGGAGCGCAACTGGGTCTCCTCTGCGACGGCCAATGACCTCGGGTACCAGGCGATCATCGCCGCGTGCTGGCTGGCGCTGATCACGATGATCTGTATCTGGGGCATCCGGTGGACCACCAACTTCCAGTGGGTCCTCCTGATCATCGAGTACGTGGCAGTGATCGGTTTCTCGGTCTGGGGGATCATCAAGGTGGCCGTCCAGCACCCCGCCGGCTCCCAGGGCTTCCACTTCAGTTGGCTCAACCCGTTCTCCATCGGCAGCTTCGCGGCACTGTCAGCCGGTCTGGTGCTCGGCGTCTTCTTCTACTGGGGCTGGGACACCGCCGCCAACCTGAACGAGGAATCCAAGAACTCCACCAAGACCCCGGGCCACGCGGGCATCATCGCCATGTTCCTGCTGCTCCTGGTGTTCGCCATCAACATCATCGCCGCCCAGATGCTCCTGCCCGAGAAGGCGTGGACCAGCCACTCGTCCACGATCCTCCTGTATTTCGCCCAGCGGGCGGCGGGCAGTTGGGCCGGGTACGTGATGCTCATCGCCGTGCTCTCATCGACCGTCGCGACCACGCAGACCACCCTGCTTCCGGCGGCCCGGATCACACTGTCGATGGCGCGGGACAAGGTCTTCCCGAGCGTGTTCGCCACGATCCAGGGCAAGCTCAAGACCCCGGCCGTCGGGACGCTGATCCTCGCCTTCATCGCCCTCTTCGGGATCCTCCTGGCCACTCAGGTCGCCTCGATCGACACGCTGCTGAACAACCTCATCCTGAGTATCGGCGTGCTGATCGCCTTCTACTACGGGGCCACCGGCGTGACGTGCGCATGGGCGTACCGCAAGGTGGCGTTCCAGTCGATGAGGTTCTTCTTCACCGGCATCCTGTTGCCGTTGGTCGGAGGGATCGTCCTCCTGCTCGTCATGGCCGACGTGATCAAGACCGGCGGATGGAGCGGCTCCTACGCCGACATCATCGCCCTGCTCCTGGGCATCCCGCTGGTGATCCTCGCCCGACTCACCACCAAGGGCAGCTTCTTCAAGGTCAAGCCCATCGCCTACACCGAGATCGGCGAGTAGTCCCCTGGCCGGCCGCCGGGCGCTCTGCCTGGCGGCCGTGCCGCGTCATGCGGTAGCCGTCAGCACGAGAGCAGTGAGGTCGAACAAGTGATCATCGGTGTCCCCAAAGAAGTGAAGGCAGACGAGTACCGGGTGGCAATCACCCCGGCGGGCGTGCGCGAGCTCACGGCCGCCGGCCACACGGTCCTCGTCGAGAAGGAGGCCGGCGTCGGCTCGTCCATTCCGGACGAGGACTTCGTCGCCACCGGGGCGCAGATCCTCGACGACCCGGACGACATCTGGGCCGCCGCCGACATGGTGCTCGGCGTCAAGGAGCCGATCGCCGTCGAGTACCCACGGCTCGGCGCCCGCAAGGACCAGGTGCTCTTCACCTACCTGCACCTCGCCGCCTCACGCCCGTGCACCGAGGCGCTGATCGCCGGCGGCAACACGGCGATCGCCTACGAGACCGTGCAACTCCACGACAACTCCCTCCCGCTCCTCACCCCGATGAGCGAGGTGGCCGGGCGGATGGCCCCGCTGATGGGCGCCCACCACCTCATGCGACCGGGTGGTGGCCGCGGCACCCTGGTGTGCGGCGTGCCCGGCGTGCGCTGCGCCAAGATCGTGATCCTCGGCGCGGGCGTCGCCGGCATGGCGGCTGCCACATTGGCCGTCGGCATGCACGCCGAGGTCTACGTCCTCGACCGCAACCTGGAGCGGCTGCGCCAGGTCGACCACCACTTCCGGGGCGGGCTCGAGACCGTTGCGTCCTCCACCCACGCCATCGAGGAGGTGTGCGTCGACGCCGACATCGTGATCGGCGCCGTCCTGGTGGTCGGGGCCAAGGCCCCGAAACTGATCAGCGACGAGCTGGTCGGCAAGATGCGCGACGGCTCGGTGCTGGTCGACATTTCGGTGGACCAGGGCGGCTGCTTCGAGTCGACCCGGCCGACGACCCACTCCGACCCCACGTTCGAGGTCAACGGCTCGGTCTTCTACTGCGTGGCCAACATGCCGGGTGCCGTGCCCCACTCGTCCACCCACGCACTCGTCAACGCCACGCTGCCCTACGTCCTCGACATCGCCAACCACGGATGGAAGGACGCCGTGTCGGAGGACGCGGCCCTGGCCGAGGGCGTCAACGTTGTGGAGGGCACCGTGGTCTACGAGCCGGTGGCCGAGGCCCACGGCATGGACTACCGCCCGCTGGCCAAGTTCATCGCCTGAGCGTCACGATCCGCGAGCGCTACGACCCGTCCGATGCCGTGTCCCAGGTCAGCTGACGTCGCGCGTCGACACCGTCCCGGGGCCCAGTGGCCCCGTGGCGATGTGTTCGGGAAGCACGATCCCATCGGCCAGGCCGGGTGCGGGCACGGGCTCGAGCCGGACGGTCCGCAGGGGTACCTCACCGGCCCAGACGTCGAGGTCGAGGTCCTCGTCCTCGTCGTCGGGTGGCCCGGCACTGACCTTGACCGAGGCCTCGTCGAGAGCGAGACGGAGCACGCTCGTCCGCTGCAGTTCCTTCTCCGACGGGTCGCGGGCGTAGCCCCACTGCCCGGGCACGACGTGCTCGCTGATGGCCTCGAGTCCGGCCAACTTCTCGGCGGGGTCGTCGACCAGCTCGGGCAGTCCGTAGACCATGGCGCAGCGGTAGTTGACCGAGTGGTTGAAGACCGAGCGGGCCAGTACCAGGCCGTCCACCAGTGTCACCGTCACACACACCGGTGTCGGCGCCCTGGCCGTCCGCAGGCTGCGGCTGGCCACCGAGCCATGCACGTAGAGGTGGTCGCCCCGGCGGGCGTACGTCGTCGGGACGACCATCGGCCAGCCGTCGACGTCCACCCCCAGGTGGCACAGGAACCCGGCGTCGAGCACGGCGTCGAGGTCCTTGCGGCGGTGGGACCCCTGGTCGGGGAGGCGCCGCAGGCGCACACGATCGGACACCGCAGCGTCCTCGCTCCCGCGTGCCCCGTCGCTGTCGGTCATGGGACGATTGTTGCACGCCGTCCCGCCGTTTCCGCCCCCGGACGGGCCCGCAGGCGAGGGCGCACCGGCGCTGCGCCCGTCGCCCGGACCAGCTTCGTCATGCGCAGCACCCGTCACTACGAGGGGGAGCACCGCTCCCCGAGGAGCGTCACCCCGTGAAGCAGATCGGCACATCCCTGGAGGGCGCCAACGCCCGCACCGCACCCGTCTTCGACCCCGCCACCGGCGCCCGGACCGCCGAGGTGGTCCTCGCCACCGTCAAGGACGTCGACCACGTCGTCGAGACCGCGGCGACCGCCTTCCTCTCGTGGCGGGACACGTCACTGACTGCCCGCAGCCGCATCCTCTTCGCCTTCCGCGAGTTGGCCGACAAGCATCGCGACGACCTCGCCGCGGCCGTCACCGCCGAGCACGGCAAGGTCCTGGAGGACGCTCGTGGCGAGGTGGCCCGGGGCATCGAGGTGATCGAGTTCGCCTGTGGCATCCCGCACCTGTTGAAGGGCGAGTTCAGTGAAGACGTCTCGACGGGAGTCGACGCCTCGTCGATCCGCCAGCCGCTCGGGGTCGTGGCCGGGATCACGCCGTTCAACTTCCCGGTCATGGTGCCGATGTGGATGTACCCCGTCGCCATCGCCTGCGGCAACACCTTCGTCCTCAAGCCCTCCGAGCGCGACCCGTCGCCCTCCGAGCTGGTGGCCGACCTGTGGCGCGACTCGGGACTACCCGACGGCGTGTTCAACGTCGTGCACGGCGACGCCGAGGCCGTCAATGCGCTGCTCGACCACCCGAAGGTGGCCGCCGTGTCCTTCGTGGGCTCGACGCCGATCGCCAAGCACGTCTTCGAGCGGGGCCACGCATCGGGCAAGCGGGTCCAGGCCCTCGGCGGGGCCAAGAACCACGCCGTGGTGCTGCCCGACGCCGACCTCGCCTCGACGGCCGACGCCCTGATCGGCGCCGGCTACGGCTCGGCGGGGGAGCGGTGCATGGCCATCAGCGCCGTCGTGGTGGTCGGCGACGCCGACCCGCTGGTGGAGGCGGTGGCGTCGCGGGCACGGGCCCTGCGGACGGGCCCCGGCACCGACCCGACGTCCGACATGGGCCCGCTCATCACCCGGGTCCACCGCGACCGGGTCGCCGGCTACGTGGACTCGGCCCTGGCCGACGGGGCCGTGATCGTCGTCGACGGCCGCGGGGTGGCCGTGCCGGGTGGCGAGGACGGCTTCTTCTTCGGCCCGACACTGGTCGACCGGGTCACGCCGGACATGGCCGTCTACCGGGACGAGATCTTCGGGCCGGTGCTGTCGGTCCTCCGCGTGGACAACCTCGACGAGGCCATCGAGCTGGTGAACGCAAACCCGTTCGGCAACGGCACGGCCATCTTCACCCGGGACGGCCGCTCGGCCCGCCGGTTCCGCCGCGACGTGTCGGTGGGCATGGTCGGCATCAACGTGGCCATCCCGGTGCCGATGGCCTACTACTCGTTCGGCGGGTGGAAGCAGTCGCTCTTCGGCGACGCCCACATCCACGGCATGGAGGGTGTCCGCTTCAACACCCGGCTGAAGTCGATCACCACCCGGTGGCCCGACACCGACGGCCCGACCGGGGCCCCGGTGAGCTCGCTGCACTTCCCCTCGGGCGACAATGGCTGAACCGCGACCGGCACCCGACCGGGCGCACCGACCCACACCCACTGCCGGATCCGGTGGCGGGCTGAACCGAGAGGACCCACCCATGGACATCGACAGTGGCGGCGTGACGATCCACGTGGAGGTGGTCGGCCAGGGCCGACCGGTGCTCCTCCTCCACGGGTTCCCCGACTCGGGCGCCCTGTGGCGGCACCAGGTGCCGTCGCTGGTGGCCGCCGGCTTCCAGGCGGTGGTTCCGGACCTGCGGGGCTTCGGCGCCTCCGACGCGCCCGAGGCCGTGGAGGACTACTCGATCCTGCACGCGGTGGGCGACCTGGTGGCCGTGCTCGACCATCTCGGCATCGAGCGGGCCCACGTGGTTGGCCACGACTTCGGTGCGGCCACTGCCTGGGCCATGGCCGCCTTCCTTCCCGACCGGGTCGACCACCTCGTCGCCCTGTCGGTCGGCCAGGCCTCGGCCTTCCGCTCGGTCGGCGTGCGCCAGCTCGAGAAGTCCTGGTACATGTTCTTCTTCCAGTTCCCGGGTGTGGCCGAGCAGTGGCTGGCCGCCGACGGCTGGGCCAACTTCCGGGCGTGGTCCCACCACCCGGACGCCGACGCCGTGGTCGCCCGGTGGGAGGCCACGGGCACGCTGACGGCCGCCCTCAACTGGTACCGGGCCAACATCCCGCCCGAGGGCTTCGTCGCCCCCGACCTCGAGCTGCCGGACGTCCAGGCGCCGACGATGGGCGTGTGGAGCACCGGCGACTTCGCCCTCACCGAGGAGCAGATGACCGGTTCCGGCCGCCACGTGTCGGGCCCGTGGCGCTACGAGCGGGTCGAGGGCCCCGGCCACTGGATGCAGCTGGAGGCGCCCGAGGTGGTCAACGGGCTACTGCTCGATTTCCTCCCCTCGTGAGGTCCGGCCGTGCCCGACGGCCGGTGGGGTGCGGCCGGATCCGATGGGGCGCCCGATAGCCTCGACCGGGTGACGACCCTGGCAGGAGTCCCGCACACCGCGGCCACCGTCGACGTCGACGGTCCCGTCCACTACGTCGACTACGGCGGCCCGGTGGACGCCCCGCTCATCGTGGCCGTCCACGGTCTCGGCGGCTCCCACCTGAACTGGGCCGCCGTCGCACCCCACCTGATCGGCCACAGCCGACTCGTGGCGCTCGACCTGCTCGGCCACGGGCGCACGCCGGCCGCCGGGCGCCGCCCCGACGTGGCCGGGCACGTGGACATGGTGACGGGGTTCGTCGACCGGGTGTCCGACCGCCCGGTCCTCCTGATGGGGAACTCGCTCGGCGGCCTCGTCGCCGCCCTGGCCGCGTCGTCCGCCCCCGACCGGGTCGCCGGGCTGGTGCTGGTCGACCCCGCGCTGCCCACCGAACGCCTGGGCCTCGTCCACCCCCGGGTGGTGGTGAACTTCATGGTGTGCTCGGTGCCCGGGGTGGGGGAGCGGTTCCTGACCACCCGGCGCAACCGGACCACTGCCGAGCGAACGGTCCACCGGGTGCTGGCGGCCACCTGCGTGGACCCGTCGCGGGTCCCGGTCGACGTGGTGGAGGCACACATCGCCCTGACGGCCGAGGTGGACCGCACCGAGGCCGATCGCGCCTACCTCGCCTCGGCCAGGTCGCTCGCCCGCGTCATGGCCCGCTCGGGATCCACCGTCGCCCGGATCGACGCCCTCGAGGTGCCCGTGCTCCACCTGCACGGGGCCCGGGACCTGCTGGTGCCGCTGGGGGCGGCCCGACGCATGGCCGAGGGACGGGCCGACTGGCAGCTGGAGGTGGCCCGGGACATCGGGCACGCCCCGATGCTGGAGACTCCGGTGTGGACGGGCCTGCGCATCGCCGAGTGGCGCGCCGGCGCCGGTGCTGCGGCCTTCGCCCGGGCCGGTGGGTGGGTCGACCCCCCGCCGGCCGTCAGTTGACCTGGCGCTCCAGGCCCTCCCAGTAGGGGGCGCGCAGCCGGAACTTCTGCAGCTTGCCGGTGGCCGTGCGCGGCAGCTCGTCCCGCAGCTCGACCTCCTTCGGGCACTTGTACCGTGCCAGCACGGAGCGGCAGTGGGTGATGACGATCTCCTCGGTGATGCCGCTGACGTCGTCGGACACCACCAGGGCCAGCACCATCTCCCCCCACTTGTCGTGCGGCACGCCGATGACCGCCACCTCGAGGACGCCCTCCAGCGAGAAGATGGCGTCCTCGACCTCGATCGACGAGACGTTCTCGCCCCCGGTGATGATGACGTCCTTCTTGCGGTCGAGGATGCTCAGATGGCCCTCCTCGTCGAGCAGGCCACCGTCGCCCGTGTGGAACCACCCGCCGGCCAGCGCCGCGTCGGATTCCTCGGGCTGGTGCCAGTACCCGGCCATGACGGTGTTGGAGCGGGCCAGCACCTCGCCGCGCTCGTCGACCGTGACGGCCGTGCCGATGGCGGGCGACCCGGCCCGCATGAGCTTGCGGGCCCGCTGGTCCGACGGCAGGTCGTCCCACTCGGCCCGGGCCCGGTTGACGGTCAGCAAGGGGGACGTCTCGGTCAGTCCGTAGATCTGGATGAACTCCCAGCCGAGCTCGGACTCGATCCGCTCGATGGTCTTCGACGGCGGCGGCGCGCCGGCCACCACGACACGTGTCGTGCCCAACCCCGGCACCGGGCCCTCCCAGTCGGCGGCGGCGTCGAGGACGGCGTTGACGACGGCGGGCGCGGCGCACAGCAGGGTGACCCCGTGGCGGTCGATCCGACGGAGGATCTCGGGTCCGTCCACCTTGCGCAGTGCGACCTGGGTCACGCCCATGCCGGCCGTGGTCCACGGCATGCCCCAGCCGTTGGCGTGGAACATCGGCAGCGTGTGCAGGTAGACGTCGCGGTCGGACACCCCGACGTGCCAACCGAACACGGCCGAGTTGACCCAGCAGTTCCGGTGGGTGAGCTGCACGCCCTTCGGGCGGGCCGTCGTGCCCGAGGTGTAGTTGATGGTGGCGGTGGCCGACTCGTCGGACTCCCACTGCACCGGCTCGACCCCGTGGGGGAAGAGCTCGGCGTCGGCCTCGGGCCCGAGCACGTACCGACGCTCCGGACCGATGCCGGCCAGCGACTCCTCGAGTTCCGGGTCGAGCAGCAGCACCGTGGCACCGGAGTGGCCGAGGATGTACTCGACCTCGGCGGCCGCCAGGCGGAAGTTGATCGGCACCAGGATGCGGCCCGAGCCCGACACTCCGAAGAACGACGTCAGCAGTCGAGCCGAGTTGTGCGACACGATGGCGACGCGCTCGCCGGGACCGATGCCCAGGCGGTCCAACCCGGCGGCCTGGGCCCTCGCCCGCTCGGCCAGGTCGGCGAACGTGAGCGGCTCCCACGGCTCGGCCGGCTGGTCGGGCTCGTCGACGACGGCCACGCGGTCGGGGTACGTGAAGGCGGCCCGGTCGAGGAACTGGCGGACGTTGAACTGGACCTGCATGGCGCTCCCCCTGCTTCCGTTCAGGGTCACCAATCTACGCACTCCGGGCGACCGGCCTCGGTCGGACGACCGATGTGCCGACCCTCAGGTCGGACCGCCTCGCTAAGGTGCCGGCATGACCCCGCCTCGCGTGGCCGTCGGCCCGTTCCCGTCCGAGTTCGCCACCGACGCAGTGCGGGACGGCGGAGGTGAGGTGGTCGACCTCGGCGACCGGCCCGACAGCCTGGTCTGGCTCGACCCGGGGGACGTCGACGGACTGGCCGCCTGGCTCGCCGAGGTCCCGGACGCACGGTGGGTGCAGCTTCCCTTCGCCGGAGTCGAGCGGGTGGCCGCCGCCGGGCTCCTCGACGACGAGCGCATCTGGACGTGCGCCAAGGGTGCCTACGCCGAGCCCGTGGCCGAGCACGCCCTGGCCCTGGCCCTGGCGGGCCTGCGCCACCTTCCGACCCGGGTGACGGCCACGTCGTGGGGGGTGCCGGCCGGGACGAGCCTCTACGACCGGAAGGTGACCATCCTGGGCGGGGGCGGGATCGCCACGTCGCTGCTCGAGCAGCTGGCCCCGTTCCGGGTCGAGGCGACGGTGGTGCGGCGCACCCCCGAGGCCGTGCCGGGTGCCGCCCACGTGCTCCCGGTGGACCAGCTGCACGACGCACTGGTCGACCCCCTCGTGGTGGTGCTGGCGCTCGCACTGACCCCGGAGACGACCGGGATCATCGGGGCGCCCGAGTTGGCCGCCATGCCGGAGTCGGCGTGGCTCGTCAACGTGGCCCGTGGCCGGCACGTGGACACGGCGGCCCTGGTCGACGCGCTCGGGTCGGGCTCGATCGCGGGGGCGGCGCTCGACGTCACCGACCCCGAGCCGCTGCCCGACGGGCACCCGCTGTGGGGACTGGAGAATTGCATCGTCACGCCGCACACGGCGGACACCATCGAGATGGTGCTCCCGCTGCTGGCCGAGCGGATCCGGTCCAACGTACGTCGGTTGGCCGAGGGCGGCCCCATGGTCGGGCGGGTCGACGCCTCTGTCGGGTACTAGCGGCTCGGCCGGCTACCGGACGCTCCGTCCGCCTACTCGGCGGGAGTGATGCGGTCGCCCACAGGCGTGTAGCGGTAGCCGTAGCCCCGGATCGCCTCGAGCACGTCCTTGTACTCGTCGTGCCAGCCGAGCTTGCGACGCAGGCGGAGCACGGTGAACTTGACCCGCTCCGGGCCGATGCCGAACGGGTCGTTCCACACCTGCTCCAGGAGCTGCTGGGTGGCGAGCGCCTGGCCGGGGTGCCGGACGAACGTCTGGAGGAGCTGGAACTCGAGCTTGGTGAGGCCGACCACCTCGCCGTCGACACGGACCTCACGGGCCGGCCAGTCGACCTCGAGGTTGCCGTCGCGGTAGACGCTCGGCGGCTCGGCGGCCGGGGTGGAGACCGCAGTCTGGCTGCGTCGCAGCAGGGCCTGGATGCGGGCGCCGAGCTCCTGGACGCCGAACGGCTTGGTCAGGTAGTCGTCGGCGCCGGCGGTCAGGCCGCGCACCTTGTCCTGCTCGAGGTCGCGGGCGGTCAGGATCAGCACCGGCACCTCGGAGAGGTCGCGGATGCGCTCCAGCACCTGCCAGCCGTCCATCTCGGGTAGCCCGATGTCGAGGACGACCAGGTCGGGCCGCTCCTCGAAGAAATTGCGCAGGCCGTTGCGGCCGTCGCTCGCAACCACGCCCGTGCCGTTCTGCTTGGCCACCACCCGTCGGACGGCCTCGGCGATCGAGGGGTCGTCCTCGATGATCAGGACCCGTGTGGTGCCGGCGATCTGGTCGGTGCTCATGGCTGTGGTCATCGCTGGCGCTCCTTGCTGCGTGCTTCGAAACCTCGGGTGGCGTCAGGCACGTCCTGTCCACCACCGGAGGACCGGACGCCCACGGGCTGCAGGTCCTCCTGTTCTGTATCGGCCGGTACGGCCACGGCTTGAGCCTCGAGTTCGTGCCGGGCCCCCGCGGCAGCGAGCGAGGGAAGGCGGACGCGGACCGTGGTGCCCTGCCCGGCGGCCGAGTCGAGTGTCAGGGTCCCGCCGTGGTGCTCCACGATGGCCTGGACGATGGCCAGACCGAGTCCCGTCCCCGGAATCACCTCCCGGGTGGCCTCGGCACCCCGGAAGAACCGGCCGAAGACCGCCTCCTGCTCGTTGGCGGGGATCCCGATGCCGGTGTCGGCGACCGACAGGACGACGGATGACGCAGAGACCCATACGTCCACGAGGACGCTTCCGCCCGGAGGCGTGAACTTGACGGCATTGGACACCAGGTTGAGCAGCAGGCGCTCGAGCTGTTGCTCGTCGCCCAGGACCATGGCGCCGGTGCCCGAGGTCCGGGCGGTCAGCGTCAGCGCCTTGCCCTCCGCGGTGGGCAGGAGCGACTCGCAGACCATCTCGATGACGGGGTCGACGTCGACGGGCACGAGGTGGATGTCGTAGACGGCCGAGTTGAGGTGGGACAGGGTCAGGATGTCCTCGATCAGCACCGACAGGCGGACGCTGTTCTTCTCGATGATCTCGAGCATCCGGTCCTCGTCGCTCCCGATGGTGTCCTCGTCGCGCAGGAGCTCGGTGTAGGCCCGGATGGACGTGAGCGGGGTGCGCAGCTCGTGGGAGAAGGTGGACAGGAATTCGCTCTTGGCGCGGTCGAGGTCCTGCAACTGGCGCACGAGCTCGAGCTGTCGGGCGTGGAGGTGGGCCTGGACGATGGCCCGACCGAGGTCGGCGCCCACCGAGTCGATGAGGGCGATGTCGTCGTCGTTCCATTCCGCCACCGGGTCGACGAGGCCCAGCCCGAGCAGTGCCAGGAGGTTGTCGTCGGCATCGTGCACGGGGGACAGCACCCAGGCGTGGTAGCCGCTGGTGTCCACGAAGGTCGGCTCGTGAGTGCCGTCGGGCGATGCGGGCAGGGATCCGATGTCGGCCAGGGCGAGGGTGCCCTTGCGGGCGGCCACACCTTCGAGGAACTGTCGATTGGCCGGGGTCAGCGCGAGGGGCTCGTCGCCGCGGTCGGCCAGCCTGTCGGGGTGCCACACGGTGGGGCGGTCCTCGAACCTGCCGGTCTCGTCCGCCGTGTAGATGGCGACCACGTCGACGTCGAGCACGTCGCCGACCGTCGAGGCGATCTCGGCGAGCGTCGAGGGCAGGTCGACGCCCTCGAGGTCGGTGGAGCCGAGCCGCGACGACAGGACGCGCATGCGCTCGTGCATGTCCTGGCGTCGCCGGTGGGCCTGCTCGATCTCCTCGTGGGCGGCGATGAGGGCCACGGTGCGCTCCTCGACCAGACGGGACAGCTCGCCGCGGTGGTGCCGGAGCTCCTCGACCGCCTCGTCGAGGGCGAGTGCGGCCCGCACCGCCTCGTCCTGCATCCGGTTGAAGCTGGTGGCCATCTCGCCGAACTCGTCGGCCGTGCGCACCAGCACCGGGGTGGCGGTGACGGGAGCATGGGCCCGGTCGAGGTCGTCGCCGGCCATCGCCTCCATCGCCGCCGTCAGCTGAGCCAGCGTGCCGTCGGCCAGGTCCTGGGCGGCGACCTGGACCTGCTTGGCCGTGTGGGCGATCATGCCGGGCAGCACGAGGCCGACCGAGATGGTGAGGAGTCCCACCACGACGAAGATGTCCTTCAGCAGGACCACGAGTGGGTCGTTGCCCGGGCCCACGTGGTCGACTGCGATCAGGTAGCCGATGCCGCCGAGTGCGAGCACGACGAGCATGGCGCCCGTGAGCTTGACGTGGATGGAACGACGGAGCGCCTGCTCACCGGTGCGCTTGCGGTCGCCGTGGGCCCGCCATGCGTAGGCCAGCGATCCCGAGAAGGCGAGTCCCAGGCCGAAGATCACGATCGGTAGGCCGAACTGCTCGAAGCCGAGGATGGTGGCGGCCAGCCATACCAGGGCGGCCACGACGCCGAGGATGATCGAACTGTTCCGTGCCCGGTAGGTGCGGGGGCGGTCGGGCTCGTTGCGTCGCAACAGCCACACGGCGACGCTCGGCAGGGCGATCCCGATGAGGTAGGTCAGGTTGGCCGCCGCGACCAGCGAGATGGGGTCGCCCAGCAGCAGGAAGGCGATCGAGGCGATCGACGTGGTCAGGATGGCGACCACAGGTGCGTCGGTGCGGGGGTGGCGGTAGCCGACGGTCCGGGGCAGGAGGCCGTCCTCGGACAGCTGCGACAGCGTCCGGGAGGCCCCTGACAGCGGCTGCAGGGTGCCGCAGAACATGTTGAAGGCCACGAACCCGACGGCTGCCGCCTTGGCCAGGCTGCCGAAGACGGGGGCGAACGTCGGTCCGAGCACTGCGGCCAGGTTTCCCTCGAGCGGGTGGGGGCCGAGGGTGCCCAGCCACACCACGGGGATCAGGACGAAGAAGACGGAGGCTATGCCACCGCTGAACCACATCGCCCTGGGTTGGTCGTGGACGGGGTCCTTCATCTCGCCGATGTGGCAGGCGGCAGCTTCGAAGGCCGGAGCGGCGAAGCCGATCAGGTACAGACCGGCCATGACGCTCGTCAGGTGGCCGAACGCCCCGCCGAACGGGGCGTTGAGGTGGAAGTCGAACGCCCGGTGCCAGTCCACGTGTCCGGCGAACACGGGGATGATGCCCGAGCAGAGTGCGAGGGTGAAGGCGATCAGCGCGATCGGCTTGGCCACGCGGGCGGCCCAACGCAGCCCGCACAGGTTCACGGCGGTGAAGGCGAGGACGATCAGCGTCGCCATGAGCTTGACCGACGCGTGCGGGAGGTACCACTGGTGGATGGCCTCGGCCGAGAAGATCGCGGTCAGGCCGCAGGTCGGGACCCAGCCCCACCAGTAGCAGACACCTGTCAGGTTGGCGAGCACGGCGCTGTAGGGGCGAAAGGCCTCGGAGCAGGTGGCGGCGATGCCGCCCACCCGGTTGGGGAACATGCACGAGAGCTCGATCCAGCCCGGGGTGGCCATGTAACTCAGAAGCAGCCCCACGGCCAGGAGCGGCACGGCCATCGTCCCCTGGGCCAGCAGTAGCGCCCCGATGAGGAAGATCGACTGGTTGGAGCCTCCGAGGGCGAGCGAGCTGGCACCGACCCAGGTGATGGCGCGCGGGTGGGGCCGTGGCGCGTCGGCGGCGGACGGGTGCGCGTCGACGGCGGTGATGTCCGTTGCCACCGTGGCGCTGCGCTGTGTGCTCATCTCGACCTTCGTGGCGCTCCAGGTGCGTGGTCACGGGCATGACCGTCCAGCCGCCCGGGCCGGGCGCCTACCGCTCCGGTTGAGGTATCGGCCCGGGGCGGGGGCGCCTTGAGGCGGCGGGTGGGGGCCGCGCCGGCGCGGGCCGAGGGCGGTGCCCGGGCCGCACGGTGGTCCCGGACCGACGACTGTCACACCCCGGGTCCAGTATCTGCCCAGCACGACCGACCGGGTCACCAGACCGAGGAGGCAGCACCATGAGCCATGACCGGAGGGACCACCGCCGACCGGATGCCGACGCCTCCCCTTGCGGGGTGGTCGTCCCGATGCCGGTGCGCCGCGCCGAGCACCTGGACCGGACGACCGGAGCGACGCCGGGCGTGACCCCGGGCGAGGGGGCCTTCACCGTCGACTGTGCCGACTGCGCCCACCGGCACACGCCCGTGTGCGACGACTGCGTGGTGTCGTTCATCGTGGGACGCGAGCCGGACGACGCCCTGGTGGTCGACGCCGACGAGGCCCGTGCCGTGCGGCTGCTGGAGCGGGCCGGCCTGGTGCCCGGCGTGCGCCACGAGGCCCAGGCCAGCGGCCTGTAGCCGCCCACGGGATGGACCCAGTGGCGCTGACGACCGTCCCGGGTCGTGCTCTGGACCGTGCGACCATGGGGTGTGCCCAGTCCCGTCGTGACCAACTCCCCGGTGGTGTCCGCCGACACCCTGGCCGCGCTCGCCCGGTCGGTGCTCGAGATCGGGGCCGAGTCCGGCCTCGCGGCGGTGGGGATCGCCGGTGCCGAGCCGTTCCACGACACAAGGGCCACCCTCGAGGCACGCCGCGACGCCGGCCTCCACGGGGGCATGCAGTTCACCTACCGGAACCCCGGTCGTTCGACCGACCCCGACCGGATCCTGTCCGGCGCCCGGTCCCTGGTGGTCGGGGCCCGCGGCTACCTGCGTCAGGAGCTCCCCGACCAGGATTGCGCTGACCAGCAACGTGGCCCGGGCCCGGGTCCGCGGCGACCGGCCGGTTCCATCGCCCGCTACGCACGCCACGACCACTACGGAGCACTTCGGGCCGGGCTGGACCGCATCGCCGACCGCATCGTCGCCGACGGGTGGCGGGCCCGCGTGGTCGTCGACGACAACGCCCTGGTGGACCGGGCGGCCGCCCAGCGGGCCGGGCTCGGTTGGTTCGGTCGGAACACCCTCCTCCTCCTTCCCGGGCTCGGCTCGTGGTCGGTGCTCGGCTCGGTGGTTACCGACGCCCCGCTCGAGCCCACGCCACCCGCCGGCCCCTCGGCACCAGCGGAGGGATGTGGCACCTGCCGGCGCTGCATCACGGCATGCCCCACCGGTGCCCTGGTCGACGACGGCGTCCTGGACGCCCGGCGCTGCCTGGCCTGGCTCGCCCAGGCGCCGGGCACCTTCCCCGTGGAGTTCCGTTCCGCCCTGGGTTCCCGGATCTACGGGTGCGACGACTGCCAGCAGGTCTGCCCGGTCAACCGGACGGGGGAGCGGCGGCAGGTGCCGCCCGCCCCTGAGGCGGGCACCACCGCCGAGGTCGACCTCTTTGGCCTGCTGACCGCGTCCGACGCCGACCTCCTGGCCGACCACGGCCGGTGGTACATCGCCGAGCGCGACCCCCGCTACCTCCGGCGCAACGCCCTGGTTGCACTGGGCAATGTCGGCGACGGCACCGATGCGGACACCACCGGCACGCTGGACCGCTACGCCCGGGGCGACGACGCGCTCCTGGCCGAGCACGCCCGCTGGGCACTGGACCGCCTCGGCGTGACCGTCACGCCCGACGGGTCGGCGGAGGTTCGCGCGTGACCCACCTGCTGGTCACCAATGACTTCCCGCCGAAGGTGGGTGGCATCCAGGCCTACCTCTGGGAGCTCTGGCGCCGGCTCGAACCCGACTCGTTCGCCGTGCTCACGGCCTCATCCGACCCCGGTGCCGACGCCTTCGACGCGGAGCAGGCGGCCCGGGGCATCCGGATCGAGCGGGTGGCGTCCAAGGTCCTGGTCCCGACCCCCGGGCTGGTGCGCCGCATCCGCCAGTCGGCCGAGCGGGTCGGCGCCGACCTGGTGGTGCTCGACCCCGCCTTCCCCCTCGGTGTGATCGGACCCCGACTGGGACTTCCCTATGCCGTCCTGCTGCACGGGGCCGAGGTGGCCGTCCCGGGACGCCTCCCGGTCAGCCGGTCCGTCCTGGCCCATGTGGTGCGCGGTTCGTCGCTCGTCATCTCCGCCGGGGGCTATCCGGCAGCGGAGGCCCGGCGTGCCGTCCGAGGTCGGGGCATGCCGCGGGTGGTCGAGATCCCCCCGGGAGTGGACCTCGACCGGTTCGTGCCGTTGGACGAGGACGAGCGGACCCGGGCCCGGGCCGACCTGGGCCTGCCGGTCGAAGGCCCCCTGGTGGTGAGTGTCAGCCGACTCGTGCCCCGCAAGGGGATGGACGTGCTCATCGACGCGGCGGCCCAGTTGGCCGGCCAGTATCCCGACCTGACGGTGGCCATTGCCGGACGGGGTCGTGACGCCGAGCGCCTGGCCGGCCGCGTCGCCGAGCTCGGTGCGCCGGTGCGCCTCCTGGGAGGTGTGTCCGATGCCGACCTCCCCCGATTGGTGGGTGCGGCCGATGTGTTCGCCATGCTGTGCCGCAACCGGTGGCTGGGACTCGAGCAGGAGGGCTTCGGCATCGTGTTCCTGGAGGCCGCGGCGGCCGGCGTGGCCCAGGTGGCCGGTGCCTCGGGCGGAGCGGGCGAGGCGGTGGAGGACAAGGTGACCGGCGTGATCGTCCGACGCCCCACCGAGGCGGGGGATGTCGCCCGGGCGGTGGCCGGCCTGCTGGAGGACCCGACGGGTCGCGAGGCCATGGGGCGTGCCGCCCGCAGGCGGGCAGAGGCATCCTTCGACTACGACCTGCTCGCACCTAGGCTGGGCGCGTCGCTCAGCGACGTGAACGGTTGACGCCCGTGGGGGTGTCAGCGGAGGAATCGAGGAGGAGGGCCGATCGTGGCGGAACAAGCCACTGAGAGGATGGTCGTGTCGGCTGATCCGGCGCGCTGTTTCGAGATCAGCGCCGACATCGCCAGCTATCCGACGTGGGCCGCCGACATCAAGGAGGTCACCGTCGTCGAACGCGACCCCGAGGGCCGCCCTGCCGTAGTCACCTTCCGCGCCGCCGCATTCGGGCGCAGCACCAGCTACACGCTGGCCTACGATTACTCCGAGGCGCCCGGCGTCCTGGCCTGGGTGCAGACCGAGGGCGACATCACCTCCAAGCTCGACGGCCGGTACGTCTTCGCGGCCACCCCGGACGGCGGGACCGAGGTGACCTACCACCTCGAGGTCGAGTTGAAGGTGCCCCTCCCGGGGTTCATCAAGATGCGTGCCCAGAGCCGCATCATGTCGATCGCCCTGCGCGACCTGAAGGCCCGGGTCGAGTCGACAGCGTGACCGACCGGTGAAGGTCGGCGTCACCCTCCCGCAGTTCCGTGACTCGGCCGACGAGGCCCTGGACGCGGCCCGCCGGGCGGAGGAGCTGGGCATCGACGGGGTCTTCGTGTTCGACCACCTGTGGCCCATGGGCCAGCCCGGACGTCCGGCGCTGTCCTCGGGACCGCTGCTCGGTGCATTGGCCGCGGTCACCTCGACCATCCACCTGGGCACGCTGGTGGCCCGCATCGGCCTGGTGCCCGACGACGTCCTGATCGAGGTGCTGTGCGGGGTCGACTCCCTCAGCGGTGGCCGGCTGGTGGCCGGCATCGGCACGGGCGACAGTCTGAGCCGCGAGGAGAACGACGCCTACGGTATCCCCTTCGAAGCCGCCGACATCCGCCGTGCCCGCCTGGTCACCGTGGCCACCGCCGTGGCCGCCACCGGGATCCCGGTGTGGATCGGGGGCGGGCGACCCGAGATGGTCGCCCTGGCCCGCACCACCGGGGCCGCCGTCAACGTGTGGCAGGTGGGGGCCGACCGGGTCGCGCCACTGGCGGCGGCGGGCGTCGACGTCACCTGGGGCGGCCCGGTGGGAGACACCGTCGAGGCGGCCACGGCCACGCTCTCCGAGGTGGCCGCGGTGGGCGCCACCTGGGCGGTCTGTGCCTGGCCGGACTCGCTCGAGGTCGTCGCCGAGGCCGCAGCCGCCGTCCGGTGACGGCCGCGGCCGCTGGCCGCCTCCGGTACGCGTCGGGTGCGGTTCCTTTGCAGCGGTAACCTGGGGCATGGAATTCCGCCGGATCAACGGGCTGCCGCCGTACGTCTTCGCCACGATGAACGACCTGAAGGCAGCGGCCCGTCACGACGGACGTGATGTGATCGATATGGGCTTCGGCAACCCCGACCTCCCCTCGCCCGACGTCGCCGTGGAGAAGCTGGCCGAGGCGGCCCGCAACCCGCGCAACCACCGCTACTCGGCCAGCCGCGGCATCCCGAAGATCCGCAAGGCCATCTGCGACCTCTACCTGCGCAAGTTCGACGTCGAGCTCGACCCCGAGACCGAGGTGGTCACCACCATCGGTGCCAAGGAGGGCCTGTCGCACCTGATGTGGGTGCTGGCCGGACCGGGCGACACGGTGCTCGTGCCGTCGCCGTCGTACCCCATCCACATCTACGCCCCGCTCTTTGCCGGCGCCGACATCCGCCACGTCCGGCTCGACACGCCGAACGGCAAGGGTGTCGACAGCGCCGAGGGCGGCGCCGCCTTCTTCGACAACCTCATGGAGGCATGGGAGTCGGCCTGGCCCAAGCCCCGGGTCGTCGTGCTGTCGTTCCCGCACAACCCGACGACCGAGTGCGTGGACCTGGCCTGGATGACCCGCCTCGTCGAGTTCGCCAAGGAGCACGAGATCGTGCTGGTGCACGACTTCGCCTACGCCGACATCGCCTTCGACGGGTACACGCCGCCGTCCATCCTCCAGGTACCCGGGGCCAAGGACGTGGCCGTCGAGCTGTACACGATGACCAAGTCGTTCTCGATGGCGGGGTGGCGCGTCGGCTTCATGGTCGGCAACGCCGAGATCGTCCAGGCCCTCACCAAGCTCAAGAGCTACCTGGACTACGGCACCTTCCAGCCCATCCAGATCGCCGCCATCGTGGCCATGAACGAGGCGCCGGACTACCCGAAGGTGATCAACGACATCTACCAGTCGCGACGCGACGCCCTGTGCGACGGGCTCAAGCGGATCGGCTGGGACGTCACCCCGCCCCGGGGGACCATGTTCGTGTGGGCGCCCATCCCCGAGCAGTACGGCGAGATGGGATCGCTCGACTTCGCAAAGTTCCTGATCGAGGAGGCCGATGTGGCCACCTCGCCCGGCGTCGGCTTCGGACCCGGGGGCGACGGCCACGTGCGGTTCGCCCTCATCGAGAACGAGCAGCGCATCGGCCAGAGCGTGCGTGGCATGCGCAAGGCCCTGACCCGGCTCGTCTGAGCCGCACCGCCCTCCTGGTCAGCGCGACCGGGCGGTGACCACCTCGGCGGCGCCGAAGCTGGCCCGCATCCGGGCGGCCGACGAGGTGAACAGGGCCCGCTTGGGCAACCCGAGCGAGCGGAGCTCGTCGGCCATCGGATGGTCGCCCAGCACCAGGGTCGCCCCGCCGGGACGACCGGCCACGCCCTCAGCCGAGGTCTCCCACCCGGTGCGGCGCAGCACGCCGTCGCGGAAGGAGTAGCTGGCGGGTGCCTGGGTCGGCAGCCGGACCGGGCCGCCGGACGCCATGGTGAGTGTCAGCACGTGCACACCGTCGTCGACGAGCCGGACAGTCGTGCCTGTGCCCCGTCGGGTGTCGCCCGGCTCGGGCTCGTCGATGTCGATGGTGGTCACCCACTTGGGGAAACCCCAGATGTCCCGGCCGGCCTCGCAGGTGAACGACTGATCGACGGGCAGCTGGTGGATGTAGGCGCCGATGGCTCCCGAGGTGAACTCCCGGAACCGGTCGACGGCCGACGGGCGCGGTGGCGCGTCGTGGGGTCGGACCACGAAGCTGACCGCCACCTCGTGATAGGGGTCGAGGTCGGTGTCGTCGTAGCGGCAGACGGCCAGGGCCAGCAGTGCCTTGCCCGGCAGCGGGCCGGTCACCTCGAGGCCGGTGGGGTCGACGATCCGCTGGGCGGCGGGCGCCGGGACCAGGTACTGGACACCCCACTGGGCGGCCCGGCGGACCTCGACGGGCAGCCCGATCGTGCGGCCCTGGATCTGCCAAGGTCCCTGGTCGGAGGGGGTGTCCGCAGTTGTGGACTGGGGTGCCGTCGCCGTGCCGTGCGTCATGAGTGCAGTACACCACACGCGGGGATACCGTTGCCTCGTGGCCTACTGGATCATGAAGGCGATCATCAGCCCCTTCCTCTTCCTGTTCTGGCGCGTCCGGGTCGAGGGGCGCGAGCACATCCCCGCCGACGGGCCCGTGATCCTGGCCGCGAACCACCAGTCCTTCTGCGACTCGTTCTTCCTCCCCGTCGTGGTCCGGCGCCGCGTGACCTACGTCGCCAAGGCCGAGTACTTCGACAGCTGGAAGACGTCCTGGTTCTTCCGGGCGGCCGGCCAGATCCCCATGAACCGCAGCGGGGGCGACGCCTCGCAGCGGGCGCTCGACACGGCGACGGCCGTGCTGCAGGACGGCGGCGTGCTCGCCATCTACCCCGAGGGCACCCGGGCGCCCGACGTCCGCCTCCACAAGGGCAAGACGGGGGTGGCGCGGCTCGCCCTCCGGTGCGACGTGCCCGTGATCCCGGTGGGCCTGGTGGGCACCCGGACCGTCCAGCCCCCCGGCTCCATGGTCATGCGGCCGTTCCACACGGTGACGGTGCGTTTCGGTCCTCCCATCGCCTACGAGGCCGGTGGCTTGCGGATCACGACGGGGGAGTGCACGCCCGGGCACCCGGCCGGCGAGGGTGCACGGGGGGATGCCGAGCAGGACGAGCTGCGGGCGCTCACGGACGCCCTCATGGCCGGCATCGCCGGCCTGTCGGGCCAGGCGTACGTCGACCAGTACGCCAGCCGTAAGAAGCGGGCGCCTGAGGATGGCGATCCGGCGATCGCTCCGGTCTGAGTTCGTAATCCGGACGAAACCGTGCCGACACAATCCGCCTCTACCCTGACGCCGTGCCCAATTACCTGATCCGCGTCCAGCTACCCGACCGACCCGGCGCCCTCGGTGCCGTGGCCAGCCGCATCGGCTCCGTTGGCGGGGACGTGGTGTCCATCGACATCCTCCAGCGTGACAACGGCGTCGTCGTCGACGAGCTGGGGGTCGGGCTGGCGGGGGACCACCTGCTCGGCCTGCTGCGTGACGAGATCCTCGAGGTCGACGGGGTCTCCATCGAGGCCCTCCGGCCGGTGGAGGGAGCGCTACCCGACCGGCACGCCGAGCTGCTGGACATCGCCACCGAACTGTTCGTCCAGTCCTCGTCGGACGCCCTCCTCGACCACCTGGCCTCGCGTGTGCAGCGCAGCCTGGTGGCCGACTTCGCCGCCATCGTCGACGCCGACACGACACGGGTGACCAGCAAGCACGGCGAGGCACCCACCGACGACGAGGTGCGGGCCATGGCGCTCTGGGCGGTGGCCCCGACCTCGGCACCCGTCGGGGCCGATGTGACCGGGGCCGACGGGGCCGACGGGGCCGACGGGGCCGACCCGAGCCCGGGGGTGGCGGCCGCTGAGCTGGTGCGGGCCGGTGTGGTGCTGGTGGTGGGACGGTCCACCCCGGTGTTCCGCACCCGGGAGCGCCAGTGGATCGCCATCATGGCGGAGCTGGCCGACCACGGCTGGCGCGAACTGGCCTGACGACCGGTCATCCGGCCGGACGGTCGGAGGCCCTGACCCGTTGCGTCGAGCCGGCGCCAACCAGGTGCCGTCGGATGGGCCCACGACCCACGACCCACGGACCCTGGACGCAACCGGTTCCGGATCGATGTCGGTCAGTCCCGGTCGTTGCCGATGGCCCAGCCCCGCGACCTGTCGATCGAGCGGGTCCAGGCGGCGTGGGCCAGGTCGGCGAGCCCCGGGTCCGCCTCCGGGGTGAACGTGGCCTCGGCCGACCACAGGGCGGTCAGGTCGTCGAGTGAGCCCCACACGCCTTCAGCCAGGCCGGCCATGGTGGCGGCACCCAGGGCGGTGGTCTCGACCGACTGCGGGCGGACGACCTCGAGGCGGGCCTGATCGGCCAGGTGCTGGAGGAGCAGGTCCATCACGGCCGCTCCGCCGTCCACCCGTACGAGCGACGGTGCCGTGCCGGTGGCTCCCATGGCCTCCAACACGTCCCGGACCTGGAAGCCCATGGCCTCGATCATGGCCCGGGCGAGGTGCGCCCGGCCGGTCCCACGGCTGAGCCCGGTGATCGTGCCCCGGGCGGCCGGGTCCCAGTGGGGGCTGCCGAGGCCGGTGAAGGCGGGCACCAGGACCACGCCCTCCGACGACTCGACGGTGCGGGCCAGCGGCTCGAGCTCGGCGGACTCGGCGATGATGCCGAGCCCGTCCCGCAGCCACTGCACGCCGGCACCGGCCACGAAGACCGAGCCCTCGACCGCATAGGCGAGCGAGCTGCGCCCGTCCCTCGGGCCGCCGTCGGCACCGATGGCGACGTCGCCGTCGGTGCCGAGGTCCCAGGCCACGGTCGTGACCAGGCCGTCGACCGGGGCCGGGCAGGTGTCGCCCACGTTCATCAGGACGAAGCTGCCCGTCCCGAAGGTCGCCTTGGTCATGCCCCGGTCGAAGCAGGCCTGTCCGAACAGGGCGGCGTGCTGGTCGCCGATGAGGGCGCTGACCGGCACCCCGGTGAGGGGCGAGTCGGACCCGAGCACCTCCGGGGACACGGCGGCGAACCGGCCACATGACGGGCGCACCGTCGGCAGGGCGACCGACGGCACGTGGAACAGGTCGCACAGTTCCTCCGACCACCGCCGGACGACGATGTCGAAGAGCATGGTCCGCGAGGCGTTGGTGACGTCGGTGGCGAACTCACCGCCCGACGGTCCACCACTCAGGTTCCAGAGGATCCAGGCGTCGACGGTGGCCAGTGCGAGGTCCGGCCCGGACGGGACGCCGCCCTCCTCGAGCAGCCACTGCATCTTGGACGCGGAGAAGTAGGGGTCGAGCACCAGCCCGGTCTGCTCGCGCACCAGGGGGAGGTGTCCTCCGGCCAGGAGTTCGGCACAGCGGTCGGCGGTGCGGCGGTCCTGCCACACCAGTGCCCGGTGCAGCGGGTCGCCGGTCCTGCGGTCCCAGGCGACCACCGTCTCGCGCTGGTTGGTGATGCCGACCGCACGGGCCACCTGCCCCGCATCGCCGAGCCGGTCCGTCACCTCGGCGAGCGTCTCACGGACCAGGCGCCAGATCTCGGTGGCGTCGTGCTCCACCCGGCCGGGGCGGGGGAAGTGCTGGGTGAGCTCCCGGTAGGCGAGGTCCACGACCCGGCCCTGCTCGTCGACGACCAGGACCCGGACGCCGGTGGTACCGGCGTCGATGGCGATGCTGACGGGGGTGCGGGAGGCCACAGGGGGACTGTAGTGAGGACCGGCGGCAGGCGAGGGGAGTGCGGGTCGGCCGGCACGCCCGTCAGGGGAGACGGACGGGGCGGAGCATGGGGCTTCGGACACGCAGCGCGGGTGCTCGCGCACAGCAATGATTTGCAAACCTTCGCGAACGCCCTCCGAACAGGCAATTCGCGCACCTCCAACTGCCCGATCCGGCCGATGAACGTTGACAGGGGCGTAACTACACTGCTGTAATAGACCCACTATCTCGTACCTCGGGGGAGGGTAAACCACTACATCTTGTGTCTCCATTGGAATTCGGGTCATCCGGACCTGGATACGATGGGACACGGCCCGGGCGGTCGGGCAGGACGGAACCGGCGGCAGGACCGGCGGTTGCGAACCTGGCGACGGGGCAGGAACGACCGCACGACTGCCGGACCGGACTCGGCTCGGCGACCTCACCCCGGGGCAGGGGACGCAGTACCGCAGCAGGGCAGCACCATCTCCGACGACAGACACCACACCAGCAGCGCCCAGCCCCACCGACGACCAACAGAAAGAGGTCCACCCCATGGCCATCGCACCGCAGCGAGCCGGCATCGGCATCCGCCGCCACTTCACCACGGCCGGCACCCATCCCTACGACGAGGTCGTGTGGGAACGGCGCGACGCCCGCATCACCAACTACCGCGACGGCTCGGTGGCCTTCGAGCAGCTGGACGTGGAGGTGCCCGCATCGTGGAGCCTCAACGCCACGAACATCCTCACCCAGAAGTACTTCCGGGGGACCCCGGGCACCACGGAGCGCGAGACGTCGCTGCGCCAAGTGGCCGACCGGGTCGTCGACACCGTCACCGCGTGGGGCATCAAGGACGGCTACTTCGTCGACGACGAGGAGGCCGAGGCCTTCTCCGACGAACTCAAGCACCTGATCGTCCATCAGATGGCCGCCTTCAACTCGCCCGTCTGGTTCAACATCGGCGTGGCCGGCGTGCCGCAGCAGGGGTCGGCGTGCTTCATCCTGTCGGTCGACGACACGATGGACTCGATCCTCAACTGGTACACGGAGGAGGGCGTGATCTTCAAGGGCGGCTCCGGGGCCGGGGTCAACCTGTCCCGCATCCGGTCCTCGCACGAATTCCTGAAGGGTGGCGGCACTGCGTCGGGCCCGGTCAGCTTCATGCGCGGCGCCGATGCCTCGGCCGGCACCATCAAGTCCGGCGGCAAGACCCGCCGGGCCGCCAAGATGGTCATCCTCGACGCCGACCACCCGGACATCGAGGACTTCATCTGGTGCAAGGCCACCGAGGAGCGCAAGGCGCGTGTGCTGCGTGATGCCGGCTTCGACATGGACCTCGACGGCAAGGACTCCATCAGCCTGCAGTACCAGAACGCCAACAACTCGGTCCGGGTGACGGACGAGTTCATGCAGGCTGTGATCGACGGGGGCGACTGGGACCTGGTGACCCGCGACGGGCGCGAGACCGTGCGCACCGTGCCCGCCCGTGACCTCTTCCGCCAGTTCGCCCAGGCGGCGTGGGAGTGCGCCGACCCCGGCATGCAGTTCGACACCACCATCAACAAGTGGCACACGGCCTCCAACACCGGGCGGATCAACGGCTCCAACCCGTGTTCGGAGTACATGCACCTCGACAACTCTGCGTGCAACCTGGCCAGCCTCAACCTGATGAAGTACCTGAACGACGACCTGTCGTTCGACGTCGAAGGCTTCCGGTCCGCCGTGGAGGTCATCTTCACGGCGCAGGAGATCATCGTCGGCAACGCCGACTACCCCACCGAGAAGATCGCCGAGAATTCGCGGCGCTTCCGTGAGCTGGGCATCGGGTACGCCAACATCGGCGCCCTGCTCATGGCCCAGGGCCTGCCCTACGACTCGGACCAGGGCCGCGCGTGGGCCGGTGCGATCACCGCCCTCATGACCGGGCACGCCTACGCCACGTCGGCCCGCACGGCCGCCCGCATGGGTCCCTTCGCCGGCTACCACGAGAACGTCGAGCCGATGACGAACGTGCTCAAGATGCACCGCGACGCCGTCGCAGGCATCGACGAGGAGCAGGTCCCGACCGACCTGCTGTGCGCCGCCCAGGAGGCCTGGGACCTCGCCGTCGAGCTCGGCGAGCAGTACGGCGTGCGCAACTCGCAGGCCAGTGTGCTCGCTCCGACCGGGACGATCGGCCTGCTGATGGACTGCGACACCACCGGCGTCGAGCCCGACCTCGGCCTGGTCAAGACCAAGAAGCTGGTCGGCGGCGGCACGATGTCGATCGTCAACCAGACGGTGCCGCGGGCCCTCACCCGGCTGGGCTACTCGCCCGACCAGGTGGACGAGATCGTCCGCTACGTCGACGAGCACATGTCGATCGTGGGCGCGCCCTACCTCGCCGCCGAGCACCTGCCGGTGTTCGCCTGCTCGATGGGCGACAACACCATCCACTACCTCGGCCACGTGCGGATGATGGGCGCCGTCCAGCCCTTCATCTCGGGTGCCATCTCCAAGACGGTGAACCTGCCCGAGGACGTGTCGGTCGAGGACGTCGAGCAACTGCACATCGACGCCTGGCAGCTCGGCATCAAAGCTGTCGCCGTCTACCGCGACAACTGCAAGGTGGCACAGCCGCTGTCGACCACCAAGAAGGACGCCGCAGCCGACGACCTCGCCACCGAGGAGCCGGCAGCCGGTTCCGAGGCCGAGGCCCACGTCCGTGAGCTCACCGCCAAGATCGCCGAGCTCGAGGCCGCACTGGTGCACGAGCAGGGCCGCACCCAGGAGACCCTCCTGGTCGGGGCGGTGCGAGAGCGCCTGCCGCGGCGTCGCAAGTCGTCGACCTTCTCCTTCCGGGTGGCCGACTGCGAGGGCTACGTCACCGTCGGCGAGTACGAGGACGGTCGTCCGGGTGAGGTGTTCATGAAGGTGTCGAAGCAGGGCTCGACCCTGGCCGGCATCATGGACGCCTTCTCCATCTCGGTCAGCCTGGGGCTCCAGCACGGGGTGCCGCTGTCGACCTACGTCCGCAAGTACGCCAACATGCGCTTCGAGCCGGCCGGCATCACCGACGACCCGGACCTGCGCATCGCCACCAGCCTGGTCGACTACATCTTCCGTCGGCTGGCCGTGGACTACCTGCCCTTCGACGAGCGTGCCGAGCTGGGCATCCTGTCCACGGCCGAGCGGATGCAGCCCACCCTGCCCGGTGTCGAGGAGACGGCCACCCCGTCCTCCGGCATCGTCGAGGCCGAGTCGGAGAACCCGACCATCACCATGGTCGTGGATGCCGGTGCTCCGAGGGCCCCGGCCGCACCCGCTGCCAAGGCCGCACCGGGACCGACCGGCGCACCGCTTGCCCGTGCCGAGCAGCGTGACGCGCCGTACTGCTACCAGTGCGGCAACGCCATGCAGCGGGCCGGCTCCTGCTACGTCTGCTCGAGCTGCGGGACGACCAGCGGCTGCAGCTGATGTGACATTGCATCAGGTGACATGCCGAATTTGCATCAAATGACATGTCCGTTTGCACGGATGACATCGAGGTGCTCGCAATAGTTAGCACACTCATCGGGACCGGGCCGGCGGGCGGATGCTCGCCGGCCTTCCCGATGTAGGCGAAGGGAAGTACGAACGATGGGGCACCCAGCTGAGCCGCTGAGCGAATCACCTCGGCCCGCACGCAGTCCGATCTCCCCCCGGCTGGTCAGCCTCGCAATCCTCAAGGAGAACTGGAACCAGGGGCAGACCTACCTGGACAACTTCCTTCCTTTCGTGTGCGACTGCCTCCGGGGTGCGGTGGGCCCCGTCACGGTGGCCGACGTGCAACAGGCGCTGCGGAAGCGCTTCTCCATGACGATTCCTCAGGCCGTCGTCGAGACCCTTCTGAAGCGCACCGCGAAGCGCGGAATGTCGGTTCGCAGAGACGGCACCTACGAACCGGACTTCGACAAGCTCGCGGACACGATCCTCACGTCCAAGCGGGACGAACTCCTTCGGTGCTACTCCGCCCTGATCGCCCAGCTGCGCACCTTCGCTGACGAGCGGTACGGGAGAGTTCTGACCGCCGGGCAGGCCGAGGACGCCCTGAATGCCTACGTCAGTGAGTTCGGCGCTCAGACCCTGTTGGAGGGCGTCGCAGCGCGGGAGTTCGAACCGACGGTCGTGGTTGAGGCTGAGGTGGAGTACGTGACCCATGCGTTCATCGAGCACCTGGGCGGCACGGATCCCGCAGCCTTCGACTACTTCCTGAAGGTCGTGGAAGGCAACATGCTGGCGAGCGTCGTGTACCTGCCCGAGCGTGAGGCGGTCGAGCGGAAGTTCACCGGGGCAACTGTGTACCTCGACACCCCTTTCCTCCTCCGAGCCCTTGGCTACGCCGGTCCTGAGCTGCAGGCCCCGGCGGTCGAGCTCTTGGACCTCCTGGCCGCGAACGACGCTCGGCTCGCGTGCTTTGAGATCACGTTGTCCGAGCTCCGAGGTGTCGTGCGCGGTGCGGGCCAGGGTCGGGGGCCCGGCGGTGGCGGAGCAGTGGCACGGGAGTTCCACCGACGAGGTCTGCGGAAAGCTGACAGGGAGATCCTGGCTGAGCAGCTCGACGAAGCTCTCGAGGAGCTCCACGTCAAGATCGAGAGCCTTCCGCCCCACGCTGTTGAGTGGACGGTCGACGAGGCACAGTTCCACGCGCTCCTCATGAAGCGCGTGCGGTATCAGAAGGACGAGACCCTCCTGCGCGATCTGGACGCGCTTACGGCCGTTCACCGCCTGCGCCGCGGTCAGCGCCCCGTCTCGTTCGAGCAGAGTCGGGCCACGTTCCTCACCACCAACGCCAGGCTGGTGCGCGCCAGCCGGGAGTTCTTCCAGTGGGAAGACGGAGGGCGCACTTGGCCACACGCCATGCTGGACACCGATGTGGCCACACTCATGTGGCTGAAGACGCCCCGCAAGGCACCGGACCTCCCGCGGAAGCGCATCATGGCCGACTGCTACGCGGCGCTGCGACCCTCGGACGCCTTGTGGAATAGGTGGTTGAACGAGATCGACCGCACCGCCAAGAGTGGCAGCTACTCGGACTCGCAACTCGACATCATGAGGTACTCGCCGGACGCCCAGCGGGCGCTGATGGATATGACCTTCGGGGCCGAGGAGGCCGTCACCGACCAAACAGTCGATCAGGTGCTGACCTCTGCGAAGGCGGCCATCACGGCTCCCCTCGAGGCCGAACTGGCCGAGGAGCGGAACCGGCGAGAGGCGGCGGAAGCTGTCGCAGAGGAGACGAGGCGCAACTCCGAGGCCGCCGCCGCCGCCATGGCGGCGTCGCGGACCGAGCTGGAGGCAGACAGGAAGCAGGTGCATAGCCGTCTTCGGGAGCGAGACCTGAAGCGCGCCAAGCGTTGGGGGAGTGCCCTATTCGTGGCGCTACTCGTCGTACTCGCCGGTGCGGCGGCGGTGACGGCCGCCGCGTTCTTCGTCCCAGTCTTGAGTGGAGCCTGGTGGCTGAGGATTTTGGTGGGAGTGGTCCTCGTGACCGCGGTCATCGCGACACTTGCCGGGTGGATCTCGGGCTGGAACGCGCGCGATTTCGTGCAGGGGAGAGAGCTACGCCTCGCTCAGTGGCTTCACCGGAGGAGCCTCCGCAGGGTCGGTCAACCCGAGATGTGCGACTGCACCTGGCCGGCAAGCGAGTAGGGCACCGAACGCGCAGATGCCCGGTAAGCCGCGCTACGTCCCTTGCAAATTCTTGGAGCACCCGGGGTACTTCGGCAACCAGGAGGACGTGGTCTGGCGGTTGGCCCCAGACCTGCCCGGCGCGCTAGTCCTGGCTCAGTGCCGTGAGCAGCATGAGCTTGCGCTTCAGATCCATCTACGGCTGAAGCGGGATGGGACGAGCGTCGCGGATCTCGCTGTCCGCTTCCATGAGCGCGGCGCGGCCTTCGGCGGGTCGGGCAACACGCAGCTGTGGCGGAACAAGCTCGCCGGTCGGGTGCCGGCCCGGGCCGAGGACCTGACACTATGGTCATGGCTGACTGGTGTGCCGCGCAAGACCTACCCGCTGTTGACACTGGTTGAGGCTGAGATCCTCGAGCCTCGCTTCCCCCCGGCCCATTGAGCTGACTGGCTGGCGACGCTTACTGTGCCGCGGATCCGATCTGAAGAGGTGGCAGCCGCCGGCATCGTGGCTCAAGTCACGGGCGCAACCATCGAACATGGCCCCTCGGGTCGTCATGACGCTGACCTGACGCTGTCGAGCGGACGGACCGTCGGACTCGAGGTGACGCGGGCGATGCGCCGAGAGACGGTGGAGAGCTGGGCGGCCATCGCTGAGACCCAGGTAGATGAGCCGGCTCCCGAGCTGACCCGCTGGTGGAGCGTGGCTCTGGTCGCCGGCGCAAGTGTGAAGGATGCGCACGGAATCGTGCGCATCCAGCTGGGCGTGCTTGAGTCGCTCGGGATCATCCAGGTCAACTGGCTCGACAACCCTCAAGCCGCGCCGAGCGCCAACCCTTCAGTTCGCGCAGTCGAAGAGGCGCTCAGGGCTGCTGGTGTGGACCACGCTTTCTCGGTCCCGCCGAGCCCTCTGTGTCAACCTGATGTGAGGCAGATCGAGCTGCTGATTCATTGAACTGAGGGCGGGGAAACGAGCCCCGAACATGACCACGACAATCAACCACTCTGAGGATGCGCGCCTGCATGC
>Ga0182014_10000361_pt1 | contig 59175 bp, 53 predicted proteins | sample 612S2DmetaG_FD_120489 | JGI IMG/M metagenome (GOLD analysis project Ga0182014, IMG submission 120489) | Permafrost microbial communities from Stordalen Mire, Sweden - 612S2D metaG | ecosystem: Environmental > Terrestrial > Soil > Wetlands > Permafrost | place: Sweden: Stordalen | collected... | reverse complement strand
TTTTGCTGTCCGAAGCGGCCTGCGCAATGATCTGCGTGGCGCGCGGGGTCAGGTTGTACTTATCCCAGTCGAAGAACACCAGATAGGTCTTGGCCGGAACCGGAGCCGGAGCCGCGGCAACCGGAGCAGCTTCCGGAGCGGGCGCCGGGGCCTCGGCCGGGGCGTTGAACAACTGGTAGCGCACGCCAAGCATGACGGAGTTGGTCATCTGGTCGCCGAACTTGAGGGTGCCAGCATAGGGCGCGCCGGTGATGCTCTCGCCGTACTTGGTGTTGGAAACCAAATCGGTGAAGGTGTATTCAGCGGTGACAGCCAGACCGGGGACGGCCGCGATCGGGTAGGAAACACCGGCGATCAGGTTATAGGCAAAGCTTGCCTTGGTGCCTGACGCAAAGATGGGACCATTATTTACGCTCTGGACCCACTGATAGCCGGCGCCAGCGCCAACATACGGAACCAGCGGGAAGTTGACGGGGAAGTCGTACAGCACGTCAAGCATCGGGCCGAAGGTCGAGTGAGTACCGCTCAGCCGATAGTGGCCATAACCCGAAACGTCGAAGGCATGCAGGGTGGTGTGCAGATCATCACCGCTAAGTTGCACGCGAATACCATTGCCCAGGCCATAACCCAGCGAAACTTCGCCAGCATAACCAGGACGATACTGAGCTTTACCACCGCCTCCACCGAGGGTTTCGCTGAAGTTGACAGGCATAAGGAAGTCGACACCGCCTTCCAGGCTAACATAGGGGCCGGTTACGGGCTGCGCATGCGCCGCAAGCGGCAGGGCAAGGCAGGTGGCAGCGGCAAGGGCTAAGCGCAGCTTCATGACTAATCTCCAATAATTGTATTAGGTACTGAGCGCATTTAGCAATGCCGAGCAGGATTCAACAGGGCAAAAGCGTTTTTATAGGTTAACATTTTGTGGCTGTTGTATTTTTAGCACACGCTGTGCGGTGCAAAGCCATTGACGAATCAGGAGCAACCCATGACGCGGAATGTTTCACCTGCATCGCCGACGACTGTAGCACCTGGGGTGGAACGGACCATCCAGCCCCGGAATAGCGGCGGCCCCGCCATATCCGCCAAGGTCTGCACGGTCAGGAAAATCGCCGCATCTGGGAGTTGGCCCGATGGGCGGCTGACGCAGGACTGCACGGAGAGTTGGAGATCTCCCACGTTCGCCTGACCTCCGACCGGGATGGATACTTGGGACGTACTGCCGTCGACCTTGTCGAGTACGCCGAGCAGCGCGGTGGTACCTGTTGCCCAGTTGTTGGGGATGGCCGGCGCGGTGTCCGCCATAGCGGGGGCTGCGGTATCAGGGCTGGCAGTATCGGCTTCCGGCGCCGCCGGGGATGGGGTTTGCACAAGGCCCGGTGGCGGGGCGGGTGCCACTGACGGGGCGGGCGCCGGGTTGGCAAGCGGGGCTGAAACAATGGCTGGCGCTGGCGGAATCACCACGGAATTTTGCGCCTGCCCCCAGGCTAGGCCCCCAGCACAAAGCATGAGCAGGGTAACGGTGGCGCGAAGGCCCATTATTTCGCCGGGACGGAGGTGAGTGCGGCGGGATTGGCCAATCCGCCCTGATTGCTTGCGGGCGGCGCCGGTGCCGCTGGGGCGCTGGTTTTTGTACCTGAGTTGCCGCCCATGGAGAAGATGAATTTGCCTAGCAGATCTTCGATATTGATCGCCGACTGGGTCACCGGAAAGGACTGTCCGGCAGCCAGCATGCTGTTCGAGCCACCGGGCGAAACCGCTACATAGTTGCCGCCCAGCAAGCCATCGGAGGTGATGGCGGCGCTGCTGTCGTCAGGGACTTTGATGCCGTTGTTGATGACCAGTTGCACGATGGCGGCATAGGTGTTGGGGTCGAGGCGTTCCTCCGCGACATGGCCGATGACCACGCCGCCGATTTTGACGTCCGCGCCGACCGTAAGGCCGCCAATGCTCGAGAATTGCGCCTGCAACGGATAGCCACCGGCGTTGATCTCGCCGGACTGGGTAAGCGCGTAGACCAGAAACACGGCTGCCGCGATGATGACAGCAAAGCCGGTGAGAAGCTCAGGAAGTTTGCGGGTCATTATTTCTGGTCCGGTGCCCAGGATTCATAGTCGGCCGAGGCCGCCGCGCGCTGCCCCCCCTGATAGTCATGCCCGGCGGGGCGATAGCCCGCCGCCGTGCCGGTAAGATTGGGCAGGTGCGGTTTTTCCCAGGATTTGGCGCCGGTCTCGGGCAGCGGCTGATCCGTGAGATGATGCAACCAGGCATGCCAGCGCGGGCCGATAACCGAAGGGTCCGGGGGCCCGGCATAAACCACCCAGCGGCGGCCATTGCGGGCGATGCCATGGGCGGGACGCTCAAAATAATGATTGCCCTGCTCGTCCCGCCCGGCGAGGCGGCCATGGCGGAGCGTGTACAGAATTAGGCCGGGATTAAAGATAAGCCCGCGCAGGCCGCCAACCTGGCGAATTGAGACTTTGGCATCAGTATGGGAAGTACTCATGCCGCCTGATATAAGTGATGCTTGCGCCGTGGTCCATCTTGAAGTTGGATACAGACTATCCACAGTATTTTGTGGTTGAATGCAAAAATTACCACTATATGCACTTTAACTGGCGCACGGCTCGGCATAGGATGAGGGCATGGGCACTTATAAAACTGATAAATCCTGGCACGGCATTAAACAGACGGTTTTCGCCGGACGCGTGGACCCTGACGCCACTGCGGTGGAGGTGAAAATCCCCGCCGCCTGGGGGGCTGTGGCCGCCGATGCGCTGGCGGCGATGCTGCCGGACCGGGGCGCGCTGGATATTGCGCTGGCGGCGCAGGCCTGGATTGCACCGATTGCGGCACGGGCTGAAACCGCCGGGATATCCTCTGACCTAGGCGCGCAACTGCACGCGCTGCTGGCTGCGCGGCTGGGCAGCCCGAGCGCCAATGTGTGGCAGAACAAAATGCTGGGACAGCCTGGGTTCGTGTTCAACCTTAGTGCGTTTCTCGACGCGGCCGGTGTTTTTGATATTGCGGGGCTGGGCGATGCCGTACGGATCGCTGTGACGGCGTTGACCCTGGGCACACCCTCGGCGCACCGGCTGAACATTGGGTTCACCGATCTTAATTTGGTCCTGGCACGGCTGGGGCTGGATTATGACTCCGTGCAGGCGCGGGATGTGGCCGTGATGGTGACGGCGTTTATCGGCGCGCAGGCGGATATCGCCTCGGCCAGGTTGCTGGCGCGTGGCGCGGCGCCGGGGTACCCGGTGACGGCGGCGGCGCTACCGGCGGAATGTTTGGTGCTAGGACTGAAAGAAGCGACGGTAGCGGCGCAGCAGGAAGCGCTTGTCGCCGGAACACGCCGGCATGAGACCTTGCTGGGTTTTGCCGAGACGCCTGAGGTGGAGGCGTTGCTGGGTGCGGAAGTGTGTAATTTTGCCCCTGCCCTCTCGCCATTGAATGCCGAGGGGCAGCTCAGCCATTGGGCGCATGCGCTTCTGGCGGCGCAGGGCCTGAGCGCGCAAGCGGCGCTGGTTAAAATGCTCGGCGGTGAGCCGTTGTTCACCCCTGTGCGCCCGGCGGCGCATGCCGCCATGTTTGACGTGCTGGAGCCCTTGGTGGCGCGGATGCCGGCTCGGCCGGCCGCCCCGATGCCCGCACGGCGGCAATCCAACCGCGAGACCCTGCCCGCGCGGCGCAGCGGCTATACGCAGAAAGCCAGCGTTGGCGGGCACAAATTGTTTCTCTCCACCGGCGAGTACAGCAACGGCAGGCTCGGGGAGATTTTCATCGCGCTGCATAAGGAGGGCTCGGCCTTCCGCGGCCTGATGGACGCGTTCGCCATCGCGGTGAGCCTCGGGCTGCAACATGGGGTGAACCTGGAAGATTATATCGAGGCGTTCACCTTCACCCGCTTTGGCCCCGCCGGGGCGGTGGAAGGCGATCCGGCGGTGCTGCAGGCAACCTCGATGATTGATTATGTGTTCCGGAATCTGGCGGTGAATTATCTGGGGCAGACGAATCTGGCGCCGGCAACGCCGGAAGCGGCCGATACCGTGGGTGATGGCGCGGCTGATCGCGCGCCGCTGCTGCCGCTCGACCTGCCGGTTCCCGCACCGCGTGAGCGCCGCAAGAGCCTGAAACTGGTGAGCAACGCATGAATGTAATCGAACGACTCGCGGACCTTGGGATCACGTTGCCCAAGCCAATGCCGCCGGTGGCCACCTATGTGCCGGTGAGCATCGCCGGGAACCTGGTAACCGTGAGCGGACAACTGCCCGCGATCGACGGCAAGGTGGCGGTAACAGGGAAACTCGGGCTGAATGTTTCGATTGAGGAAGGCCAGCACGCGGCGCGGCTTTGCCTGATCAATGTGCTGGCCCAGCTGGAAGTGGCGCTGCCGGGTGGCCTGGCCAGCATTACCAAGGTGATCCGGCTCGGCGGCTTTATTGCCGCGACGCCGGAGTTCTCGCAGCACGCCGTGGTGATGAACGGGGCTTCGGACCTGACGGTGGCTGCCTTTGGGGAGGCCGGACGGCATGCACGCTCGACTGTTGGTGTAGCGTCCCTGCCCTTGGATGCGGCCGTTGAAGTCGAAGGAACGTTCTGGATCGGCTGAGTCTTGGCTGAGACCTGGATCGCCAACCTGGATCGCCGGGACTTGGCCCCCAAAAATCCGTAAAGCTGATCTTGCTTATGGATCAAGCCCAGCTTCCATGGGTATAAGTTCCGTGGGTATAAGATTGTAACCATGAGTCAGCACAGTCCCTCGCGTCTCCCTGTCCGCATGGCGGTGAATATCCTGCTTGACGGCGTGCTGGCGGCCCTTGCTGTGGGCTTGAGTTTCTGGCTGGCCAATCCGGCGTCGCCCGTGCCGCAACCGCACACACTGCCGATGAGTGGTGCCGTGGCGATCTGGTTGATCGGGATGCCACTTGGGCTCGCCCGGCTGCATTGGCGGTTTATCTCCTTCCGTGACTTGGCGGTTATCGGGACGGCCGCGTTGGTGACGGCGGTGATGCTGGTGCTGCTCATGGTCGGATCGGGTATCCCGCTGCCCTCCCCGGCTTTTCCGGTCATCCTGGCGCTTATTTTGGTGGTGTTTTTGGTTGCGCCAAAATTTCTGTACCGCCTGGCGCGCATCCGCAACTCGGAGCGGCGGACGGCGGCACAAAGGGCGGTGCTGGTCGGTGATGCGCAAAGCGCGGAACTGTTTTTGACCGCGCATCACCATGCCACGGGTTCACCTTACCGGGTGGTGGGGTTGATGGCGCTCTCGGCTAAACATGTTGGCCAGCGGCTGCATGGTCTGGATGTTTTTGGCGCGGTGGAGGGCGCCGAGACGGCGCTGGCACGGCTGGAACAGAAGCCTGATTTGCTGATTATCACCGCCAGCGGACTGGCCGGTGATGCCCTGGCGGGGCTGTTGGCAGTCGCCGAGCGTAATGGCATCCGGGTGCTACGGGCGCCCAGCCTGACGCGGTTGGCGCCGGCGGAACAAAAGCTGGAATTGCAACCGATTGCCATTGAGGATTTGCTCAACCGCCAGCAGGTGCGGCCGGACCGGGAAAGTATGGCGCGGTTGATTGCGGGCAAGCGGGTGCTGGTGACGGGTGCTGGCGGCAGCATTGGCGCGGAGCTGGCGCGGCAGGTCGCAGGCTTTGCTCCGGCGGAAATCCTGTTGCTGGACAATGGCGAGTTTGCGCTTTGGCAGATTGATCTGGAACTGGCGGAGTTGAACCAGGAGTTGCCGCGCCGCGCGGTGATCGGCGATGTGCGCGATGCCGCGCGGATGATCGCTTTGTGTCAGAAATTCCGCCCCGAACTGGTATTTCATGCCGCCGCGCTGAAACATGTGCCCATTGTGGAGGCGAACCCGCTGGAGGGTGTGCAGACCAATGTGCTGGGGACACGGGCAGTAGCAGATGCCGCCGCGGCCAGTGGGGCGGCGCTGATGGTTTTGATCTCTACCGACAAGGCGGTGAACCCAAGCTCCGTTATGGGGGCGACAAAGCGGTTGGCGGAAATGTACTGCCAGGGTTTGGATGTGGAAGCGCGGCGCGGCGGCAAACGGACGATGCGCTGCGTGACCGTGCGGTTTGGCAACGTGCTGGGGTCGACGGGTTCCGTGGTGCCGCTATTTCGCCGGCAACTGGCACAGGGCGGGCCGTTGACGGTGACGCACCCGGAAATGCAGCGCTACTTTATGACCGTGCGGGAGGCCGTGGGGCTGGTGTTGCAGGCCTCCGTTGTGGGCAGCGGAGAAGCGGCGATCCCCGACGGCGGGATTTTTGTGCTGGATATGGGCGCGCCTGTGAAAATCGTTGATTTGGCACGGCAGATGATCCGGCTTGCCGGGTTGCGGCCGGATGTGGATGTGGCGATCCGGTTTACTGGCCTGCGGCCCGGCGAAAAATTATTCGAGGAATTGTTTCACGGCGGTGAGCAGCCGGAGCCGACGGGTTATGAAGGGCTGCTGATGGCTTGCCCAAGGGTGACCGATGTGCGGCTGGTGGCAGCGGCGATACGCGATATTGAGGCGGCTTGCGTGGCCAGCGACACCGCCGGGGCACTGGCGGTGCTGGCACGGATGGTGCCGGAATTTGTGCCGGCGGATGGTCTCGCCGTTTCGCGCGCGGCGAGGTAGGATTGGTATTATGAACGCTGAAAAATTTCCCCCGATACCCTTTCTCGATTTGAAGGCGCAGCAGGCGCGGATTGGCCCCAGCTTGCGCGCTAGGCTGGATGCGGTGCTGGCGCACGGGCAGTATATTCTGGGGCCCGAGGTGACCGAGTTGGAAAACCGGTTGGCGGCTTTTTGCGGCGCCGCGCATTGCGTGACGGTGAGTTCCGGCACCGATGCATTGCAGATCGCGATGATGGCCGAGGGCATTGGCCGGGGCGATGCGGTGTTTCTGCCGGCGTTTACCTATACCGCCACCGCCGAGGTGCCGCTGCTGCTTGCTGCGACGCCGGTGTTTGTGGATGTTGATCCGCGCACGTTCCAGATTGATCTGGCGAGCCTGGAGGCACGGCTTGCCGATGTGAAACGGGCCGGGGTGTTACGGCCACGGGCCATTGTTGGTGTGGATTTGTTCGGCCAGCCGGCGGATTGGGATGGAATTCGCGCAATTGCGGTGCGCGAGGGGCTGTTTACGCTGGATGACTGCGCGCAGAGTTTTGGCGCGGCGCTGAAAGGTGAGCGGCTGGGCAAGGCCGCCGATGCCACGGCGACCAGTTTTTTTCCGTCCAAGCCGCTGGGTGCGTACGGCGATGGCGGCGCGCTGTTTACGGAGTCGGCGGAACGGGCGGCGCTGTTCCGGTCGCTGCGGACGCATGGCGAGGGTACCACGCGCTATGAGGTGATGCGCATCGGCATGAACGGGCGGCTGGATACGATGCAGGCGGCTGTGTTGCTGGCGAAGCTTGAAGTGTTTGAGTGGGAGATTGCGCGGCGCGATGAGATCGCCCGGATTTATGACGCGGCTTTGGCCGATGTGCTGGAAACGCCCGTGCGGGTGCCCGATAGCGTGAGTGCGTGGGCGGTGTATTCGGTGCTGTTGCCCGATGAGGCGACGCGGGAAAAGGCGAAGGCGGCGTTGCAGGCGGCGGGAATTGGGCATGCGGTTTATTATCCGCGCGCGCTGCATCAGCAACCGGCTTATGCCTCCTGCCACGACGGCGTGCCGCTGCCGGTGGCTGAAGGGCTGGGGCGCCGGATTCTGGCGCTGCCGATCCATCCCGATTTGAGCGATGCACAGGCCGCACGTGTGGCGTCGGTGCTGCGCGCCGCGCTGGTTTAAGCCGACATGCCGCGCGGCGATCTGTTCCCGGAAATCGGGCCTTACCAGACCGGCTATCTGCCGCTCTCCGACGGGCATGTGATGTACTGGGAGCAGGTGGGCAATCCACGTGGCAAGCCGGTGCTATTCCTGCACGGCGGCCCAGGTGCGGGTGCTGGCACGGTTCATCGGCGGTTTTTTGACCCCAGCGTGTGGCGGGTGATTATTTTTGACCAGCGCGGGGCGGGGCGATCGACGCCTCTCGGCAGCCTGGTGGCGAACACGACGCCGCATCTGGTGGAAGACATCGAGGTGTTGCGTAATTTTTTGGGGGTGGAGCGCTGGCTGCTGTTTGGCGGCTCCTGGGGCTCGACGCTGGCGCTGGCCTATGCTCAGGCGCACCCCGAGGCTGTTATCGGCGCGGTGCTGCGCGGGATTTTTCTTGGCCGGGCTGCGGAAGTGGAGTGGTTTCTCCACGGCATGGCGCGCGTGTTTCCCGAGGCGCATGCGGCGTTTGCGCAGTTTCTGCCGGAGGGCGAACGCGGGGATTTGCTGGCCAGTTATTTGCGGCGGCTGACGGACCCTGACCCGATGATCCATGGGCCGGCGGCGCGGAGCTGGAGCATTTACGAAGGCTCGTGCTCGACTTTATTGCCCAGTTTTGAAGCTGTGTCGGCGTTTGCGCAGGACCGCTCAGCGCTAGGGCTGGCGCGGATCGAGGCGCATTATTTTGTGAATAACCTGTTCCTGCCTGAAGTAGGATTGCTCGGCCATATGGACGCGTTGCGGGATATTCCGGGTGAGATTGTGCAGGGACGCTATGATATGATCTGCCCGGCGCAGTCGGCTTTTGAACTGACGGCGGCATGGCCCAGCGCACGGCTGACCATAGTGCCGGATGCCGGACACTCGGCCCTGGAACCTGGGGTGCGGACCGCGTTGATTGCAGCGTTGGAGCGGTGCCGGACGTTGGCGTAAACTTAAACCAGTTTCCCGTCGAGCAGGGTTAACTGGCGGTCCATGCGTTTGGCCAGATCCGGGTTGTGGGTCGCGATAAGTGCCGCGACATTTTCCGAGCGGACGATGTGCAGCAGTTCCTCGAAGACAATGTTCGCGGTGTGGACATCGAGGTTGCCGGTCGGCTCGTCAGCCAGCAGTAGTGAGGGATTGTTGGCAAGCGCGCGGGCGATGGCAACGCGCTGTTGCTCGCCGCCGGAGAGTTTGCCGGGCAGGTGTTGGGCACGCGCCGCAAGACCGAACTTTGTCAGCAATTCCATGGAACGGATATTGGCTTGTACCTGGGTTTTGCCCGCGATCATCTGCGGCAGGGAAATATTTTCCAGCGCGGTGAATTCCGCCAGCAGATGATGGAACTGGTAGACGATACCGATGGTGCGCAGGCGGATTTCCGTGCGGGCATTGTCGGGCAGTTTGCCGGCATCGTTGCCATTGATGATGACAGCGCCGCCGTCTGGCTTTTCCAATAAGCCTGCGAGGTGCAGCAAGGTTGACTTGCCGGAACCTGACGGTGCGACCAGGGCGACGATTTCCCCGCGCTGAAGGAATAACTCCGCGCCGTCGAGAACGGTGAGGGATTCGGCACCTGTTTTGTAGGTGCGGTTGATGGCATGGAGGTGGAGAAGAAATTCACTCACTGCGCAGGGCCTCGATCGGGTCGATGCGGGCCGCACGCCAGCTAGGGTAGATGGTGGCGAGAATCGAGAGCGCAAAGGACATCAACAGGACTTCCGTGACCTGGTGCCAGTCCAGCTTCGCGGGCAGGGATTCCAGGTAGTAGACGGTGGGATCGAAGAGCGGGGTGCCGGTGATTTTGGAAACAAATTCCTTGATTTGCTCGATGTAGGCGCAGAAGATCACGCCGATGCCAAAGCCGATGAGCGTGCCAAGTATGCCCACCGAAGCGCCGCACATGAGGAAGATGCGGAGAATGGCGCCGGAGGTGGCGCCCATGGTGCGCAGGATCGCGATGTCACGTGCTTTATCCTTCACCATCATGATGAGGGAAGAGATGACATTGAAGGCAGCGACAATGATAATGAGAGTTAAGATGAGAAACATGACATTGCCTTCCACCGTAACGGCGGCAAGGAAGGAGTCGTTGTTCTGGCGCCAGTCTTGAATGTTCAACGGGGTGTTGGGCAGCGCGTTGACGATCGACTGTTTCACCGCGTCATCGTGGTCGGGGTCGGCAACAAAAACCTGAATTTGCGTGGCGGCGTTGGGCTGCTGGAACAAAGTTTGCGCGGCCGCCAGCGGCATGAAGACAAAACTGGAGTCGTATTGCTGCATGCCTGTCTGGAAGATGGCAACGACACGGAAGCTCTGGATGCTGGGAATGGTGCCGATGATGGTAGCTTTGCCCTGTGGCATGATGAGAGTGATGCTCTGGCCGACGGTGATGCCGAACTGGCTGGCGAGACCGCCGCCAATGGCGATGACACCGTCTCCGGTTAGGTCTGATAGTTTGCCCGCAATGATGTGGTTGGCGACCGTGGGAAGGGCCGCTAGGCCATCCGGGGTTATGCCGCGCGCGATGCCGCCGGCGGTGCCGCCTTGCGGGCCGGAGAACAGAACCTCACCCTGCACGACGGGGAAGGCCGCGGTGACCCCGGGGATGGCGCGGATCTTCGCCGACATATCGTCGTAGCCCGTGAGCGGCGCGCCGGCGCTGTAGACGCCGATGTCGCCATTCAGGCCAAGAATTTGGGAAAGCAGTTCCTGGCGAAAGCCATTCATTACGCTCATTACGATAATGAGCGTGGCAACGCCGAGGGCAATGCCGACGAGCGAAAACATGGCGATGACGGAGACGAACCGTTCACCCCGGCGCGCGCGCAGGTAGCGGGCTGCGACTTTTCGCTCGAAGGCGTTGAACATCAGGCCAGGACTTTTGCTAAGGCGTCGGCAACGGACAGTTCGAAGCGCTCACCCGTGGCGCGGCGCTTTAGTTCCACCACGCCGTTGGCGGCACCGCGCGGGCCGACGATGATCTGCCAGGGGTGCCCCATAAGGTCAGCGTCCGCGAATTTGGCGCCTGCGCGTTCCTCGCGGTCGTCGTATAGGCAATCCGCGCCGAGTTTTTCGTGGAGATCGTTGCAGATTTGGTCGGTGACGGCGTCGCCCTGGCGCAGGTTGAGGATGGCCGCGCGGAAGGGGGCGATAGCGTCTGGCCAGATGATGCCGGCTTCGTCGTGCCGGGCCTCGATAATGGCGCCGACCAGGCGCGAAACGCCGATACCGTAACTGCCCATTTCCGGGAAGATTTTGCTGCCGTCGGGGCCGGTGACGGCGAAGTTCATGGACTCGGAGTATTTTTTACCGAAGTAGAAAATCTGGCCGACTTCGATGCCCCTGCCCTCCCGCTTGCGTTCGTCGGGGATTTTGGCCCAGGCGTCGAGATCGTGTTTTTCGTCCGTGGCCGCGTACATGGTGGTCATCTGTTCGTAAAAGGCTTCGACGTCGGTGGCGGTCAGCGAGTCGCCGGCTTCGAAGGCGGCGTCGTAGAACACGCCGCTCTCGCCCGTGGGGGCGAGGACGTGGAATTCATGGCTGAGATCGCCGCCGATCTGGCCGGTGTCGGCACGCATGGGGATGGCGGTGATGCCAATTCGCTGGAAGGTGCGCATGTAGGCGAGCATCATTTTTTTGTAGGCGATGAGGGCGCCTTCATAATCGAGGTCGAAGCTGTAGGCGTCTTTCATGAGAAATTCACGGCCGCGCAGCACGCCAAAGCGGGGGCGGACCTCGTCGCGGAATTTCCACTGGATGTGGTAGAGATTCCGCGGCAGATCCCGGTAGCTTTTGGTGGTGTCGCGCATGATCGCGGTGATCATTTCCTCGTTGGTCGGGCCGTAGAGGAGTTCGCGGTCGTGGCGATCGGTGATGCGCAGCATCTCCTTGCCGTAGGCGTCGTAGCGCCCGCTCTCGCGCCATAAATCCGCGCTCTGGATCGTCGGCATCAGGACTTCCTGGGCGCCGGCGGCGTCCTGCTCCTCGCGCACGATCTGGGAAATTTTATTGAGCACCCGCAGGCCTGCTGGCAGCCAGGCGTAGATGCCTGACGCCATCTGGCGGACAAGGCCGGCGCGCAGCATTAGCCGGTGCGAGGCGATCTGCGCTTCGGCTGGGGTTTCTTTCAATGTGGGGATCAGGCTTTGGGAGAGACGCATGAAGAACCTTTGTTATGACAGCTGCTGTTTAGAGCGGATCGGCGTTTTAGGCGAGGCGGGGCGCTCCAGCCAGCGGTCAGCCGCACGGCGGCAGGGAACCTCGACGGTAACGTGCAGGATGACCGCGACGAAAAAGGTAACCGTGAGCATGCCTGTGGCAAAGACCAAGCTGTGGCTCGCCGGTGTCCAGCCCTCGCGCCGGAAGATTTGTGAAAGCAGCAACTCCGCCAGGGCAAAGCTCATATAAAACGCGTAGGAGAGCAGCCCGAGCCAACGCAACACCCTGATATTGCCGATCAACGTGGGCCGCTCGGCATCCGCATGCGCGGTCAGGCTAAAGAGAAGAAGCCAAAGGCCGGCTACGGTGAGTACGTCAAAGCCAGCCGAGGCAAATATAAATAAGACCCCGACCGCGAGTGCCGCAAAATAACGTGTTGGTAGCATATCTGCGTATCTTGGAACTGCCTTGGCGGTGCCAAGACCAATCAGAAATTCAGGAAAAAAACGTAGCAACCCCCCGCCAAAGGCCAGATTCAAGTTGTGCTGATGCGCGACGGTAATGCCCCCCAAGACAGCCATACAACAGACAACAATCGAAGCTGACGCAACAGGCTCAAGAAAGCTTATAATGTACCATGTAATAGGAAAAAGCAGGTAGCCAGCCCATTCCGCGCTGACTGACCAGGATGGATAATTCCAGGCACCGTGACTGGAAAAACCCCAGCCTTGAACAAGCGCAAGATTTTCCAGAAGTGCCGGAATGCTGAACCGTGACGGATCGCGCGGGATGACGTCGGCTGCGAGGCCTGCCCCAAAGACGGCAGCGAAGAGAATGATGGTCACAAAATGGAGCGGATAGATCCGTGCCAGACGCTTGCCCCAGAACTTCCACACGCGAGGGTGAAACGGTTGAGGCGTACCAAAGAATTCGGAATCAAGCTTGGGATGCATGCCCCTACGGCTCAGCTCCGGGTGTACCCGCGCTAAAATCAGCCCTGACAGAATGAAAAAGCCGTCCACACCAAGGTAACCGTGCCGGACTATTTCCGCACACGGACCGAGCCAGGCCGAAAAATTTAGATAAAGATCAACGTGATACGTAAAAACCCAGGCCGCCAGGAAAGCGCGGCATACAGTTAGATCGGGGATCTCCTGCCTGACATTCATTGCAGCCTCACTTCCTAAACATACGGAAAGAAGCCCGCCAGCCCTTTGGGCGGCGGGCCAAGTTCAGGGAGGAAACACCAGTCACACAGCAGGATGAAGAACCAAAACTACATCCTGTAGTTATAGTGCATCGCACAACAGCATAAGTCCAGCAGAAAACGCTCCTCATTCGCGTATTTTTTGAGCTTACAGACATAAATTGCCTCTAATTTGATCGATACTGTTCTTTGTTGTGATAGTTTGGTTGTTTTTTGTGCGATTTTAGATTCTCAGTAAGTGCGCCTCAACCAGTGGCCGTTTGCCGAAGCGTTTGCCAATAATCTTGCGCAGGCCTGTACGTGCTGCCTCCAAGAAAGCGGTTTCCTGGCGGCGTACCGCTGCGGGTAGATCCGAGAGAAGCTCAAAAAACTCCACCTCGGCTTCGAGCCTCAGTTTTCCATCTGCTTCATCAAGTAAGCCGGGGGCTGAGATTTTTGCTGTACCAACGAGTTTGCCGCTGGCATCGGCGGCAAAACTACCGATAACGACGCCGTTGAACAGCATCCGCCGGCGGGCCGAAAGGACGCCACCTTTAAGCGGCACGATGCGTTCACCGTCCACGACCAGGCGGCCGGTGGGGACGGAGTCGACGATGGCTGGCGTCCCAGGCCCGAACTGCAACACGTCGCCATTTTCCAGCAGGAGAGGAATTAGCCCCTCCTCCTCAGCCAGAGCAGCCTGGGCGGAGAGATGGCGCCATTCCCCATGGGTGGGGACAACGTATTGCGGCCGGACGAGCTTATAGAGCCTACGGATTTCGTCGCGCTTAGGGTGGCCTGAAACATGGGTGAATTCGTCTTGATCGGTAATGACATCCACGCCGCGGCGGACCAATGCATCCTGCACGGCGGTGATGGCGCGTTCGTTGCCGGGGATCATCCGCGACGAGAAGATCACGGTATCGCCCTCTCCCAGCATCGCATGGCGATGTGTATCAGCCGCGATGCGGGCCAAAGCGGAGCGGGGCTCACCCTGGCTGCCGGTGACCAGCAGCAGCAGGTTGTCGTCTGGGATGGAGCCGATTTCCTCTTCCGGGATGAAGTCCGGGACATCCTGCAAGTAGCCTGCTTCCTGCGCGGCGGCGACGTAATTGCCAAGACTGCGGCCAACCAGGGCGATATGCCGCCCGGCGGCTTGGCCGGCGGCGATAACACTGGCAACGCGCGCGACGTTGCTGGCAAAGCAGGTGATTGCGATACGGCCGGGAATATCCGCGATAAGGCCTTTGAGGCTGCGTTTGACCTCCGACTCGGAACGAGAATGCCCTTCCACCATGGCATTCGTGGAATCCGAGACAATGGCTAGTACGCCGGCATCGCCCAAGGCTTTGAGGCCGGCTTCGTCGGATAAATCGCCAATGACGGGATCGGGATCGAACTTCCAGTCGCCAGTATGCAGAACGGTACCGTAACTGGTGGTGATGGCGAGAGACTGCGATTCGGCCGTGGAATGGGTCATTGGGAAGTAGCGGAGACTGAACGGTGCAAGTTCGAACGACGCGCCGGGTTTGAGGATTTTGAGTTTGACCTCACGCCCTAGCCCTGCCTCCGCCAATTTGCGGCGGATGATCGCGGCGGCAAAAGGAGTTGCATAGATAGGGCAGCGCAGTTGTGGCCACAGCCGCGCCACGCCGCCGATATGGTCCTCATGCGCATGGGTGATGACGAGGCCGAGCAAAGCGTCGCGCTGGCCGGCGATGAAAGCCGGGTCCGGCAGGAGAATTTCCGCCTCCGGTGTTTCCGGCCCTGAGAACCCCATGCCGCAATCGACCGCAAGCCAGGCGCCGTCGCAACCATAGAGGTTGAAATTCATGCCAATTTCACCGGTGCCGCCAAGTGGCACGAAAATGAACCCGCCCTGGGCATCGCCCCGGACCGGCGCCGGGGATTTGCCGGTGGATTTTTTCATAAGATACACAACTCCTGGGTAGATTTTAGATTATTCGGTCTCGATAAACCGTGCACGGTCGCGCGGCAAAGGTGGCGGGTGATTGCGCAGTGAAAGCAGGCGCAGGCCATCCAGCGTGAGGTCGGAGTCCACGGCCGTAAATTTGGTGGTACCTTCGGCAAACAAGGGTGCCAGACCGCCGGTGGCGATGGCCTTCAGGGGGGCGCCATACTCACCTTCAATGCGATTGAGCAGACCTTCGATCAGCCCGATATAGCCCCAATAGGTACCCGAGCGCATGGCAGGGATGGTGGAGCGGCCGATGACCGTTTGCGGGCGGCCGATGCCGATGCGTGGTAACCGGGCGGCTGCCTGATGCAGCGCCTCGATGGACAGGTTGATACCCGGCGAGATAGCGCCGCCGAGATAGGCGCCGTCGGCATCCACGACGTCGAACGTTGTGGCAGTACCAAAATCGACCACCACCAGGGGGCCGCGATAATGGTTATGGGCGGCAAGCGCATTCAGCAACCGGTCGGCGCCGACCTCATCGGGGTTGTCGATCTTGATCTCAAAGCCCCAGTCGAGCCTGGCATTGGCGACCAGGGGTTCCACGTCGAACCATTCGCGACAGAGCCGGCGCAGATCGTAAAGGGCGGCGGGGACCACTGTGCCGATGACGGCGCGCGTGATTTCGCGAGGAGTGATTCCGGCGCGGGTGAGCAGGGCTGCCAGCCAGACGCCGTATTCATCGGACGTGCGTTGTGCCGAGGTCGCAAGGCGCCAAGTGCCACGCCATTCCGTGCCGTTATGCACCGCGAACACAATGTTGGTGTTGCCGGTATCGATCACCAGAAGCATTTTATCCCCCTCACGCCAGGCCCAGCATGACGTCGCCCGTGCTGATCCGTTCGATACGATTTTTGCTGTGCAACAGCAATTCGCCGGAAGGCGAGAGACCGGCGAAGGTGCCGGTTTGAACGCCATGGGTGGATTTGACTTCCAGCGGGGTGCCGATGGGGTGCGCTCGGGCCAGCCAGGCATCGCGAATGGAGGCGACACCTGCACCATGCCAACGAGAAAAGCCTGCCAGAATGGCATTTGCGGCATCGGGCGCGGTAATTGTGACACCGTGGGCCGCTAGCGAGGTCGTTATACGACCGGGGATTTCGGGCGCGGAGCCCAGGTTGATGCCGATGCCGATGACCAGCCAGTCGAGGTTTTCGCCATTCGGCGTGGCGTCGATAAGAACTCCCGCCAGCTTGGCGCCGCCCAGGAGCACGTCGTTTGGCCATTTCAGCATGGTGGGGGGCGCAAAAAACTGCTCCAGCGCTTCCGCCACCACGACACCCGCCAACAGCGAATAAAAGCCTGCCTGGGCCGATGGTAGTGCCGGACGCAGCAGAAGCGAAAGATTGAGGTTACCCTCTGGCGCTTGCCAACTGCGGCCACGGCTACCGCGTCCGGCAATTTGCTTATGCGCAAGTACAGCAAGGCCCTCCGCCTCGCCCGCTTTGGCGCGCGCGGTGCAAAGGTCGGAGGTTGAGCCTAGCTCGTCGTAGGTCTCAAGCCGCCAGGAGATCAACCAATAAGAGCCTTCGCGGCGGCATCGGCGGCTGCAATGAGCGGGCCGGGGATGAAGACGAACAGGCAGGTCACGAGCGCGCCCACAACCATGACAAAGCGCACGCCGGTGGCGGTTTTGTCGAAACCGGGGGTACCGGCGTCAAAATACATGACCTTGATGACACGCAGGTAGTAGAAAGCGCCAATGACACTGGTGATGACGCCTACGATGGCGAGCGCATCCAGCCCGGCATTGATGGCGGCGGAAAATACATAAAGTTTACCGAAGAAGCCGGAAAGTGGCGGGATACCAGCCATGGCCCACATGAAAATGGCGAGCGCCAGGGCAAAACCAGGTTTTTCAGTAGAGAGGCCGGCAAGATCGGCAATTGTTTCCACCGCCTGACCACCGCGGCGCATGGCAATGACGCAAGCAAACGCACCAAAGGACATCACGATATAAATGGCCAGATAAATGAGGGTGGCTTGCACGCCTGCCAGCGTACCCGCGGCCAAGCCCATGAGTGCGTAGCCCATGTGGCCGATGGAGGAGTAAGCCAGCAGCCGTTTGATGTTTTTTTGACCAATGGCGGCGAGTGCACCCAGCGTCATGGAGAGGATGCTGAGAATTTCAATAAGCATCTGCCATTGCGCAAGCAGATGACCAAATGGCCCAAGCATGACGGAGAGCAGCAGCGCCATCGTCGCGATTTTCGGCGCGGTGCCGAACAGGGCCGTTACGGGCGTGGGTGAGCCCTCGTACACATCGGGCGTCCACATATGAAACGGGGCCGCCGAGACTTTGAACGCGAGACCAACCAGCACAAAGACGATGCCGATAACGGTGCCGTAGCCTGCACCGTTCGCGAGGATGGCCGCCAGGGAGACAAAGTTGGTCGTCCCTGCGAAACCATAGACCAGTGAGATGCCGTAGATAAGCAGACCAGAGGCGAGCGCGCCGAGGACAAAATATTTCAGGCCCGCTTCCGTCGAGCGCAGCGAATCCCTGGCTGAGGCGGCAAGGATATAGAGCGCCAACGATTGCAGTTCGAACCCAACGTAGAGGCTCATGAGGTCGGCTGCCGAGACCATCACGATCATGCCCAGAACCGCAAAGAGAACAAGAATGGGGAACTCGAACCGGGCGATGGATTCTCGCCTGTTATAGTCGAGTGAAAGTAGCAGAGCGGCGGCCGCGCCAAGATAGACCAGCACATCGGCAAAGCGGGTAAACAGGCTGGTTTTTAACAGACCACCAAAGAGCATGCCATCCGGCGCCGCGACGGAAAAACCGGCGGCCAGAGCCAGGATAAGGATGGAGCCGAAGGTCGTGACAGAGGTTTTGTCGCGCTTGGAGAACACACCAATGAGCAGCAGGGCCATGCCGCCCACGGCGAGGAGAAGACCGGGGATGAGAGGCGCGAAACTCATTTTGTTGTCACCATGGCCAAGGCCGTGTGGGGGGTAAGAGCGGCGAAATGCGCCTGCACCATGGCATTCACCGGCACGTCAAAAATATGGGTGAAGCTACTCGGGTAGATACCGAGCCAGAGAACCATGGCGGCAAGCGGGAGCAGCATGGCGTATTCAGCAGGCTTGAGGTCTTTGAGAGCCCCAAGCTCCGGACGTGTGATTTTATCGAACAACACGGAACGCAGAAGCACCAACATATATGCAGCCCCCAGCACCATGCCCGCGGCGCCCAGCAGCGAGACCCAGAAATTCACCTTCATGGCACCGACGATGACAAGAATTTCCCCGACAAAGCCGGAGGTGCCGGGCAGGCCCATGTTGGCCAGGGCAAATAGCATGAGCAGCGCAGCGTAGGCCGGCATGCGGGCGGCGATGCCCCCCAGGCGGGAGAGCACAAGCGTTTCACCACGGGCAAGCAGCACGCCGGTGCAGACGAACAGGCCGGCGATGACGATGCCGTGGGAGAGCATCTGGAACAGCGCACCCTCAATGCCTTCGACCGTGAAGGTGAAGACACCAATGATGATCACGCCCATATGCGCGACCGAGGAATAAGCGATCATGCGCTTCATATCCGTCTGCGCCAGGGCTACGAAGGAGATGTAGATGACCGCGACGACGCCGAGCGTGAACATCAGCGGCTCGGCAGCCGCGGCGGCCTGCGGCAGCATCGGCACGGCAAAGCGGATGAAGCCATAAGCGCCCATTTTGGAAAGCACTGCAGCCAGCATGATGGTGCCGGGGATCGGGGCCTCACCATAGGCATCGGGCAACCAGGTGTGCAGCGGCCAAACTGCCGCTTTCACGCCGAAGGAGGCAAGAAACGCAACGAACAGCCACATCTGCGTGTGCGGCGGAATGGGAGTGTTCAGCAGGGTGACGATATTGGTTGTTCCGACATCGCGCCACAGCCAGACCAGGGCCAGCAGCATGAAAAGCGAACCGGCGAGCGTGAAAATGAAGAATTTGACGGCAGCGTAGATCCGGCGCTCCCCGCCCCAAACGCCGATGATGAGATACATCGGGAGGAGTACAGCCTCGAAGAAAATGTAGAACAATACAAAGTCGAGGGCGCAGAACATGCCTGTCGTCAACGAGTCCAGCAGCAAGAACGCGATCATGAATTCGCGGACGCGCTTGGTGATGGACCAGCTGGAAAGGATGGCGATGGGGGTAAGAAAGAGGATAAGCAGGATGAGAAACAGGCTGATGCCATCCACGCCCATGCGGTATTCGACATTTACGCCCGAGAGCCAGGGCGCAGCTTCGACAAATTGGAATCCTGCCTGGGATGGGTCAAACTTGATCCAGAGATAGATGCCAAGCGCCAGCACAGCGAGGCTGGTGACGAGGGCACCAACACGGGCCTTAGCTGCGATGGCTTCTGCGTCACCTCGCAAAGTTGCTATGTAGACAACGCCCAGCAGCGGCAGAAACGTGATGAGCGAGAGGATGGGAAAACCGGCTTGGTTCATGGTTATCGCACCCAGAGAAAGATGCTGAGGAAGCCAAGCAGGCCGATCAGCATGATGAAAGCATAGAGCGCGATCGAGCCGGTTTGTAGCCTGACCGTTTGCCTTGATGCATCCGCCGTGAGGGCGGCAAGGCCGCTGGCGGCACCGTCGATTACCTGCTCATCGCCGACGTGCCACGCAAATTTCGCGAGGCGCAAAGTGGGTTTGACGAAGATGGCATCGTATACTTCGTCAAAATACCATTTGTTGAGAACGAAACGGTATAGCCCACCAAGGTTTTGCGAGAGGGCGGCGGGCAGAGACGGCACCAGAACGTAGAAGACGATGGCGACGAGGATGCCGGCAATGCCAACAGCGAGTGGGGCGGTGGCCACCCAGGCGGGGATGGAGTCGAGTGCTGTCATAGGTGAGTTGGCCGGGACGGCGAGGCTGGTGCCCCAGAAGTTGGCGAAGTTGGTGCCTATGAAGTTTGTGCGCAGCAGATAGCCACTGGCGAGCGCGCCAACCGCAAGCGCGACCAAAGGCAGCAACATTACCAGCGGGCTCTCATGCACATGCTCCTGCACATGCTTCGGCGCGCGCGAGGTGCCGTGGAAGGTGAGCAGGAAGAGACGTGAAATGTAGAACGCCGTGAGGCCCGCGGTAATGATGCCACAGGCCCAACCGTAAAGGCCGACCGGTGTACCAGAGGCAAAGGCCGCTGCCAGGATGGCGTCTTTGGAGTAATAACCGGAGAAAGGCGGGATGCCAGCGAGAGCCAGCGCGCCGAAGAGCATGACCACCCACGTGATGGGAAGTTTGCGGGCGAGACCGCCCATGAGACGTATGTCCTGCTCGTCGGACATTGCGTGGATGACCGAGCCAGCGGCCAGGAACAACAGCGCCTTGAAGAAGGCGTGGTTGATGAGGTGGAACATGGCCACCGGATAAGCGCCGAGGCCGGCGGCCAGGAACATGTAGCCAAGCTGCGAGCAGGTGGAATAGGCGATGATGCGCTTGATGTCGTTTTGCACGCAGCCGACGGTGCCGGCGAAGAGCGCCGTGGACGCGCCTATGATGGTAACGAATTCCATCGCCACCGGCGCCGCGTTCAGCAGCGGCGAGATACGTGCGACAAGGAATACGCCCGCCGCGACCATGGTGGCGGCATGGATGAGGGCGGAGACCGGGGTGGGGCCTTCCATCGCGTCAGCCAGCCAGGTGTGCAGGAAAAGCTGCGCGGATTTGCCCATGGCGCCGATGAACAGGAGGATGCAGATAACCTCCAGCACCGGAAACGAGGTGCCGAACAGGGTGTAGCTATCCCCAGCATGAGCCGAAACAGCGGCGAAAATCTCATCGAACGAAATGGTGTGGAACACCAGATAGCTCAGCGCGATGCCGACCGCGAAGCCAAGGTCGCCGACGCGGTTGACGATGAAAGCTTTGATGGCCGCGGCATTGGCCGCAGGACGCTCGTACCAGTAGCCAATGAGCAGATAGGAGACGAGGCCCACACCTTCCCAGCCGAAGAAAAGTTGCAGCAGGTTGTTGGCCGTGACCAGCATGAGCATGGCGAAGGTGAACAGCGAGAGGTAGGCAAAAAACCGGGGAACGGTTTTGTCATGCGCCATGTAGCCGGCGCTGTAGACATGGATGAGCATGGACACTGTGCTGACCATGGCCACCATGACCAGACTCAATGTGTCCTGCCGCAGAGTCCAGTCCGGCGTGAAGCTGCCTACGGAGATCCAGTTGGCAAGATGTAGTGGCGCGACGGGTACACCGCCTTGCACGAAGGTGACCAGCGTAGCCACGCCGGCCACGGCCGAGACGACCATGAACAGGATGCTGGCGCCAACGGACGCACGCTTGCCGATGAACGGGCGCGCGACACCCGCGAGAACGGCGCCGATGAGGGGGGCGAAAACGGCGATTAACGTGAGCATATCAACCCTTCATCAACGTCACGTCCTCGACCTCGATCGAGCCACGATTGCGGAAATAGATGACCAGGATGGCAAGGCCAATGGCGGACTCGGCGGCCGCAACCGTGAGCACGAACATGGTGAAGACCTGACCCACCATGTCATGCAGCGCGCCGGAGAATGCGACGAAGTTGATATTCGCCGCCAGTAGGATCAGCTCGATCGACATCATGATGATGATGATGTTCTTGCGGTTCATGAAAATGCCGAAGACGCCGATGACGAGCAGCAGGCCGGCGACAAACAGATAATGCGATAGCGGGATCAACATTACAGCGTCTCCTTCTCAGGCTTGGGCATTGGGGCACCGGCACCTAGTTTCGCGGAGACCATGGTGAGCGTGTCAGCGGGGAGACGGGCATGCTGAACAGCCAGATCCTGCCGCTTGGCGCGCTTGCGGTCACGGTGCGTCAACACAATGGCGCCGATCATGGCGACCAGGAGAATGACGCCGGCGAGTTGGAACAGCACCAGATAGTTGGTGTAGATGAGCGAACCAAGCGCTTGGGAGTTGGTGATATTATCTGGTGTCGGGAACAACCGCGCCGAGGCGGCACCGGGGGCGATGGTCGACCCGGTGACGGCCACGGCCAGTTCGACGAACAGGATGAGGGCAACCAGTGCACCGATGGGGGCGTAGCGTTGGAAGCCTTCCCGCATGGCGGCAAAATTCACGTCCAGCATCATAACAACGAACAGGAACATGACCGCGACGGCGCCGACATAGACGATGACCAGGACCATCGCCAGAAACTCAGCCCCAGCCAGGAGAAACAGCGCGGCGGCGTTGATGAAGGCGAGGATGAGGAAAAGCACCGCATGCACGGGATTGCGGGCGCTGACCACCATCACCGCGGAACCCAGCAGGATGAAGGAGAAGAGGTCAAAAATGAGGTTTGGGATCATGGCTGGGTTCTACCGGTACGGCGCATCAAGTTCTAGCCGCTTGGCCAACTCCGGTTCCCACCGGTCGCCATTGTCCAGCAACTTGGCCTTATTATACAGCAGTTCTTCGCGCGTTTCGGTGGCGAACTCAAAATTCGGCCCCTCGACAATGGCATCGACCGGGCAAGCTTCCTCGCACAGGCCGCAGTAGATGCATTTGGTCATGTCGATATCGTAGCGCGTGGTGCGGCGGGAACCGTCGTCACGCGGAGCGGCTTCAATGGTGATGGCCTGCGCAGGACAGACAGCCTCGCACAGCTTGCAGGCGATGCAGCGTTCCTCACCGTTCGGGTAGCGGCGGAGCGCGTGCTCGCCCTTGAAGCGCGGGCTGATCGGGTTTTTCTCGAACGGGTAATTGATAGTGGCTTTGGGTTTGAAGAAATACCGCAAAGTCAGCGCCAGGCCGCAGAGGATCTCCCACAGCACCAGCCCCCACGCCATTCTGCCTAAACGTGTCATTTACAAACCTCAAGCATGGGGGAGCAGTCCGAAAATTTCCAGGAAGCTCGCGGTGAGTACCAGCCAGATGAGCGAAATGGGAAGAAACACCTTCCACCCCAGGGACATGATCTGGTCGTAACGGAAACGCGGCAGCGTCGCGCGCACCCAGACGAAAACGAATAGGCAGACCAGGATTTTCAGCAGGAACCAGAACACGCCGGGAATGAGCGTGAATGGCATGAAGGGCATGGGCGAGAGCCAGCCGCCCAGAAACAGCGTGGTCGTCATGGCGCTGATCAGGATCATGTTCGCGTATTCACCTAGGAAGAACAGCGCGAAGGCCATGGCGCTGTATTCGACGAAGAAGCCGGCGACGATTTCGGTATCACCTTCCGCGAGGTCAAACGGCGCGCGATTGGTTTCCGCGAGGCCCGAGATGAAGAAGATGATGAACAATGGGAACAGCGGGATGGCGAACCAGATATGGCGCTGGGCCAAAACGATGTCGTTGAGGTTGAGGCTGCCGACGCAGATGAGCACCGTGACGATGACGAAACCCATTGAGACTTCGTAGGAAACCATCTGCGCGGCGCTGCGCAGGGCGCCGAGGAAGGCATATTTGGAGTTACTTGCCCAGCCGGCGATGATGATGCCATAGACGCCCAGCGAGGAGATCGCGAACAGGTAGAGGATGCCGACATTGATGTTGGCAACTGCCCAGTGATTGTTCACCGGGATCACGGCCCAGGCGACGATCGCCAAACCGAAAGTGATCATCGGCGCGATGGTGAACAACACTTTGTCAGAGCCAGTCGGGAAAATGGTTTCCTTGAACAGCATTTTGATGGCATCGGCGAAGGGTTGCCAGAGGCCGAAGGGGCCGACGACATTGGGGCCTTTGCGCAACTGAATGGCGCCCATCACCTTACGCTCAAACCAGGTGAGGTAAGCGACGCCAAGCAGCAGCGGCACGACGATGGCCAGCGACTCAAGGAGTGTGAGGATGACGATGCCGATGTCGGTTTGAAAAAAGGCGATCATTCCGCGGCCTCCGCCAGCGCAGGGTAATGGGCGGCGACGCAGGCGGCCATGGTGGGGCTGGCACGGCTGATCGGGTCGGTCTGGTAGTAGTTTGCAAGCACCGGCTGAAACGGTGCAGTGCTGACTGCGGCGGGGTCACCGGCCGGGGCCGTGAGATTGGTGCCCGCAAGACGGCGCAGATCGCCGGTTAGCGCAAAGGTTGGGTAGCCTTGCGCCAGATGCGCGCGAAGTTCGGGTAACGTATCGTAGGGGAGCGCATGGCCGAGATAGGCACTGATGGCGCGCAGGATGCGCCAATCTTCACGCGCATCGCCGGGTGGTTTGACGGCAAGGAAGCCCTGTTGCACGCGGCCCTCGGTGTTGACGTAAGTGCCGTCTTTTTCAGTGTAGGCGGCGCCGGGGAGGATGACGTCCGCACGGGCGGCGCCGGCATCGCCATGATGACCCTGGTAGACCACGAAGGTGTCAGCGCCGATGGTGTTCGTGTCCAGCGTATCCGCGCCGAGCAGCCAGAGGATGTCTACGCCGCCGCCGAGCATCTGATTGGTGGATTTACCGCCGGGGCCGGGGAGGAAGCCGATATCCAGGGCGCCGGTACGTGCCGCAGCGTGATGCAGCACGTTGAAGCCATGCCAGTCGTCGTTCAGCATGTTGAACTGCGCAGCCAATTTCCAGGCAGCGGCGTGGATGGCCGCACCATCCGGCCGCGCCAGAGCTCCGGCGCCGAGGATGAGCATTGGTTTTTTCGCAGCCTTGAGAACTTCCGCGAAGGGATGCGCGCCATCGAGCAAGGAGGCTATGGCATCCGGGCCAGCACCGATCTGGGTGGTGGCGTAGGTAAGGTCGTGTGGGACGCCGATAAGGCCAACCTGAAAACTACCGGCGAGCCAGCGTTTGCGGATGCGCGCGTTGAGTACCGGGGCTTCGTGGCGTGGATTGCTGGCGATGATGAGCAGTGCGTCCGCTTCTTCGATACCGGCGATGCTGGTGTTGAAGATATAAAAGCCGCGCTGCGAGGCGTCGAACACCGCCCCGTCCGGGCGGCAGTCAATGTTCGGTGAGCCCAGCGCCGTGAACATTTCCTTGCAGGCCAACAGACTCTCAACATCGGCGAGATCACCCGCGATGGCGCCAATGCGATCCGGCGCGGTGGATTTCACTTTGTTTGCAATGGCGGCGAAGGCTTCTTCCCAGCTCGCGGCGCGGAGTTTGCCGTTTTCACGCAGCCAGGGGCGATCCAGCCGGCGGCGCTTCAGGCCATCGACCGAGAAACGGGATTTGTCACCGAGCCATTCCTCGTTCACGTCATCGTTGAGGCGCGGCAGGATGCGCAGCACTTCGGCCCCTCGGGCGTCGATGCGGATGTTGGCGCCAACAGCGTCCAGCACGTCCACACTATCGGTTTTGCGCAGTTCCCACGAGCGGGCGGTATAGGCATAAGGTTTTGAGGTAAGCGCTCCCACCGGGCAAAGGTCGATAAGATTGCCAGACAATTCGGAGCTCAGTGCTTTTTCGACATAGGTGCCGACCTGCATGCTCTCGCCACGCATCGTGGCGCCGAGTTCCGGCACGCCGGCTATCTCTGTCGAGAAACGGATGCAGCGCGTGCAGTGAATGCAGCGCGTCATGGTGGTTTTAACGAGCGGTCCCCAATCGAGCTGAGCGACGGCGCGCTTGCCTTCATCATAGCGCGAGGTGTCGCGGCCATAGCTGACTGCTTCGTCCTGCAAATCGCACTCACCGCCCTGGTCGCAGATCGGGCAATCCAACGGGTGGTTGATGAGCAGAAATTCCATCACGCCACGGCGGGATTTACGCACGTTCTCGGTGTCGGTGAAGATGACCATGCCGTCGGCCACCGGCTGGGCGCAGGAGGCGACGGGCTTGGGAATTTTTTCGATCTCAACCAGGCACATGCGGCAATTGCCGGCGACCGAGAGACGCTCGTGGTAGCAGAAGCGCGGGATTTCCTTGCCTGCGGCTTCCGCCGCCTGCAAGACCGAGGAACCGTTTGCGATTTCGACTTCAATGCCGTCGACGGTGACTTTTGCCATGGTTTACTCCGCCGCCTGGGCGAGTGGTTGGGGCGGCTGATAGTCGGTTGCCCGTTGTTCGACCAGCGGGCGGAAGGCGCGCATCAGGCCCTGGATCGGCCAGGCCGAGGCTTCGCCAAAGGCGCAGATGGTATGGCCCGCGACCTGCGTGGTGACCTGCTCCATCAGCGCGATATCAGCCATCGACGCTTTGCCCTGCACAATGCGATCCATCATGCGCATCATCCAACCCGTGCCTTCACGGCAGGGCGTGCACTGGCCGCAGCTCTCGTGCTTGAAGAATTTGGACAGGCGCCAGATGGCTTTGATGACGTCAGCCGACTTGTCCATGACAATGACGGCACCGGAACCGAGCCCGCTCTTCACCGCCGCGAGCGAGTCGAAATCCATCAGCTGGGTTTCACACATTTCCTTGTTCAGGATCGGCATGGATGCGCCACCAGGGATGACGGCTTGCAGATTGTCCCAACCACCACGTACGCCACCGGCATGTTTCTCGAGCAGATCCTTTAGCGGAGTGCCGAGTTCTTCCTCGACATTACAGGGACGGTTGACGTGGCCGGAGATACAGAAAATTTTCGTGCCAGAATTTTTCGGCCGGCCGAGGGCCGCAAACCACGGTGCGCCACGGCGCAGAATGGTCGGGACACCGGCGATGGATTCGACATTGTTCACCGTGGTCGGGCAACCATAGAGGCCCATGGCGGCGGGAAATGGCGGCTTCATCCGCGGCATCCCTTTTTTGCCTTCGAGGCTCTCCAACAATGCCGACTCTTCGCCGCAGATGTAAGCGCCCGCACCGCGATGTAGGACGAGGTCGAAATCCCAGCCGGAGCCAGCTGCATTTTTTCCAAGCAGCCCAGCCTCGTAAGCTTCGTCAATGGCGGCTTGCAGGCGCGCGGCCTCGTTATAATATTCGCCACGAATATAGATGAAGCCGGTATTGGCACCCATGGCAAAGCCCGCGATGAGGCTGCCCTCGATCAGCTTATGCGGCTCGTTCCGAATGATATCGCGGTCTTTGCAGGTACCGGGCTCACTCTCATCGGCGTTGACTACCAAGTAAGACGGCCGGCCGTCACTCTGTTTGGGCATGAAGGACCACTTCAGCCCAGTGGGGAATCCAGCGCCACCGCGTCCACGTAGACCGGAGGATTTAACCTCTTCGACGATGGCGTCACGGCCACGGGCGAGAATGTCGGAGGTACCGCTCCAGTCACCACGCGCACGCGCGCCAGCGAGATGCCAGTCTTGCTGGCCGTAGAGATTTTGATAGATCCTGTCAGCGTCGTTCAGCACGTTTCACTCCGCCGGACTGGTGTTGTTCAGCAAGGCTGTCTGGTGACTTACCGGCGCCGAAGCCTGACGGCCAATGCTGGAGCCCGCAGGCGGCAACGGGGCGCCCGCCTTGAGATTCGTCAACAAATTCTCCGTCCGCGTGGCGTCCAGATCTTCGTAATAATCATCGTTAATTTGCAGAATGGGGGCATTCACGCAGCCGCCAAGACATTCCACTTCTGTCATGGTGAACAAGCCATCCGCGCTCGTCTGGCCAAAATCAGCAATACCAGAAATTTTTTTACAAGACGCAACGATATCGTCCGAGCCACGCAACCAACAGGGCGTGGTGGTACAAACCTGCAGATGAAATTTACCAACCGGCTTAGTGTTGTACATAAAGTAGAACGTTGCCATTTCGTATACACGGACAGCAGCCATGCCAAGACGCTGGGCAATGACATCCATCGCGATGCGCGGTACCCAGGCTGAACCCGTCTGGCGCCCCATTTGCCGTTGCGCAATGTCCAGCAACGCCATAACCGCACTCGCTTGCTTACCTGCGGGGTAATTTGCAATCGCCTTGGTGACAGCCACCTGGGCAATGTCATCAAACACGAAATCTGTTGGATCTATCTGTGTATTCACCGGTCGATCTCACCAAAAACGATATCAAGGGAGCCAATAATCGCAACCGTATCGGCCAGCATGTGGCCCTTTGCAAGGGCCTCGATCGCCTGCAGATGCGCGAATCCGGTTGAACGGATTTTGCAACGGTACGGGCGGTTCGTTCCGTCCGCGACGAGGTACACACCAAACTCACCCTTTGGCGCCTCGACCACTGTGTAGGTGGCGCCAGCGGGGACATGGTAGCCTTCGGTATAAAGCTTGAAGTGATGGATTAACGCTTCCATCGACTGCTTCATCGCTGCGCGGGTAGGCGGAGCGATTTTATGGTCCTGAACTTTGATTGGCCCTGGCTGCATTTTTTGCAGACATTGCTTCACAATTTTTACGCTCTCGCGCATCTCGGCAATGCGAACGAGATAGCGGTCGTAACAATCCCCGTGCCGGCCGACCGGAATTTCAAACTCGACGTCGCTGTATTTATCATACGGCTGGGAGCGGCGCAGATCCCAGGCAACGCCGGACGCGCGCAAGCACGGGCCGGAGAATCCCCAGGCCAATGCATTTTCAGCAGAGATCGTACCGATGTCGACGGTGCGTTGTTTCCAGATGCGGTTGCCCGTGAGCAGGGCTTCGACATCGTCAATAAATTTCGGGAAGGTCTCGGCCCAGGCCGCAATGTCATCGGCCAGACCGGCGGGAAGATCTTTCGCGACACCGCCGGGACGAAAATAGTTGGAATGAAAGCGCGCGCCGGAAACCGCTTCGTGAAACTCCAGCAGCTTTTCGCGTTCCACATAGCCCCACAGGCCGGGGGTGAGCGCGCCGCAGTCCAGCGCGAAGCTGGAAACACTGAGGAGATGGTTGAGCACCCGGGTAATTTCCGCGAACATCACGCGTATCCATTGCGCGCGATCCGGTGCGGTAATGCCCAGCAGTTTTTCGGTGGCCAGGGCGAATGCGTGTTCGCAGGCCATCGGCGAGACGTAGTCCAGACGGTCGAAATACGGGACCGCCTGCAGGTAGCTCTTATATTCAATCAGCTTTTCGGTGCCGCGATGCAGCAGGCCGATATGCGGGTCAGCACGCTCGATAACCTCGCCATCCATCTCCAGGATAAGGCGCAACACGCCATGCGCGGCCGGATGCTGCGGGCCGAAGTTGATGGTGTGGTTGTCGATTTCTATCGTCTTAGCCGTGCGGGTTGTGAGTTCGCTCATATGCGCTCTCCGCGCGCTTTTTCATCGCCTGGCAAGGTGGTCATACCTTCCCAGGGTGAAAGAAAATCAAAATTGCGGAATTCCTGTGTGAGTTTCACCTTGTCGTAGACCACGGCGTTCTGCTCGGCATCGTAGTGGACTTCGACGTAGCCGGTGACCGGAAAATCCTTGCGCAGCGGATGCCCCTCGAATCCGTAATCTGTGACGATCCGGCGATGGTCCGCCAGCCCTTCAAAGGTAATGCCGAAAAGATCCCAAACCTCTCTCTCCCACCAGGTGGCGCTCGGCCAAAGGGAGGACACGGAGGTCACCGGGGTCGATTCGCCGGCCTGCAACACAACACGCACCCGCTCGTTACGAGTGACCGAAAGCAGGTTGTAGACGACATCGAAGCGGGCGGCGCGCTCGAGGAAATCCACGCCGCAGATGTCCATGACCTGAGCAAAGGCGAACTCATCCCGCAAACGGGTAAACAAAGCATGGGCGTCGGCGCGCGCTACCTCTACCACCAGCTCACCCAGCTCACGCCGAGCTACCGTTACACCAGGCAACGCCGCGATGGCGTTCAACACGGTATCCGCCTCGATTGTTTCGTCAGCCACGCAAAATTGTCCCTGTCCGCCGAATTTTTTTCTGCAATTGCATAATGCCGTAGACCAGCGCTTCCGCCGTCGGCGGACAACCGGGGACATAAATATCCACCGGCACAATGCGGTCACAGCCACGCACCACAGAATAGGAATAATGGTAGTAGCCGCCACCGTTGGCGCAGCTGCCCATGGAGATAACCCAGCGGGGCTCGGGCATCTGGTCGTAGACCCGGCGCAGCGCCGGAGCCATTTTATTGGTCAGCGTGCCGGCGACGATCATGACATCGCTCTGGCGCGGGCTGGCACGAGGGATGATCCCGAACCGGTCGAGGTCGTAATGCGGCATGTAGGCGTGGATCATCTCCACCGCGCAGCAGGCCAGGCCAAAAGTCATCGGCCACAGGCTTCCGGTGCGGGCCCAGTTTACCAATTTATCCATATTGGCGACAACGAAGCCCTTGCCGGCGATTTCACCCGTGATGCCTTTGATGACGGCATCCTGCGCGTCACCCTGCGGCAGATGATCCCGGTTCCAGGCGAGCGCGGTATCCGTGGAAACGCTCATTTAGCTACTCCCAATCCAGTGCGCCCTTGTTCCACTCGTAGATGAAGCCGACCGTCAGAACCCCCAAAAAGCCCATCATCGAGAAAAAGCCCAAATGGCCGATTCGCGACAGGCTAACCGCCCAGGGGAAGAGGAAGGCGACTTCTACGTCGAAAATAATAAACAAAATGGCAACCAAGTAGAAGCGGACATCGAACCGGTGCCGCGCATCTCCAAAAGCCTCGAAGCCGCATTCATACGCCGAGAGCTTGGCGGCGTAGGGTTTCTGGTGGGCTGCGAAAAGAGAGCCAAAAACGAACGCCACACCGATGAGTGCCGCGATCGCTCCGAAAACGAGGATCGGGAAGTACTGCGAAAGGACCGGCTGCACCGCGTATCTCCTTATCCTTGGCTTGATCAGGGTTGGCAAAACCAACAAAAAAACCGTATCCGCCGTGTCGCACCGCAACAGGATATGGTCAAGACTAGGTTACTATGGTGAGGTTTGATTTATGTGGCCAGTGTGGCTTTAGCCATACTGGCGCGAGTGACGGGGCTCGAACCCGCGACCTCCGGCGTGACAGGCCGGCGCTCTAACCAACTGAGCTACACCCGCATTTCAGTAAGCGGCGGTGTAAAGGGGGAAGTGGCCACCGTCAAGCGCATCAGATGCAAAAGGCAAACCACTAAAACCACGATACACAAGAGATGAAATGACAGCCAAAAAACAGAAGATAAGGTATAGGCGGTGACGGGTTTGAACCGCCGACCCTCTCGGTGTAAACGAGACGCTCTACCGCTGAGCTAACCGCCCAAACTTAAAAAATGGGACGGCTCATGCCGTCCCATACAAAACAAAATTAGTTAACAGCATCTTTCAAGGTTTTGCCCGCCTTGAAGCGAACGGACGTGGAAGCGGGGATATCAATCTCCGCGCCGGTGCGCGGGTTACGGCCCTTGGAAGCTTCACGCTCCGCGGTTGCAAACGTGCCGAAACCGACCAGACGGACTTCTTCCTTCGCTTTCAGTGTTTTCTCAATGGCACCGAACACGGCGTCTACCACCTCAGCCGCCTTGGCCTTAGTGATGTCAGTTTCTTCGGCAACGGCAGCAATCAAATCGTTTTTATTCACGGGTAAAACTCCCTGTTATGGTTCATACAAAAAACTCCCACCTGCATCTAGCGTTAGATGCAGGTGGGTCACCGGTGATAGCAACGCCAGTAGATACCTAACTTGAGGGGCGGCCGTCAAACAACAGCCGTTAGTGAGGCAAGGAAGGCGCCCTGGTGTCGCCTGGCGCCACAGCAAGTTCCTCTGTTATGTCATCCCAGACGATGGGCTCAGGCTTGCGGCTGAGCGCCCGCCCAATGACTTCGTCGACATGGGAAACGGGGATTATCGTCAAACCCTTTTTGACGTTTGCTGGAATTTCAATGAGATCTTTCTCATTGTCCTTGGGGATGATGACAGTCGTGATCCCGGCTCGCAACGCTGCCAGGAGCTTTTCCTTCAACCCGCCGATCGGCAAGACACGGCCGCGCAGCGTGATCTCCCCGGTCATGGCGATATCCCGGCGAATCGGGATGCCGGTTATGGCACTGACGATGGAAGTCGCCATCGCGATTCCCGCGGAGGGGCCATCCTTGGGCGTTGCACCTTCCGGCACATGCACATGGATGTCGCGTTTATCAAAGAACGGCGGCTTGATACCGAACTGGGCCGCGCGCGAGCGGACGTACGAATAGGCCGCCTGCACGCTTTCCTGCATGACATCGCCCAGCTTGCCGGTTTGCTTGATGTTGCCTTTACCGGGCAACAGCACGCTCTCGATGGTAAGAATTTCGCCACCGACTTCCGTCCAGGCAAGCCCCGTGACCACGCCAACCATGTCCTCGGCTTCGGTCTCGCCGTAACGGTATTTCGCTACGCCGGAGAATTTTTCGAGGTTGCGTTTGCTGATCGTGACCTTTTTGGTCTTGGTGGTCACGATTTCCTTCACGGCCTTGCGGGCAAGCGTGGCAATTTCGCGTTCAAGACTACGAACGCCGGCCTCACGGGTGTACGTGCGGACAAGCTCATGCAACGCATCGTCGCTGACCGACCATTCGTCTTTTTTGAGCCCATGCGCTTCGCCTTGCTTGGACACCAGATGGCGCTTGGCAATTTCGACCTTTTCATCCTCGGTGTAACCTGGGATGCGGATGATCTCCATGCGATCCAGCAAAGGCTGAGGCATATTCAGACTGTTCGCGGTGGTGACAAACATCACGTCGGACAGATCGTAATCGACTTCCAGGTAGTGATCGGCGAAGGTCGCGTTCTGCTCCGGATCCAGCACCTCAAGCAGGGCCGAAGACGGGTCTCCCCGCCAATCCGCGCCGAGTTTATCAATTTCATCAAGCAAGAACAATGGATTAGATGTTTTGGCTTTCTTCATGCCCTGGATGATCTTGCCCGGCATGGACCCGATATAGGTCCGGCGGTGACCGCGAATTTCCGCCTCGTCACGCATGCCACCAAGCGACATCCGCACGAAATTACGGCCGGTTGCCTTGGCGATCGACTTGCCCAAGGAGGTTTTGCCGACGCCAGGCGGGCCAACGAGGCAAAGGATCGCCCCCCGCAGCTTAGGGCTGCGTGACTGTACCGCCAGGTATTCGACGATGCGTTCCTTGATCTTCTCAAGCCCGTAATGGTCGGCATTGAGAACACGCTCCGCCTCGATCACGTCGTTCTTGATCTTGCTGCGCTTCTTCCAGGGAATGCCCAGGATCCAATCAAGATAATTGCGCACGACCGTGGCTTCCGCGCTCATCGGGCTCATGCTGCGCAATTTTTTGAGCTCTGATATGGCCTTTTCACGGGCCTCCTTGGAGAGCTTGGTGGCTTTGATCTTGGCTTCCAGTTCGGCGGTCTCGTCCTTACCGTCCTCGCCTTCTCCAAGTTCCTTCTGGATCGCCTTCAACTGCTCGTTGAGGTAATACTCGCGCTGAGTCTTTTCCATCTGCCGCTTCACGCGGCTGCGGATTTTCTTTTCAACCTGAAGCACCCCAATTTCGGATTCCATATGGTTGAAGACGCGCTCAAGCCGTTCGCTCGTACTGCCGAGTTCCAGCAATTCCTGCTTGTCAGAAATTTTTAGGCCAAGATGGCTTGCCACCGTGTCCGCCAGCTTGGAGGGCGAATCGATCTGGTTAACCGAGACCAGCACTTCCGGCGCGATCTTTTTGTTAAGCTTGATATACTGCTCGAACTGCGAGACGACCGTACGGCCGAGTGCTTCGACCTCTTTGTCGTCGTCAGCCTGATCTTCGATCGGATCAGCAAAAACCTCAAAATAATCTTCTGTCTCTTTGAAGCTCGTAATCCGGGCGCGCTTAATGCCTTCCACCAGCACTTTTACTGTGCCGTCGGGCAGTTTGAGCAGTTGCAGAACCGTTGAAATGGTTCCGACTTTATAAATATCGTCCGCGGAGGGATCGTCCTGAGCCGCATTTTTTTGCGCCACCAGGAGAATCTGCTTGTCCTCCTTCATCACGCTTTCCAGCGCGCGCACGGATTTATCACGGCCCACAAACAGCGGCACGATCATGTGTGGGAACACCACGATATCGCGCAGCGGGAGTACTGCCAGGGTGTCGGAAGGCGCGGTAGGTTTTGTAACGTCAGACATATCTGGTTCCTTTAAGCCTCATGTGCTGCCCTCATAGGCACAGCTCACGGTGCCGGTTATCCGGCCACAAATGGACATATCGGTAGCAACCGGCAGGCCCGCAAGGCCTGCCGGAACTCTATTTGGTCCGGCGCCCGCCTCAGGATGCCGTCTCCGCAAGCTTCTCAGTGTATAGGAACAGCGGCTCGGCTCGGCCTTCGGCCACTTCACCGCTGATGACAACCTCCGCCACGCCATCAAGGCCTGGCAGGTCGAACATGGTGGTCAACAAGATCGACTCCATGATCGAGCGCAAACCGCGCGCCCCGGTTTTACGCTTGATCGCCCGACTGGCGACGACTTTCAGCGCATCCTCGGTAAAGGTGAGCTTGACGCCCTCCATTTCGAACAGGCGGCCGTATTGCTTGACCAGGGCGTTCTTCGGCTTGGTCAAAATCTCGATCAGAACATCTTCATCAAGGTCATCCAGAGTGGCAACCACCGGCAAACGGCCGATGAACTCCGGGATCAATCCGAATTTCAGCAAATCCTCCGGCTCCACCTCACGCAGGATCAGCCCCGTGCGGCGCTCGTCCTGGCTGCGGACATCCGCGCCGAAACCAATGCCCGAGCCCTTGCCGCGCTGCCCGATGATCTTCTCCAACCCGGCAAAAGCGCCGCCGCAGATGAAAAGGATATTCGTGGTGTCGACCTGCAGAAACTCCTGTTGCGGGTGCTTGCGCCCACCCTGCGGCGGTACGGAGGCAACCGTGCCTTCCATAATTTTAAGCAGGGCCTGCTGCACACCCTCTCCGCTCACATCGCGGGTGATCGAAGGATTGTCAGATTTGCGGCTAATTTTATCGACTTCGTCGATATAGACGATGCCGCGTTGCGCCCGTTCGACATTGTAGTCGGCGGCCTGCAGCAGCTTGAGGATGATGTTTTCCACATCCTCACCCACATAGCCGGCCTCGGTCAGGGTCGTTGCGTCCGCCATGGTGAACGGCACATCAAGAATCCGGGCCAGCGTCTGGGCCAGCAAGGTTTTGCCGGAGCCGGTCGGGCCAACCAGCATGATGTTGGATTTGGCGATCTCGATGTCGTTGTTCTTGGTCGCGTGCGAAAGCCGCTTGTAGTGGTTATGCACCGCTACGCTGAGCACTTTTTTCGCGTGGCCTTGGCCGATCACGTAATCGTCCAGCACCTTGCAGATTTCGCGCGGCGTCGGCACGCCATCCCGTGACTTCACGAGGTGGGTTTTGTGCTCCTCGCGGATGATGTCCATGCAAAGCTCGACGCATTCATCACAGATGAAGACGGTCGGGCCCGCAATTAGCTTGCGGACCTCATGCTGCGACTTCCCGCAAAAGGAACAATACAGTGTGTTCTTGGTGTCGCTCGATTTGCTGCTCATAACCACTCCACAGCGCGAAATATAAGAGGAAAGACTAGCCCCCTGTGCGGGAGCATACAAGCGCCGGCATAAGAGGGGGTAAATCCCAGAGAATTCAGAAACTTAACAACGGATTGCGGCAAGATTTAGGCTTATGACGGCCAAAAACGATGAAAATTCAGCCCTAAATCGGTATTCAAGGCTGAATTCGACGCTCGGAACACCAAAAAACCGATAAATATCCGCTTATTTCGCTGTTCCCTGGGTATCAACCACGTCGGTTTTACCCTCGCTTGGGACAGGCTGGCTCTTCACCACCTCATCCACAATGCCAAATTCCTTGGCTTCCTGCGCCGACATGTACGAATCGCGTTCCAGCTTCGCCTCGATCGCTTCGAGTGGCTGGCCGGTATGATCCACATAAATCTGGTTCAAGCGCTTACGCAGGTTAAGGATTTCGCGTGCCTGGATTTCGATGTCCGTAGCCTGCCCCTGGGCGCCGCCGGAGGGCTGATGCACCATGACGCGGGCGTTGGGCAGGGCAAAACGCTTGCCCTGGGCGCCGGCGCAGAGGAGTAAGCTACCCATGGACGCCGCCTGGCCAATGCACACCGTGCTGACGGGACTGCGGATGTACTGCATCGTGTCGTAGATCGCGAGACCGGACGACACGACGCCGCCGGGGCTGTTGATGTAGAAGGAGATGTCCTTGTTGGGGTTCTCGCTCTCCAGAAACAGCAACTGGGCGCAGATCAACGAGCTGACCTGATCGTAAACCTGACCGGTCAGAAAAATAATCCGCTCCTTTAGGAGGCGGGAATAGATATCGTAGGAGCGCTCGCCGCGCGCCGTCTGCTCGACCACCATCGGCACGAGGTTGTTATTATAGACCTCGACTGGATCCCGATCCCACATACTGTAAATTCCTCGTTCTATCTAACCGCCTGCCCCGGCACCGCACCGCGCCTTTCATAAGGCCGCGGTGCGAGCGGAACGGGACGTCATGAACCTAAGTTAGTGGATCAAACGCGCGCGTCTAGTCCCGTGTTAAGATTCAGGGTCAGCCGCCAGCTCTTCGGGGGTAACGCTCGTTTCTTCCTGGGTGACTTTACCAAGCAGGAAGTCGACCACCTTGTCCTCAAAGATCGGGCCGCGGAAGCGCTCCAGGGCCTGCGGGTTCTTCTTGAAGAACTCCAGAACCTGCATCGCCTGTTCGCGGTACTTCATCGCCTCGTTGAACATGGCGCGCTGCATATCCTGTTCGGAAACGGTGATCGCATTGACGCGGCCGATCTCGGCAACCAGCAGGCCAAGACGCACGCGGCGATCGGCAATGGCCTTGTATTCAGCCTTCAGCGTCTCTTCGTCCTTGGCTTCGTCTTCCGGATCAGCGCGGCCGGCAGCTTTTTCCTGCTCAACCTGGCGCCAGATTTCCGCGAACTCGGCATCCACCAGCGACACCGGGGCCTCGAACTGGGCACGCTCGGCCAGGGCGTCGAGCAGGCTGCGCTTGAGCTTCAGGCGCGTCATCTGCTCGTATTCACGGCCAATCTGCTCGGAAATCTTCTTCTGCAGGTCTTCGAGGGACTCCAGGCCCATCGCCTTGGCGAATTCTTCGTCAACGGCCGGAATCTGCGCCACGGCGAGAGCTTTGGCCGTGATTTCGAACTCGGCCTGCTTGCCGGCGAGTTCCTTGGCGCCGTACTCTTCCGGGAAATTCACGGTGATCGTACGAGTCTCGCCTGGAGAAATGCCTTCCATCTGCTCGGAGAAGCCGGGGATGAAGCCCTGACCGGCGACGATCACGGCGACATCCGAAGCGGTACCGCCCTGGAAAGCCTCACCGTCGATTCGGCCGATGAAGTCCACCGTCAGTTGTTCACCCGCAGCGGCAGGGCGTGCGTCCTCAACCGGGGTAAAGCTCTTGCGCTGCTCGGCCATCTTGCCCAGAGCCTCGGTGACGGCTTCGTCGCTGACGGCCGCAACCGGCTTCTGCAGCGTGATGTCACCCAGTTCGGGAATGGTAATGTCGGGGAGAATCTCCAGCTCAAGGGTGAACTCCAGATCCGAATTCTGCCCCGGCTTGGTGACTTCCAGCTTCGGCTGCATCGCGGGGCGCAGGTTGCGCTCGGACAGCACACGATCGGAGGCCTCGTTCACCGCGCCCTCCACGATCTCAGCAGCCACGGCATCGCCATAGCGCTTGCGGACCATCGACATAGGCACCTTGCCCGGCCGGAAGCCCGGCATCTGCATGGTGCGGCCAAGCTCGGCCAAACGCTTCTCACGCTTGGCGGCAAGCTCGGGTTCGGGAACCACGACCGTGAAGCCGCGCTTCAAGCCGTCGGAGAGCGTTTCAGTAACCTGCATCGACGAAAAATTCCTCAAAAATCAACAACAAAACCACAACCTGGTGCGGGCGGAGGGACTTGAACCCCCATGACTTGCGCCACCAGAACCTAAATCTGGCGTGTCTACCAATTTCACCACGCCCGCTTCCCTGTATTGGTATTGGGGCGCAGCTACGTTAACCGCCCCGCGCGATACCAACATCAAGCCGCGCCGTCTAGCGCGAGTCCCGGCACTTCACAAGCAGGGCTCTCGTATATCCGTGCAAAACCGACTATCTGGCACCCCGAATGAACCAGTTGAGCAAAAATACAGGCCGGGATCAGAGTCGAACCATGAGCACGAAGCGGTGGATCGCCGTCCTCATTTCGCTCTTCGTGGCTTTGCCTTTGCTTGCCGCCCTGATTCTGGTGGCCCGGTTCGACCCGAACCGTTTTGCGCCGGAGATCATCGCGGCGGTAAACCAAGCAACCGGCCGGCAGCTGACGCTGGGCGGACCGATTACCATGCAGCTCTCGTTTAATCCGGCGATCGAGGCCAGCGACATAAGCCTTTCCAACCCGCCGGGCTTTGCCGATCCGGACTTGCTGACGTTAAACCGGGTCGAAGCCAAAATCGCGTTGTTGCCGCTGTTGGAGCACAGGCTGAACATTCTTAAACTCGTGCTGGTAAAGCCCGATATCGTGCTGGAACGTGGACAAGCCGGCGCATCTGATTGGGATTTCACCCCTCTTCACCCGGCAACAGCAACTGCCCATGGGTTTCAAGTCGCCCTGCAAGCCGTGGAAATCAGAAACGGTCTGCTCACGATCAAACCCACCCTAGGCGGCGCGCCAACCATAGTTGCCTTGCCCAGCCTGACCGGAACGGCCGATTCGCCCGCTGCCCCCCTGCATCTGACCGCTAATGCGGTCCTGGGCGCGACGCCTTTTAATGTCTCTGGCGTGGTCGGGCCAGTCGAACGGTTTTCCGGAGTCGGGACAGGACCCTGGCCGGTCGACCTGACCGTACAACTGGGAGGGGCAACCGCGGTAGTGCATGGGGCGGTCAAGCGCCCGCATACCGCCCAAGGCTACGACCTCGCGGTGGCGCTCACCGTTCCAGCGCTGGAAACCCTGACGAACAGCCTCCCCCCCAACCTGCTCGGTGGCCTGACCCTGCCGCCGATCCATGGCATCAATGCCACGGCGCGAATCGTGGACCAGAACTCGACCGTTCCCGCCATCGACGATCTTTCCATCAAAACCGGGATCTCCGATCTCTCCGCCCTGCGGCCCGGCCTGGTAGTGAACTCGCTGGATATCGAGATGGCATCGCTCGACCAGCCACTGTCGCTGAACGCGACCGCCAAGCTCGGCGATACCCCGATTACGCTCACCGGCAATTTTGGTCCGCCGCAGGCTTTGCTGAACCCCGCTTTGCTGCCGGCCAGCATGCCGCCGCAAGGTAGCTTTCCGGTAGCGGTAAACGCACAATACGGGGCGGCAACCGCCAGCCTCACCGGGGCAATTGCAACGCCCGAAACACTCTCCGGGGCTGCATTGTCGCTGAATTTGGCCATTCCTGACCTTTCCGCGCTCAGCCCGGCGGCCGGAACCGGTTTGCCCGCCTGGAAAAACATCACGGTACAAACTACTCTTATCGACCCTGGCGGACTTGGCCTGCGCAGCGCCGTGGGTATCGATGCGCTGACCGTAAGCATGGACAATGCAGCTTTCGGGGGCGATGCCAGCCTGTTTTTCGGCCCGCTGCCCAAATTGCAGCTCGCGGTTAAATTCTCCCAGGTGAACGCCGATGCGTTACTGGCGGCGATGCCGCCGCCGAGTGCTCCCGTCCCGGCTCCGGCCGCACCGGCCCCTGTGACAGCGGCACCCGCGAATCCAGACGTGATCCCCGACGTACAGTTACCGCTGCAAATCCTGAAAACCACCAGCGCCGACGTGCAAATCTCCGCCGATACGCTGATCTGGAACCAGGCAACCTACACCGCGCTGCAAGGCCATGGGGTGCTCGCAAATGGGGTGTTCACGCTGAGCCCGGTCACAGCGCAACTACCCGGCGGCAGCATGACGGCGAGCGCCGTGTTGGATGCCAGCAAGGATCCCGCCACGGAAACCTTGAAACTGAGCGCCCCTGCCCTGGCACTCGCCCCTGTACTGAGAGCTTTTGGCTTGTCCGATACGGCTGAGGGCACGGTACAAGCGCAAGTCTCCGCCACCGGGAGCGGGGACAGCCTGCGTGCTATTGCCGGCAGCCTGAATGGGCAACTCGGCCTGGCCATGGTGAATGGTGTTTTCGATGGCTCCGTCATGCAGAAGCTATTTGGCACCGTGCTGCAACAAGCCGGCTTGCCGGCAACCCAGGCTGAAGCTCCCGGGCCCGTACCCATACGCTGTATGGCCCTGCGGGTTGATGTCACCAACGGCACCGGCACAATCCGGGCGTTGACGCTGGATTCCAGCCGGCTTCTGCTCCAGGGCGGCGGTAGCTTCGATCTGGGCCAGGAGACACTCGGCATTATCCTGCTCCCGCAGATACCAGCAGCCGCGAATGGAACGAGCAACCCCGTAGAGGTTGGCGGCAGTTTCCTCTCGCCCACCACAACGGCTCCCCCCGTGGCGACAGCGCAAGCCGCAGGCCTGACGCAACCGGCGCCTGGAAGCGATGTCTGCCCCGCGGCATTGACCTTGGGCCGGTTGGGGCGGCCTGGGCCGACCGCACCGCCGATAACCTCAGCGCTGCCCGGCACCGTTCCAGGGGGCGTTGCGCCACCTCCGGGCGGACCAAAAAATCTGTTAAACTCCTTGCTGACCCAATGAAGCGGTTCTGGAGCGGAACATCTGTTGTGCCGGAAGGCTTGGATTTCGCCATCCTGTTGGACAGGCGCCCCTTAAAACTCCCCGGCGGCAAAGCCCTTGCCGTGCCGTTTCACGCGCTCGCCGAGGCGATTGCCGCCGAGTGGGCCGCGGTTGGCGTCAATTTCACCCCGGACGACCTGCCCCTGACGCGACTGGCCACGACGGCGCAAAACCGCGTGCGGCCACAGCACGAGGATATCACCGCGCAACTTGCCGCCTATGGCATGAACGACCTGCTTTGCTACCGCGCCGATGGCCCGCCGGGTTTGGCACTGCACGAGGCCGAAGCGTGGCAGCCTTGGCTTGACTGGCTGGAGCGGCGGCTAGGCATCCGGTTACTATCCAGGTCGGGCGTCATGCCCCTTGAACAGGCCCCTGAATACCGGGAGGTGTTTATCGCCTACCTGCGACAGATGGATGAATATCAGCTTGCCGGGCTTGGCGTCATCGTGCCGGCACTGGGAAGCCTGGTGCTGGCTCTGGCGTTGGAAACAGGCGAATTAACGCCGGATGGAGCGTGCCAATGCGCCAGTCTTGGCGAATTATGGCAGGAAACACGTTGGGGCTTCGACGGTGAAGCCGGCGCCCGGCGCCAGGGCATAACAGAAGATGTTGCCGTGAGCGCGCGATTTATGTTCCTGTGCCGCCCGTGAAAGCGACCCATCTTCTCATCACCGGCCGGGTCCAGGGCGTCGGCTTCAGGCATTGGCTGGCGGCCGAGGCGCAGCGGCTTGGGCTGGCTGGCTGGGTCCGTAATGCCGGCGAGGGTGCGGTTGAAGCGCTTATTGCCGGCGATGCCGCTGCCGTAGAAGAATGCCTCCGGGCCTGCAGGCGCGGCCCTCCCGCCGCCGTGGTCGAGACGATAAGAGACACAATCGCGGAACCACCAGCTGAGCAAGGATTCGTGAAACGAGCCTCAACACCCGAGTGGCCTTGAGCCAAATCAAGGCAGGTATCCGCAACAGCGCGTTTACAGCGTGGCATAGCTTGCTAGGCTGTTGTGGCCTTAAATGGAGTTAAGCGGAAATGAGTACAAACAGTGAGTTGATGGCACGCCGTGAGGCTGCCATTCCCCGTGGCGTTAGCAATACGCACCCGATTTTCACGCAGCGCGCTGAAAACGCCGAACTCTGGGACGTTGAAGGCAAGCGATATATCGATTTTGCTGGCGGCATCGCGGTGCTGAACACTGGGCATCGCCATCCCAAGGTGATGGCCGCCGTCGCTGAACAGCTTTCGCGCTTTTCGCATACGTGCTTCCAGGTCTCTCCTTATGAGAGCTACATCGCGCTGGCCGAGCGGCTGAACACATTGGCCCCCATTGAAGGTCCGGCCAAGACGATCTTTTTCACGACCGGCGCCGAAGCTCTGGAAAACGCCGTGAAGATCGCTCGCGCCGCCACCGGGCGTTCCGGCATTATCACCTTTGCTGGCGGCTACCACGGCCGCACGATGCTGACGATGGCGATGACCGGTAAGGTGCTGCCTTACAAGAAGAAATTCGGCCCGCTCCCGGCTGAAGTTTACCATGTTCCGTTCCCGCATGCGCCGTTCGGCGTAACCGTGCAGGACAGCCTGCGCGCCATCGACATGCTGTTCCGCGCCGACATCGAGCCCGAGCGGACCGCCGCGATTGTGCTGGAGCCCGTGCAGGGTGAAGGCGGCTTTATCCAGGCGCCGACTGAATTGATGGAGGCTTTGCGCGCTTTGTGTGACCGCCATGGGATTTTGCTGGTGGTAGATGAAGTGCAGACCGGCTTCGCCCGGACTGGCAAAATGTTCGGGGTCGAGCATTCTGCTGTGAAACCCGACATCATCACCGTCGCCAAATCGCTGGCCGGCGGGTTCCCGCTTTCGGGCGTCATCGGCCGCGCCGCGGTCATGGATGCTGCCGAGCCTGGCGGGCTGGGCGGCACCTATTCCGGCTCGCCGATCGCCTGTGCCGCCGCGTTGGCTGTGCTGGACGTGATCGAGGAAGAGAAGCTGATCGACCGCGCCAACCACATCGGCGAGAAAATGAAGTCGCGTCTGGAAGCCATTTCCCGCCGCAACAATACTGTCCCGATTGCCGAAATCCGTGGTCCGGGCGCAATGGTGGCGTTCGACGTCGTGAAAACACGCGGCACCGACGAACCGGATGCCGACATGACCAAGAAGGTGATCACCAAAGCCCGCGAAAATGGGCTGATCCTGCTGTCTTGCGGCGTGTATGGCAACGCGATCCGCTTGCTTGTGCCGCTTACGGCCTCGGATGAGTTGCTCGAAGAAGGGCTGGACGTGCTGGAGCAGGCGCTGACGGTCTAAAAAAACAGGAAGCTCATCAGCACATAAATCGGTGTGAGGATGAGGATCATTACTCCAGCATACGCGAAAAAGCCGGGCATTTTAACTGCCCGGCGAGACGCGATTTCCCGGATCATGAGGTTGGGGGCGTTGCCTAGGTAGGTGACGGGCCCGAAAAAGACTGAACCAGCCGCTATGGCGGTAAGCAGGTGGGCGGGCGCGGCACTTAAACTGGCTGCGTGGCCGCCGGCCGCTTCAAAGAAAATCAGATAGGTCGGCGCGGCATCCAGAATGGCCGAGGCAATGCCTGAAGCCCAGAACCATGACAGCGGATCTGGCGCCAAATCAGCCGTCTGCAGGAGTTGAAAAACCGGTGTGATCGTCGCAAAAATCGCGAAAAACAGAATGACGATCTCGCGCATGGTTTCCCATGCAAACCGGTTCTGATTGCGTATGGCGCGCGGAGTTAGCGCCTCGGATAGCGCTATGCACAATAATTCGAGCACAACCAGCGCAAAATGCTCGGCCGGCATTTTTGCCGACAGAATCGTGATGTCGCCGGGGTGCCAGATGCCTGCCAGGGGGATCGCAAGTATCAACACAACCAGCAGAAAAATGTTCAGGCCACCGCTGATGCGGAACGGCTGCTCTCTTGGTTTGGGCTCCTTGCGGGCAAAATAGATGTCAAAAGCCAGGCAAAGCAGCAGCACTGGTACGACGAGAACCAGCAACGGCAGCCAGAGATGGGCTGCCGGCCAGAAAAAAGGCACACCACGCAGAAAACCGACCAGTAAAGGCGGATCACCCAGTGGCGAGAGCGCGCCGCCGCAGTTACCAACCAGAATGATGAATGCGATGATTAGATGCCGCTTCTCAAACCGGTATCCGTTAGCCGCAAGCAAGGGGTGGATAAGCAGCAGCGAAGCCCCGATCGTACCCATGATTGAAGCCAGCACAGTTCCGGCGATGAGTAGCAGCAGGTTACCGAACGGGCGCCCCCAGGGGCCGCCTTTGATCGAAATACCCCCGCCAAGCGCGTACAATGCCAGTAGCAGGGTTATAAACGGCAGGAACTCCACGAACGAGACCTGCCAGAGCGCCATCACAGCAGCGGCGAGGCCACCGGAAACCGTCTGCAAAGCAAACCCTAGGACGACCCAGATACCGATGACCTCTGCCATCCACCGATGCCAGAAACGGGGCGCCAATCCGGGGACCACAGCAAAGCAGAGCAGGACGCCGGCAAATGGAATAAGGGGAGCGAGTTGCCCCATCAGCCCAAGCCGGATACGAAGCTGGAAACTATACCCATCGCCGTCCTAAATTGCCCTCTAGAATAAGGTGTTACCACATGAGCCAAGAAAACCATGACCACGACCCCAGCAACCCGCACTATTTCGGCCTGCCGCTCGGCGTCATTCTCGCCACCGTGGTTGCTATCGTCGCCGTCGGCATCACTTTGGTGAAATTCCTGGGGTGAAGGCGCCAACCAGCAGCGGTGCCCCATACGCGCTGGCCGCCGAGAGCCGGTCAGCGCGTTAGACTTCCAATATGCACGACGAATTGCGCCGCCGCTTCCACCAGCGCCGCGGCGACTTCCGTCCCTAGTTCGGCGGAGGCGACCGGCCAGGCAGCAGCGGTGACCCCGCGCGGCACCTGGTCGAACTCGGCCGGGACCTCGATGGTAAGGCCGTGAAAATCGACTGCGCCGAAGCCTGACACCGGCAGGCCAAGCATGACGTCGCTGGGGGACGTGGATGCCGAGCCAAGCTGGACGGTTGCGCCCCGCAATGCCTTGGTGAGTGAAAGCAGCGGTTCCGCGCCATGGCCGAAACGCTCCTGGTTGCCAGCTCCGAGGTGCTTTTCCATCAACTGCCGGGCAATTTTCCAGAGATAGAACGACGGCAATATGAGGTTCCGCGCCCGTTTGATGTCCATAGTTACCTCGTGGATCACCGGCACATTACCGCCATGGCCGTTCAGTATGACGATGTTGGTCAGGCCGTGGCGAAAGAGACCCTCGAGTAATTCACTCAGCACCGCCCGAAAACTGCCGGCGGAAAGCGCCAGACCGCCCGGAGAAGAGCCAAAATAATCCGCGACACCGAAAGGCAGGCAAGGCGCAACGTAGGTTTTTATACCCTTGCCGGTAGCTGCTTGCGCAATGCGCACCGCCAATTGCTCCGCCAGGAGGTAATCCCCCATCGGCAAATGCGGGCCGTGGTCCTCATGGCTTCCCAGCGGCAACAGGATCACAGGGTTTGAAGCCGCTGCTTGCGCGAAGGCTACGGCCGTCATATCGCCTAAGCGGTAATTTTGTCTGAAATCGTTCATCATCTCGTTTTGCCGGTTTCATCAGACAATCGTAAAGGGCAAAGAGTGGTTTCTTTGCATAACGGCAGGATGTTTCATGGATTTGGTTGAATACGGTCATAAAATCGTTCCTGTGATCCTCTCCGGCGGGTCGGGGACACGGTTGTGGCCCGTTTCCCGGAAAAGCTTCCCCAAGCAGTTCTGGCCCCTCATCTCCGAGCGTTCCATGCTGGCCGATACCGCGCTACGTGCCGCCGGAGCGCAATTTACCCCGCCTATCGTAGTGACCAACCAGGACCATCGCTTTGTTGTCGCTGAACAATTGCGGGATGCAGGGATTCAGGGTGCGCAAATTCTGCTGGAGCCCGTGGGCCGCAACAGCGCGCCAGCGATTGCCGCAGCGGCATTGCTGGCAGCGGAATCTGACCCGGACGCCTTATTATGGATCATGCCGGCCGATGCCTCGATCAGCGATTTGACCGCGCTGGAGGCCGCTGTGAAAACTGCGGCAATGGCGGCCGGCGCTGGATATTTCGTTACCTTCGGCATGCAGCCAACCAAGCCGGAAACCGGTTACGGCTATATCGCGCAAGGTGCGGCGATGACGGATTTGCCCGGAGTTTTCAAGCTCGATCGATTCATTGAAAAACCCGATGCCACCACGGCAGCAAGCCTGCTCGCAGAGGGCGGGAATCTCTGGAACTCCGGCATGTTCATGTTCCGCGCCAGCGTATTACTGGGCGAGATGGAACGGCTGGCCCCCGAAATTCTCGACGCGGTCGGCGCCGCCATGCTGACGCGAACAACCGACCTCGACTTCATCCGGCTTGGCGCCGAGGCTTTCACGACGGCACCGGATATCAGCATCGACTACGCCATCGCGGAGAAGACAGATAAAGCCGTGGTGGTGCCGGCCGCCATCGGCTGGTCCGATGTTGGCTCATGGTCAGCCCTGGCGGACATTGCCCCCAAGGACGCGGATGAGAATTTTGCCCTTGGCGATGTTGTGCTGGAGAATGTCCATAACAGCTACGCCCGCAGCGATGGGATCATGACCGCCCTGCTTGGGGTGCGCGACCTGGTGGTGGTGACCACGCAGGACGCGGTATTGGTGGCCCACAAGAGCGAGGCGCAGAACGTCAAGAAAATCGTCGACCGATTAAAGGCACTGAAGCGGCCGGAGGCCGACACCCATAACCGGACCTACCGGCCCTGGGGGTTCTATGAGAGCCTGATTCAAGGCGACCGCTTCCAGGTGAAGCGAATCGTCGTATGGCCGGGGCAAAAACTCTCCCTGCAGAAGCACTTCCACCGTGCTGAGCACTGGGTGGTGGTGGCCGGCTGCGCCACCGTCACCCGCGACGACGAGATCCGCGTCGTGCATGAGAATGAAAGCGTCTATCTGCCGCTCGGCTGCATCCACCGCATGGAAAACCCCGGCAAAATTCCCCTTACTGTCATTGAGGTTCAGTCCGGCCCGTATCTAGGGGAAGACGATATCGTCCGCTTCGAGGATAACTACGGCCGGAACTGAAGGGCGGCTTAGCCCTGCGTCTCCTCTGGCGTCCGCAAGGTTAGAGACAGCGCGTGCAGCCCGGATTTGAACTCATCGGCCAGCGCGTCATGCACTGCCCGGGAGCGTGCCACGCGGGACTGACCGGCCAGGGCCTGCGAGACCATCAACACCCGGTAATGCGTCTCGCCGGCTTCCAGCCCATTGCGCGCGGCATGGCTCGCATGCTTGGCGCTCTCATCAACAATCTCCAACGTAACCGGCGCAAAGGCCGCTTCGAGCAAATCGTGAATTCGTTCATACCTGTTGGTCATATCTACCTTTGTTCAATTTCATTCACGTGCGGCCACCTTATTCAACTCCGCGCGCATATCAGCCACAACTGAGTGTTGCCAATTCAAGCCAAGAGCGCACATTAGGGCCATGATTTCGTCAACACGCAAGCCGCGCGCCTTTGCCCCCGACCCCAGCGCCCCGGGTCAGGCATGCGATTCGCCGGGCTGTGTTCATCAAGGCGAGTACCGGGCCCCAAAGTCACGCTCCGGCACGCGGGAATTTCATTGGTTTTGCCTGGAGCATGTCCGGGAATTCAATGCGTCCTGGGACTATTATAAGGACATGTCGCCCGAGGAGATCGAGGCCCAACTGCGGGCCGATACTTCCTGGCAGCGCCCGAGCTGGCCATTGGGCCGGCTTGGCCAAACATCCCGGATGGATGAAGCCCTGGAGGCCGAATTACATGCTTTCGCTTTTGGTGCGCGGCCTAAACCGGCGCCGAATCCGGGTATCCCCGCGGATATCCGGGAGGCTCTCAACGTCCTGGACCTGATCTGGCCGGTTACCCTCGCTGCCGTGAAAGCCAAGTATAAGGAGCTGGCGAAGCGCCACCATCCGGACTCGAATAATGGCGACAAGCGTTCCGAGGAGATGTTGAAGTCGATCAACCTTGCCTATGCGACGCTTCGTGGCACACTGACCCCTACATCTGCTCATGCATCGCCAACCACTAGCAACTGAGTAAGGTTGAACAATTGCCGCAAGGCGACACTTAAGTACGAAGTAACAGGATTGAACTTTTAATGAACAGCATCGCAGCGCTCGCCGAAGCCAGCAATATAGCAACTCCGGCGATCAATACGCCAGACATCACGGTCAAAGCACGCGAGGTTTTTGGCATCGATGTCGACTTCGATGTTCCCGCATTCTCGGTCCGTACCGAGCATGTGCCGGAGATCGACCCTGCCTATCAGTTCGACAAGGAGACGACGCTGGCGATCCTGGCGGGCTTCGCCTTCAACCGCCGGGTGATGATCCAGGGTTATCATGGCACCGGTAAGTCGACGCATATCGAGCAAGTGGCGGCACGGCTGAACTGGCCCTGTATCCGCGTTAATTTGGACAGTCATATCAGCCGCATCGACCTGATCGGCAAAGACGCGATTGTGCTGAAGGACGGCAAACAGATTACCGAATTCCGCGAGGGCATCCTTCCCTGGGCGCTGCAGCACCCCTGCGCTCTGGTGTTCGACGAATACGACGCCGGCCGCCCGGACGTGATGTTCGTGATCCAGCGGGTGCTGGAGGTTGAAGGCCGCCTGACCCTGCTCGACCAGAACAAGGTCATCAAGCCGCATCCATCATTCCGCCTGTTTGCCACCGCCAACACCGTCGGCCTGGGCGACACCACAGGGCTGTATCATGGCACGCAGCAGATCAACCAAGGGCAGATGGACCGCTGGAACATCGTCGCCACGCTGAACTACCTGCCGCACACGCAGGAAGTCGCCATCGTGATGGCCAAGCTCGGCATCCCCACTAGTGACACTGCCATGAAGAAGCGGACCGAAAGCATGGTGGCGCTGGCCGACCTGACCCGCGCCGGGTTCATCGCCGGTGATATTTCCACCGTGATGTCCCCGCGGACAGTGATTACCTGGGCAGAGAATACGCGGATTTTCGGCGATATCGGCTTTGCCTTCCGCCTTACGTTCCTGAATAAATGCGACGAGGCCGAGCGTAACACCGTGGCTGAGTACTATCAGCGCTGCTTTAATGAGGAAGTCGCGACCGGTCTGCGCAAGCCTGCGTAAAATCAGATGACCGCAAATAACGACCAGGGCCGGGCGGAAGATTTTAAGCGCGCCACGGCGAATGCGCTGCGGGCGATGGCGCAGACGCCTGACGTGGAGGTTGCGTACCAGCCGGGGCCTTCAGGACTGGCCGGCAAACGGGCGCGGCTGCCCTCTCCATCCCGCGCCCTGGCGGCGCCGGAAATGGCGAAGCTGCGCGGAGTCGCCGATTCAATCGCGCTGCGCTTGCGCTATCACGACAATGCCATCCATGCGGCCCGCACGCCTGCCTCCAAAGAGGCGCGGGAAGCCTATGACGCGCTGGAGCAGGCGCGGGTGGAAGTCGTCGGCGCGGAATATATGGCCGGTGTTTCCGCCAACCTGCGCGGCAAGTTGAACGAGGAGTGTGAAAGCGAAGGCCTCGACCGCATGACCGAGCGGGAGCAGTTGCCGCTCGTGACGGCTATTGCCTTGCTCGCGCGCGACCAGATGGACCCGGCCTCGGTTCCCGAGTCGGCCAAACATATACTGGCCTTATGGCGCGATACGCTGGGCGATGACGCCGAGGCCGCGCTGGACGAGCTGGCTTCTACCAGGGCCGACCAGTCCCGCTACACCAGGGCCGCCAGAAAGCTGCTCGCGGCGGTGCACTTGGCCGAGGCTGAATCCGAGGCCACCGAAGAAGACGAATCTGAAAATGCCGATGATTCCGGCGAGGAGACGTCGCAACAGGACAACTCCCAGGACGACAACGCGCAGAGCCAGACCCAGGAAGAGTCCATGCTCGCCACCCAGCCGGAAATGGCCGAGAGCGAGGCCTCTGACCAGGACACCGAGGAAGACAGCGACGCCGATGACGCTTCGGCGGACGCCGAGGACTCTCCCGCCGGACCACAGCAGCGCCGCCCCCCCGCCCATAGCGATGACAGCACGGCCTACCGCGCTTTCACCCGCGCCCATGATGAAGAGGTGGACGCCGAGGACCTTTGCGACCCGGACGAGCTGACCCGGCTGCGGCAGCAACTGGACCAGCAGTTACAGCATCTGCATGCCGTGGTGGCAAAACTGGCCAACCGGCTGCAACGCCGCCTGCAGGCCCAGCAAACCAGGGCCTGGGAGTTCGACCTGGAAGAAGGAATGCTGGACTCGGCCCGCTTGTCGCGGATCATCATCGATCCGCTGCTGGCGCTGACCTACAAACGTGAACGCGACACGGATTTCCGCGATACCGTGGTCACGTTGCTGATCGACAACTCCGGCTCCATGCGCGGCCGGCCGATTACCGTGGCGGCGATGTGCGGCGATATTCTGGCTCGCACGCTGGAGCGCTGCTCCGTGAAGGTCGAGGTTCTCGGCTTTACCACGCGCGCTTGGAAAGGCGGGCAAAGCCGGGAGCAATGGGTGGCGGCGGGCAAGCCGCCAACGCCGGGCCGGCTGAACGATCTGCGGCACATTATATACAAATCCGCTGACACCCCCTGGCGCCGGGCGCGCAAGAACCTTGGACTGATGCTGCGCGAGGGGTTGCTGAAGGAGAACATCGACGGCGAGGCGCTGCTCTGGGCCTACCGGCGCCTGCTTTCACGACCCGAACACCGGCGGATTCTCATGGTTATTAGCGACGGCGCACCGGTGGATGATTCCACCCTGTCGGTGAATTCGGGCAACTACCTCGAACGGCATTTGCGCGACGTGATCCGCGACATTGAAACTCGCGAGCTGGTGGAACTGATCGCCATCGGCATCGGCCACGACGTAACGCGCTACTACCGCCGGGCCGTGACGATCGTTGATGCCGAGGAACTGGGCGGCACGATGATGCGCAAACTCACTGAGCTATTCGACGAAGACGAAGCCGAGGCATGGGCGCGCTTTGCCGGGCGTGGCGCGGCTTTAATCGCCTGACACGGACTCATCCTGCAGGGCAGGTGGCGGCCAAACGTGTGATGGCCGCCACCGCTGGCTGGACCGGGCGGTTGAGTAAATGCCCTAGCGCATAAGCAATGGCGATTGAGTGCCGGTACTGGCACGGCTGCGCTAGATGATCCTCGCTGTTAAAAAAATCGGCCGCCGGATAGAGGCTGTGATTTGGCAGCAACGCAAAACTGCCGCCATTTGCGGTGTAAATCGCGGCAACTGCGTTAATTTCGGGGGTAGTTATAACCGCCGATGCAAAATCAGTCGGTAGACCGCCGATCACGACGACTTTCCGCGCCGCTTCCTGAGCCACGAACCGGGTGATCAGAGCCGTGCCGTAGCTGTTTGCGATCTCACTGGTGGATGGTTCAGGCCGGGGCGAGTGCCGCAGCAAGGCAGGGTCAGCTTCGGCCAGAGAGTTATCAATGCGGTCGCCCTGGCTGTTGTATTCACTTGCAAGCAGGTGCTGCGGATCAATCACCCCGGCATGGGCCAGCGGCATTTCGGCCAGCGACTCCAGAAAATCGCCGAGATTGCAGCAGAACACCGCGCCCAGAATACGGTCCGGCGGCAGTTGGGCTAATACCCAGCGGTCATGACGGACCAGGAATTCGCCATCGGCCCCGGCACGGTACTGAGCACGGGTGGCCGTATATTGCTGCAACTCCATCGGCATGTAGAGAACGTCGCCGCGATGCAGCAATGGCGCATAACGGGTAAAAAGATCGTCCAAACCGATACCAACCGCAATGCCGGCATTCTCGCAGGGCATATTCAGCATGGCGCCGATCACCGCACAGGAATGCGAGTAGGGGCCATTCGACCCCGCCAGGATAACGAGTGTTGGTGAAGGCAAAGCCGCGAGCCGGGCGGTTTTCTGCATCATTTCCAGCCGCAACAAACCCAGCGACAATGGACGGTCGATCAAGCCTGCAAAAACGATGACATAAAGGACAACAGACAACGTGCAGAAGGTAATTATTCGCCGCATCGGTCAGAACTGAAAATATAAAAATGGCACGGTATAAGGCGCGAAAAACAGAGCCTGGAGACTGAGGGCAAAACTGGCGACCAAGGCCAAGCTGCGCCGAGGGCGGCTCATGCCGTGCAGCTCAGGCAAAGCCAGGGCAATGAACCACCCCAAAGCCAGGAACAGCATGGCCTGCGGCAGACTTAGGGTTCGGGCATCGCCAAGGTATGGCAACACCGCCACCGCATGACCAAAATGACCCAGGCCAGGGAGCATCCTGATAAATATCGAAGGGATGGCGACGCCGTTGAACCCGAACAGGCCACGGTAAAAATCCATCGCCGGGGTAAATCCAGCAGCGCGGAACGGCACCCAGGCCAGCACGACGCAAAATAGCGTCAGCAGCCTGGATACCAGCGCCGGCAACCGAAGGCCCAGGCGTTGCCCCCAGCCGTGGATAACCAGGAAAGCCCCATGCAAGCCGCCCCATAGCACAAAACGCAACGCCGCGCCGTGCCAAAGCCCGCCCAGCAGCATGGTCACCATGAGGTTGAAGATCCGGCGCCCCTCGCCATGCCGGTTGCCGCCAAGCGGAATGTAGAGGTATTCGCGGAGGAAGCCGCTGAGAGTCATGTTCCAGCGCCGCCAGAAGTCGCTGATATTGCGCGCCTGATAGGGGCTGTTGAAGTTGATCGGGAAATTTATACCGAACATGCGCGCCAAACCGATCGCCATGTCGGAGTAGCCCGAAAAGTCGAAGTAAATTTGTAGCGCATAGGCCAGCAACGCCACCCATGCCTCGATCAGCGTAATTGGGTCATGCAACGCCGCGGCGGCAAACCCGGGATCGGCAAAGCGGGCAAGCCCGTCCGCCAGCACCAGTTTTTTCGCCAGACCCAGTAAAAAAATTTCCCCGCCCTCGGCCAACCGCTCCCGCCACGCGAAGAGCGGTTGAATATTCGCGAATTGCGGAAGAATATGCCGGGGCCGCACAATCGGCCCCGCGATCAGGTGCGGAAAAAAGGCGACAAAGCACGCGTAATCCAGGAATGGCACCGCCTGGATGTCTCCACGCCAAGTATCAACCAGATACATAATTTGCTGGAAGGTAAAAAAACTTATCCCCAAAGGGAGGAAAATGCCGCCGAAAGGTGCCGCCAACCCGAACAACGACGCAAAAAAATCTGCGTATTTAAAGAATCCGAGTAGCCCGAGGTTGAATACCAGGCCAGTGACCAACCAAACCCGCCGGCCTTGAGCTGCCCCGATCCGGCGCCCGAAATAAAAATTCAGCAGGATCGAGGCACCCAGCAAGAGCACCAGAATCGGCTTCCACCAGGCGTAAAACACTAGGCTACACGCCAATATCCAGACCATGGCCGGACGCCGGCCCAACTGGCCAAACCAGAGAAAGCCTCCGACCGCCAATGGCAGAAACAACAGAATGAACAGCTTTGTGTTGAACAGCACAGGTTAACACCCGTTAAGATTGTGTTAACGTCATGTAGTTCAACCCAGCAAAGGCCGCAATTGGACCTGCGGCGTAGCAATGCTATAGCGCCGCGCCACTGTCATTGGTTCACATGAACGAAACCTCGCTTACCCACCCTGCTCTGCTTCCCGCCGGCCTGCGCGATGTTCTGCCTCCCGAGGCAGAGCTGGAAGCACGTTCTGTCGAAGCGATCATGGATTGCTTTGCCGCCCACGGCTATCAGCGGGTGAAGCCGCCATTGCTGGAGTTCGAGGACAGCCTGTTTGCCGGCTCAGGTGCCGCCACGGCCGAGCAGACCTTCCGGCTGATGGACCCCGACAGCCAGCGCATGATGGGCCTGCGGGCCGATACCACGCCGCAGATCGCGCGGCTGGCGGCCACACGTCTGGCCAATGCCCCACGCCCGCTGCGGCTGGCCTACGCCGGGCAGTGCCTGCGCGTCCGCGGCTCGCACTTGCAACCGGAGCGCCAGATTGCCCAGGCCGGGATTGAGCTGATCGGCCACGATACCGCCGAGGCCGATGCCGAGATCATTTTAACCGCTGTCGAGGCGCTGGCGGCCATCGGGCTGACCAATATCAGCATCGACCTCACTGTGCCCCGTTTGGTTCTGCATCTGTTGGACGGCCTTCCCGCCGCCAGCCGCCCTGCCCTTGCCCGCGCGCTGGACCGCAAGGATGCGGCGGAAGTGGCCGAGCTTGGCGGCTCCATTGCAGGGCTGTTGCTTCAACTCCTTGAGGCCACCGGTACCGCTGAACGGGCGATACCCGCGCTGCTGGCCATCGACCTGCCGGAGAGCGCTCGACTTCAGGCCATCCGAATGGGCGAAACGGTCGCCGCCATCCGCCGGCAACGGCCGGACCTGCCCTTGACCGCTGATCCCGTGGAATTCCGCGGTTACCAGTACCACACCGGCATTTGCATGACCCTGTTCGCCCCAGGCCGGCAGGCTGAGCTTGGGCGCGGCGGGCGGTATTTGTGCGGCGACACCGAACCCGCCACCGGAATTACACTATATCCCGACACCATCGTCCTCATGGCGCCGGATCAGGCAATGCGGCGGCGCATCTATTTGCCCTTCGGTACAACTCCCGAACAGGCAGCTTCATGCCGCGCACAGAATTTTGCGACCGTCGCCGGATTGGCGCCACACAAGTCGGCGCTGGACGAAGCCTCGCGCCTGGCATGCGGCTACGCCTACATTGACGGGGCAGTCACCCAGCTTTCCAAGGATCTGAAATGACGAACGTAACGATTATCGGCGCGCAATGGGGTGACGAGGGCAAAGGCAAGGTAGTAGATTGGCTCGCCAGCCGCGCAGATATCGTGGTGCGCTTCCAGGGCGGGCATAACGCCGGCCACACGCTGGTGGTCGGTGACCAGACCTACAAGCTCTCGCTGCTACCCTCCGGCCTGGTGCGTGGTAAACTGGGTATTATCGGCAATGGCGTGGTAATCGACCCCGTTGCCCTGCTGGCGGAAATCGCCCGCGTCTCGGCACAGGGCCTGTTAGTTACACCCGAGACCCTACGTATCGCCGACAACGCGCCGCTGATTCTGCCTTTGCATGCGGCGTTGGATAGCGCTCGCGAGGCGGCGCGTGGCGAACGTAAAATCGGCACGACCGGCCGCGGGATCGGCCCCGCCTACGAGGACAAAATCGCCCGCCGCGCGATCCGCGTTTGTGACCTGGCCGAGCCTGACACCCTCGCCTCCAAGCTCGATGAACTCCTGCTGCACCACAACACCCTACTGGCCGGGCTCGGCGCGCCGACTTTCAACAAGGCCGACCTGCTTGCCAGCCTGCTGGAACTCGCGCCCAAAATCCTGCCGTTCGCCGAACCTGTTTGGGAGCGGCTGGCCGTGGCCCGGCGCGATGGCCAGCGCATTCTGTTTGAAGGTGCGCAGGCCGTGATGCTGGATGTCGATCACGGCACCTATCCGTTTGTGACCTCATCCAACACGGTTGCCGGCACCGCGGCATCGGGCAGCGGCATTGGGCCGGACGCCATTGGCCGGGTGCTCGGCATCGCCAAAGCCTATTGCACCAGAGTCGGCGCAGGCCCCTTCCCTACCGAACTGCACGATGATACCGGCCGGATGCTCGGTGAACGCGGCCATGAATTCGGCACCGTGACAGGCCGCAAGCGCCGTTGCGGTTGGTTCGACGCCGCGCTTGTCCGCCAGGCAGTGAAAGTCGGCGGCATCAACGGGCTGGCGCTCACCAAACTGGATGTGCTCGATGGCTTCGCTGAGCTCAAAATCGGCGTCGGCTATCGCATTCACGGCGAGACCTTCAAGCACCTGCCCGCTGGCATGGCCGCCCAGGCAGCCGCCGAGCCGATCTATGAGACGCTTGAAGGCTGGAGCGGCTCGACTCGTGGCGCCCGGTCATGGGCTGAACTACCCGCAGCCGCGATTAAATACGTCAAGCGAGTCGAGGAATTGGTTGAAGCCCCGGTAACTCTGCTGTCCACCAGCCCGGAGCGCGACGATACGATCCTGATGCAAGATCCGTTTGCGAGTTAATTTGGCACAATCAGAACGCCAAACCCACAACGCCTGTAGCTTAGCCAGCGCTGAGTAAATGATGGCGAATACGGTTTCCAAACAGCTTCTGGGCGGCCTGGATGCCGCCGTGGTATTACTGTCCCGCAGCGGTGTCAGCGAGAAATTCATTCGCTTCGCCGTTGTTGGTACATTGGGGTTTTGCTGGGACACCGGCACGGTTTACGCACTGCGCGGTCTTACAGGCCTCTACGTAGCCGGAGTTTTTGGGTTCCTGGTCGCCGCCACCGCAAACTGGGGCGTAAACCGCATCTGGACATTCCGGCATCACGTCCATGCCGCACCACATGTGCAATGGGTACGGTTTCTTATCGCCAATTCGGTTGGTTTCGTCTTTAATCGTGGGACATTTTTTGCGTTAATCTCATTAAGTACACTTTGTCACAACCAGCCGGTGTTCCCGATCATCGCGGGTTCAATTGCTGGACTGTGTTTTAATTATTTTCTTTCCAAAAGATTTGTATTTAGTTAATACAACCTCAAGTAAAGACTCGTCACTAAAGACAACCTTGAGGCGAATATTGGATGGCAGAGCTTCACGCATCGGTAGGGGGCGATCATGGCCAACTATGCGCAAACCAACCCGAAATTGTAAAGCCTCCGAAACTATCTGCCAGTATAATGTTCCGCATAGCGGATTTTAGCGCGGTTCTGGCAATTCCGCTGGCTGGCAGCCTGCTTCGGCAAAGCACCGAAAACCTCGGGCGAAACCTCTGCTTCTGGACGCTACTCGCTTTTATCACCGTCATGCTGGTTGCATCTCATGGCGGGTATCGAACCAACCAAATTGCGGCCCCACGAAAACAAACGGGCCTCGCAATAAACTGCTTTTTTGCGACTAGTTTTACCATGCTTTCACTGTCTGTGCTGCTGGGACACGCCCATATCCTTAGCCAACCGTGGACAATAGCTGACCTGATCGTGACCCCTTTTGCTTTAGGTAGCGCCCGATCAATTTTAGCGAACAAGCTGACTACCGGGGATAGCCTACGTCCTGCATCCGGCTCCCTCGTAGTCTGCTACGATTATTGCTCGCGGGATATGATTGGCGCCTTGAGTGAGCATCAGATTTCGTCCCAGATTGCAGGCATTCTTTACCTCTCCAGAAAACATGTTCCAGGTTCGTCACTGAACTGGCCCGAAATACCCAGTATTCAGGCCCTCCTGAAGACGATCCATACAACGAACATTCAAGACGTCATTTTTGTGCATCATCCCGAGCTGGATGGCTTTGCGGCTACGCTCCATCAGGAGCTACTTTCAGACTTGCTGGTATACCCCGCCCGCATCTGGATGGCCTTCGATATCGCTCCAAACCTGCCGGCGCTGCTTAAGGACAGGTCTGGCTCTTACAAACTCGTGCCGATTGTGACTGACAGCCTGGTTAGTTCACTGAACGTGACGAAGCGGGTTTTCGACTTGGCCGTCGCCACAACTTTGCTGATCGTCGCCGCCCCTGTCCTGCTGCTCTCGGCGTGCTTTGTCCGTATGAGCGGACCTGGCCCTGTCATATTCCGGCAAAGCCGTACGGGCGCCCACGGGCAGCAATTTACGGTACTGAAACTCCGCACGATGGCCTATGACCCGGACCAGCCCTTCGCCCAGGCGCAGCACCATGACTCGCGGGTTACAACAATCGGCCATTTTCTCCGCCGCACCTCCCTGGATGAGTTATTGCAGCTTGTTAACGTCATTAAAGGTGACATGTCCCTGGTCGGTCCGCGCCCTCACGCGCCGGAGACCCAGGTGGAGGGTATCACTTTTGAGAATGCTCTGCGCCTGTACCGGCTGCGCCATCGCGTAAAACCCGGCATTACCGGGCTAGCGCAAATCCGGGGCCAGCGCGGGGAGACCAAGGTACTCAGCATGCTTGAGCAACGGCTGGCGAGTGACCTGGAATATATCCAGTCCTGGTCACTCTGGCTGGACATATCCATCATGTTCCACACTTTGCCGGTATTGCTGACGCAGACAAATGCCTGGTGAACTACCCCGCCGTGAGCCCCTGAGGCTTCTGGCCGGCCGCCGCCCCGGACCTGACGCGTACGATGCAGACATTATTATCCTCTCACTTAACCGGCCGGCCGAGACAATCGAGGCAATCCAGTCCGCGCGGGCGCAACGCGGTGGAACATTTCATGTCAACGTGCTCGACCAGGGTTCGGCGCCAGAAGTGGTGCGGAGCCTCGTGCGAACATTCTCAAATGTTCCATATTTTGCGCTTTATGCCGTGGCAGAGAACCTGGGGGTTGCCGGTGGCCGTAATCTTCTAACGTCCCTGGGGCATGGCCAAGTCATCGTGGCGCTCGATAACGATGCCGTTTTCGCTGATAACTGGGTGGCGGCCCGTGCTGTGCGGGCCTTCAGCCACCGGCCCGACCTGGGCGCGCTCGGCTTCAATATCCTCTGCGAGGATGGGATACACCCGGACAAATTCAGCTGGGGCTATCCGGCCGGGCTGATAACCCGCTTCAAGGACAAGTTCGATACCACAACCTTTGTCGGCGCCGGGCATGCCATCCGGCGCGTGACGTGGAATGCCGCCGGTGGTTACGACGCCGCGTTTTTCTTCACATGGGAGGAATATGACTTCTGCCTCGCCGCCATCGCCCTGAACTGGAAAATTGGTTACGACGGTTCGCTCGTGGTGATCCATAAAATCTCCGCCGACGCCCGCATCGGTTGGAGCACGACTCGTATGACCTACTTCGTACGCAACCGGCTGCTCATTGGCCGTAAATGGGGGACGTCCTGGTTCGGCCTGACCCCGCGCATGCTGGGTTACCTCATAAAGGGCCTGCGAAACGGCCGGCTGGACGCCACCGTCGACGGTATTCGGGCAGCACTTTCCACCGCCCCCCCTGCCCGCCGCAAAATGCCGAAAGCCATGCGCCGGTATCTCTCTGCCAACGAGACCCGCCACCGCGGCTCCTGGCTGCAAAGGCTTCGTGTCGAGGTTCTGGGGCAGATCAACGCTGACCGTTAACCTTGTTCAGCGTGCCAAGGGATGGTGCGCCTGCACTAGTCGCTGCAAGCGCTCCGCCAGCACATGTGTATAAATCTGCGTTGTCGCGATATCGGCGTGTCCCAGCAGTTTTTGCAGGCTACGCAAATCCGCCCCATGCGCCAGCAGATGCGAGGCAAAAGAGTGACGGAGCACATGCGGGGAGAGCCTGACCGGGTCTATGTTGGCCTTCAGCGCCACCTGCTTGAGCAACAAGGCAAAGCCCTGGCGCGTCATCGCCTGGCTGGGATTGCGGCCACTGAACAGGAAGCGCGGTGGCGGTTTGGCCTTGGCTGTCGCCTCTCGCAGCCGTGCTGCCGCCAGTTTTGCCATTTCCGAAAGGGGTACAATGCGCTCCCGTCCACCTTTGCCTTTAAGCATTAGAACCGCCGCGTCCGTCGCCAACGCGCGGGCCGGCAGCCCCAGCAACTCCGAGATGCGCAGCCCTGTAGCGTAGAGTATCTCCAACCCAGCAGTGGCCTTCAGCCCCGGCACCCCCGGGAACTCCCG